>Ga0114930_10003823_pt1 | contig 12975 bp, 5 predicted proteins | sample AnhtaG_FD_87300 | JGI IMG/M metagenome (GOLD analysis project Ga0114930, IMG submission 87300) | Deep subsurface microbial communities from Anholt, Denmark to uncover new lineages of life (NeLLi) - Anholt_01485 metaG | ecosystem: Environmental > Aquatic > Marine > Oceanic > Sediment | place... | reverse complement strand
TTTTCCTCTTTACTCATCAAGTGTGCAAGATCGGTGCCAAACAATTCCTACCGAGAAACAGCTAATTTAAGTACCTTGCCTGTGGGATCCAAGGTTAATCGGGCGAAGTGGGGGTGCTGTAGAGCCCCGTCGCGAACATGTTTTGAAAAAGTAACTACTAGATTGTCTCTACTTTTAGCATCAAAGTTTTTAGTCCCAAGCTGATATGTAGGGCAGAGATGGTCACTACCATTACATCCATGATGTTGAAGGTGGATATGGCATTGGGCATCGGCCATGCCTGGGAGGTACTGAGAAACGATAGCCTTTACCCGCTTGAGATCGGCTGGATCGAGGTTGTCAGTATCTATGCATGATCCTCCAAGTGCGCAGACTGTCTTTAAATGATCTGGGCGGGTAGTTCGCCGGATGATCATCTTCTGGCCAGGGCGGTCGGTGACATAGGTTGGACAATGAAGCGGGTCTCCGTACAATACAAATGAAATTAGCGTTTTTTGGTCTTCGCCGTCGAGAAATCCCTGGCGGCGGTGCATATCGGCCGCTAGCTTGAGCTTCGCTCGACGTAAAGCCTCTCCTACTGGAAGAGGCTGATTGAGATACTCCCAGAACAGACGACCGAGCAAGTCGGCTGCGATCAAGGGGGTGGTTAAAGAACCATAAGAGATTTTCGTCGAGCCAATGACAGCTCGGCTTCCGGCGTCTAGGAATTTAAGACAGAGGGAAGATTGGCTGGTCTTACCGAGGATATTAGCCCCATAACAAGCTTCGGTGAAGATGATTTTTGGAGCATTGTTGTTGTTCACAACATCCTGTGGGCGTATGGCAATAGGGAATTCTGGTCCTGCACCTTCATCATACACAGGGTCTTTTTGGCCAAACCATTCAGGGGCATCTTCAAGGCCATGCAAGTTGAAATAAGAAAACTTAGCTGGTCGAGTTGCAATAGGGGGAAGACGATCAGCTTCTGTTGGGGGTGAAGTAAGCATGGAACCCGGATCGCCGATAACCTTGTAGACTGCCAGTGAAGCCTTTCGCCAAATACTAGCGCTATAGCCAAGCGTCCGCGGAATGTGGCGGAAAAGCCTGCCAAATTTGGTCGCAAGCCATATACGGAAGCGTAAAAGCGGGTTGAGGGTTTTCACCGAAACACGATGTTCTTCAGCATATGATCGAAGCAGACGAACGAGAAAGTCAGGATCATCGGCTGAGGGTAAACGACCGATTGCCCACTCAGGTACAAAATAGTTTTCATCAGTAGTAGCATAAGGGTTATCTGAAGGGATAATTTCATCATCGTCATCAGTTGGGTTGGGGAGCAAATGAAACGGAACGATGCGATCCCCTCCAACGATGAGAAGTGCACCAATCATTTCGCCACGACGACCGAGGGCTTGATCTAGATCTGCCAGGCGTAGTTTGATCTGCCATGCATTGGCAGGATCAGCAGGTGATAAGCCAAATGGTTCGAAAGTATTGGGATCGTCGATGTACAGGCGATATGCTGTCCATCCTGATCGGCGGCGTACTGATTCGACCAGGGACATGATTGCCTGGTCTATACGTTGGAAGCAATCATCACCAAAAGCCTGTATCAGCCGAGTATGGCTTGATAGGATGATATAGGCAGGAACCCGGCTATCTTCATCGCGATAACGACGGCGAGGATTTACTCTCGCGGCTAAGCGGTTGAAATCCTGCTCGATCTCGAGTAGCGTCTGATCATCCTGGTCGTGTTCAGGTAATACATCATCCCCAGGATCAGGACCCTGAAAGGATTCCCACGGCTCAGGCACAGGCAGGGAATCGTCCGTATTTAATGGTTGTACTCCGATATCAAGGCTGGCTTCCTCAGGTTTCTTACATGCGGTTGTAGGTTCCTTTTCCGCCTTTTTCACCTGGGGAGCATCCTGACTTACTTTAGGTTGCTCACTACCACAAGATGTCGTTACCTCAACGTGACCTAAACTCCCACTGGCCAAACGATTGTTGCCAAGAACAGCGGCAACAATGGCAGGCACCGGTCGGTTGAGATGAGTTTTCAATTGGGTTGGCCATAGGCTACGATAGGGATGGGACGACCCTAGAATGCGATCAGTTACCCGGCCAGTGGGATCGTCACTAGCGGCTTGATGGAAATATTCAACCCCACGTCGAACTTTACCTTGTGAGAGGAACTCATCAGCTAAGAGTAAACGGAAAGCCAGACACTCCGGCCATCGGTCGTGACCTGTACGCGCGAGCATTAATGCAGCAGGACGATCGCCGGCAGCTAATTGTGCTCGCATTGCCACTAGCGCGATCAGAGGTAGATCAGGATCTGCAGTTAGCGCTTTCTGGGATTCAGAAGTGGCTATCTTAGGAGCATCAGAGGTGAGAGCAGATATCGCTTTATTGAGATGGATCGCCCAAGACGGGTACTGCCCCTTATTGAGCTCTGCACCTCGAAATGTCTCGGCGCATGCTGCATAGATTCGAGCCCGCGTCGGCTCACCAGCAGCGTGGAGAGCAGCCGAGAGGAGATCGTATGCTTCCACATACTCGGGATCTGCGGTTACTACATCAATCAAACGTTGTATTGCGGGTTGGTGATGAAGTTGATCCATTTCGGTTTGAGCGATAATGAATTGAACTTCAAGATCACCCGGCCACAAAGCGAGCCAATCTGCGGCTGCGGCACTAGCGAAATCGTGCCGGTTTGCCAGCCTTGCAGCTTGGATTAATTTGATGATGTTGTCGCGATTAATCATGAGGACACCGCCGATATTAAAGTTCCACCGTGAACCAATTCCAGCGCGCGCACAGCAGCCAACTGGTGCAAGAAATCGGGATCTCTAGGGTTGAGCTCAACGGCTCGTTCAATCATGCTGGATGCTTGCTGATAGTTCTTCTGTTGTTTCAGTATCAAACCAGCACGGAAGTGCGCCTGGCCACAGTTGGGATCAAGGGAGATGGCTTGTTTGTAGGCTTCCAGGGCTTGCTTTGTTTCTCGTCGGGCTTCATAAATTAGACCCAGCTCTAAGGCAAAATGGCTGTCATATAGATCGGTTGATTGGACATGAGCTAGTTCATCTAAAGCCCGATCTAATTGACCACTCTTACGACAAAGACGTCCTAGACGTAAACGATAGGACGGGTTACGATGGGAGAGACGAACCGCCTGGGTTGCAGCATCGAGCGCTTGCTCCAGTTGATTGGAAGCCTCGCAGGCATCGGCGAGTGCAGCCCACGCACGCTGGTCATCAGGATTCGCTTCCAGGACATCATGTAAGGCTGCAATGGCCTCGTTGGCACGTCCGATCTTGACCAGCAGCTTGCAACTTGCTAGCTGAACGCTGAGGGGGTTGTTTGTGTGCTTTAATGCCTGGTCATAAGCCTGAAGAGCCTTTTCGTATTTACTTTGGGCGGCGAAGATCTCGCCCATGCCGAGTAAGACTTCGTAGTCGTCTGGGGCTAAACGCAGCGCTGCCTTTGCCCGCTCTGATGACTGTCGATGTTGACCGAGCGCCATCGCTGTGCGAGCGGAGCCAATAAGACAATGGACATCAGATGGCAATAGGGTGCAGGCGCGTTCGAACCACATATCTGCTTGCGCGGCATGCCCTAATGCCAAGGCGATCTGCCCGGCTTCTTTCCATATCTGACCAATAGCCGGCTTCGCCTCGAGGATACGAGAGTAGATCTTCTCGGCTTCAGATAGTTGACTCGTTTTACCTAACGCCCGAGCATAGGCGAGGAGATAATCGGGTTGATCTGGCTCCAACTCAACTGATTGCTGGAGATGAGGAACAGCGGCGTCAAGTTCACCCTCTTCTAGATAAAGGGAGGCAAGCTGGTAATGCCAGGCGGACTCGATCGGCCACGACGCGATTGCTGCGTTGAAGCTGTCTGCAGCTTTCTTCACTTGGCCCTCTGCCAGCCAGGAGCGAGCGATAAGAAGGGAAGTGAGTGGTCGGATGGTAGGATTGCGAGCGGCTTTTTGATAAGCGTGGCGCGCTTGCGTACGTTGCCCTTTAGCTGTGTGGGTCAATCCGAGAAGGATTGCTCCCCAGGCGTCAGGGTTTAAAGCATCGTTGTAGGACCAGAGTATCTTCTCGGCGTCGTCTGGATGATTTTGGCGAAGGAATGCAATGGCGAGTGACTGGATAATCTCCGATGAAGAATAATCTTGGGTTGTCGCCTTCAGCGCTTGAAGAGCTTCATTTTCAGTATTCGCTTCAGATATCGACGACCAGAGTAGAAGCCTATCTAGTGCAGCCTTGGGAGCATCTTTCTGGCGACAGGTTTCGATCAATGTCCGGATGGTTTGACGAGCTTGATCAGTTGTAAAGAAAGGATCAGGCGCATGTCGGTGAGCATCCGCGGCAATGGCATAGAGCCAGTGAGCATCCAGAAGGCGTAACCTCAGTTGAATTAGCTCAAGGGCTATCGAAACATCATCTTCAAACGCATGCCATTCTTCAAGTGATTTAACAGCCTGCTGCCATAATCCCATCCGTAGGGCTGCTCTCGAGAGCCAGACAGCATCCTCTCGGGATTGGGGATTAATCGCTTTGGCCGAATTTAGCATTGCCTTGGCAGATGAGAGATCGTCCATACCCAGCTCAGCGAGCGCAAGCAGAGCGTATGCCTGTTGCGGGGGGTTGTCGCATCGGATGGCCTGGGTTAAGATCTCCCGTGCTTCGCTGGGCTGATCGAGGCTCAGAAGGCATTCCCCTAGAACGATGAAAGGTTCATTCTTACCTGGAGCTAGATGCACGGCTCTGTGTAATAATTCCAGCGCCTCCTTTGGTGACCCATGTCGCATAATGGCTATACCGGCTTCGAGAGTGAGGTCGGCATCATCGGTGATTAGTTCAATTGCTGAGGAATAATGGTTTAGACCTCGATCTGTTTCCCCGTTCGCCAGATATGATTGAGCTAGCTTCTTTTGGATTATTCCATCCTCAGGACAAAGCGCTGCAGCACGCTGCCAAAGTCCGATGGCTGCTGAACGGCGATTCAATTCCCAAAGGGCTTGGGCGGCATGATCAAGCGGGTGGTGATCCTCCGGCTGTAACTCTGAGCAGCGTCGCCAGGCCTGTTGGGCAGTCTCCAAATCCCCAAGTTGTTCGCTAAGGACGGCTAGTTTTTGGTGGATTGCGGGATCCTCGGGTTGCAGGATAGAGGCTTGTCGAAGCATGCGTTGACCGGTAGTTGCTTCGTTCATATCAAGAAGGACTTCAGCTGCTCGCAGCAGTGTGTTAGGCTGACGCCGTCCCCAGCGGAGGGATTGAGCGAGTGCGTTCCGGGATGCGATACTCTTTCCGGCTTTCTGGGAAAGCTCGGCAAGTTCTAGCCAAGCGATTACATCCTCCTGGTGAATGTCAACCAATCGTTTGACAGCCTCTATTGCTTCGCTGATGTCGCCAGTCTCAGTTGCAGCACGGCTTAACTTACGCAGGATCTCTTCGGATGTTGGATCAAGGTCAGCAGCCTGGCGGACAGTACGAAGGGCTTGTTCTGGTAAATCCGCTTTAAGATATGCCTCTGACAACAACACAAGTATCTCGGTTGAAGCAGGGTAGCGTTTACGCTCATCTTCCAGTGTGGAGAGGGCAAGTGAAACCAAATCAGTGGCTAAGGCAGATCGAGCAAAGCCAAGAACAGCCTCCCGACGGAGATCCTGATTTTCTTCAGGAACATTCTGCATGTAATTTTGGTAGGCGTGAAAAGCTTCATCGGATTGACCGGCGTGTTCGTGGGCTAGACCAAGCCAATAGTCGATCGAGGAGTCCTGGCAGCCGCCTGATCTAGCTTGCTCAAGGTGGGTCACAACATCGGGTAACTGAAAATGTCCGCCCTGTCTGCCAGATTTGGCCAATATTCTTCCAACGAGAAAATGAGTTTCCGGTGTGGCATCCGCGGGAAGAGTCTTTAATAGACGGGCAGCGGAGGCTACCTCGCCACGCTGCTCATAAGTTAGTGCCAAAGCTTGGCGAGCGTTCCAGTTAGCAGGCTGTAGGGTTAAAGCCTTGCGCAATGCTAAAAGTGCGCGGTCGTGGTGGCCTAATTCTCGAAGAAGGTCTCCATACTCGATCAACCACTGTGCTTGGGTTTGATCCAGTTTGGTCGCTTCCTTTGCTGCTTCGAGCGCATCGCTCAAGCGTTGTTGATTTCTCAGCCAGCGCGATAACGCTATATGTAGACTTCCATAATTGGGTGCAGCTTGGGTCCCAGCGGATAGCGTAGCACCGGCAGCTTGGTCGTCACCTGAGGTCATCTGAAACTCAGCCAGGGCCATCCAGGGATCTGGTGATTGCGGCGCTATTTGGATGGCCTTATCAAGATGACCGCGTGCATTTTCGTAATCGCCTATGGCGGTAAGCACTTTACCGAGTACGATTTGACCTTGGAGCGAATCCTGGTCGGCTTGAAGAAGATTCTGTGCCGTTTCCCGAGCCAGATCCATTTGTCCAGCATTCAGTGCGCACATGGCAAGGTTGGTAAGCGCCTCCGGTTCTGTTGTGACCAGGGTTTGCCAATGAGGTAAGGCGGCTTCAGGACGGCCATCTGCCTGCAGGCTATGAGCTAATGCAAACCGGGCAGAGGTCGAGCTTGGGTCTAATACTAATGCGAGATGGGCTTGTTCCGCGGCTATCTGGGGATCACCAGCCAAATCAAGCATTTGAGAGAGATCGACCAGGCACTCGATGTTGGTTGGTTTGCAATGGACACGAAAACGAGCAACACGAAGAGCTTGTTCAACCTCACCGATAGATTTCAGACCATCGAGCAGATATTTAAGGAGACGATCATTGCAATATGCGGTATTTGGCAATTGGAGGACAGCTTGATCAAATGATTTAGCAGCTTGAGTCGTTTCACCCAACTTAGATAAGATCAATCCAACTGCAATCAGTTCTTCAAAGGTGTCTGGATCGTGTTGTAGCGACGCCAATGCATCCTCTGGATGGTCTAGTTGCAGCAAGGCGAAACCAAGCCAGGCATGGCGAACCGGAGTGGGGTGGGATCGAAGAGCTTGCTGTCTCGCTTCTACCTCAACGACCGGATCACCCTCCAGGAGGGCGATTTCAGCTAACTTATCGGCTACTAAGCCAATTGTGTGAGACGCCGTTTCCCATGCTTTATTCAAGTTTTGGTGTGCGTTCTCAAAGTCTCCGCTGAGAAGGTCACGGCTGGTAGAGGCAAGTAGATTCATAACCGAGTCTGATGTCAGGTCTCCGTTTGGATCTACTGAAATGCCGTTAGTGGTTTCAGCATATGCCTCGGCAAGGGGAATCTCACCATTTTCTTGAAGGGCTAGAAGGACCTGATTTGAGGTGTGAGGAGAGTTGTTGAACAATGTTTCGGCAGCATCTATTGGCGAGACGTTGGTGAGCAAGATGTGAGCGGCTAGGGATACGCTGCTTGAACGCATCTCTCTGATGAGGTTGGAGAGCAGTTGTTCTGGTTGGGCCAAATGAGGCCATGCGCAGGCGAGGATTGAACGCCACACCTCAGGTTCTTCAAGAGCCAGCCGGGCGATAACATCTGCTCCATTCTCATTGTTGTATTCACGCAGCAACCCGATGGTCAACAACGCGATGGATTCGAAATCAAGATCGTCCGCCGAACCCTCTACAGCGTCCTTCCAGAGCTGATCTAAACGGACTTCATGAGAATCGGTTAATGGATGATTGTGATCAGCCTGGTTGGGTAATCCTAAGACCATAAATGCCATGTGACCCGGCACGGTTGCAGAAGCAACATTCTCCCGTCCCACTTGTTCAAGAAAGTTTGGATCGTGCAACTGGTTCCAGGCTTCGGGAACACGCAAAATCCGATCCATCGCCTGTGCCAATTCGCCAGGCGAGAGCACCTCACTTAACGTAGCGAGGACTTCAGCGTCTGAGAGCATATGGGCTTTCACTCCAGTTAGCTCAACGGTAATTGAATTTGCTGGATGATCCAATAGCCGGCTACAAGCATCGCCAACCCAAGTGTGATAAGGAACATTCCAATCCCGTTTGCCGTTCGAACCAATTGGTTGATAGAGGCTACTAATTCAGAAGCGCTATTCACTAGACCAGTGACTTCTGAGGCGACACCTTTTTGACCGAGCTTTGCTGTGTGGACTGCGATCGCGCGTACTTCGCGTGAATAACCCCGGTTTACCAGGACAAGCGAGCCCAATATGATGCACATACATCCCAAAACAAAGACAGCGGCGGCGATTATTATCTGCAGATCGTTCATCGACAGGGGGATCATTTTTACCTCCAGTTTTTTTGATCAGTCTGGATGCTAAAGTTGCAAGTAACATGCCATATGATTTGTGTGGGAAAACTCAACTGCAGGAAAGGAGAAGGTCCTTAAGAAGCATCTATAAAAGAAGAGGAACTTATGCCGAATTTAAGAACCTGGCGCATTTCAGGATGCGCCAGGTTAAGGAGTTGATCAGTCTTTTGCGAGTTTAATTTTCTGAAGGTTTATGAAGTGGACGCCTGAATATCTGGTGGCAGATGTCCGAGATCGATTTCCTCGTCATCACAGAAAAGTACCACCCGTTCGATGACGTGTCGTAGTTCACGAATGTTCCCAGGCCAATCTTGTGATTTCAAAGCGTCGATAGCGCGAGGTGTGATCCCGCTAATAACGTTTCCGGTCCGCATATTGATTTGGCGAATGAAAGTACCGGCAAGTGCGGGGATGTCGACGATCCGCTCGCGCAAGGGAGGTAAATGGAGATCGACTACTTTGAGCCGATAATAGAGATCTTCCCTGAAAGTACCTTCTTCCATCATTGTTTGCAGGTTCCGATTAGATGCAGCCAGAATCTGGATATCGACATCAATTTCTTTCACTCCACCAACGCGACGGAAACGCTGTTCGTCAAGGACGCGCAATAACTTAGCTTGCATATCGGTCTTGGTTGATGAAATTTCGTCGAGGAAGAGGATCCCTCCGTCAGCGATTTCGATCAAACCCGGCTTTTTCTTCTGGGCGCCGGTGAAAGCGCCGGCTTCATGTCCGAACAATTCGGATTCGATCATTGTTTCTGGAAGGGCGGGGCAATTAATGGGGACGAAGGGTTTATCAGCGCGTGATCCCATAGTACGTATGGCGCGCGCCAATACTTCCTTGCCTGTGCCCGTCTCGCCAGTGATCAGGACCGAAACTGAAGCCGCCGCCGCTCGCTGAGCTTCTTCAAGAATACGTTGCATGGCTGGTGTTTCTCCAACGATCATTTCCGTCTGGTCACCTGAGGATTGGCGTAACAAAGCTAATTCACGCCTGAGCGAGACGATTTCATCCGCCCGTTCAACAGCCTGTAACAAACGATCTAAATCCAGCGGTTTTTGTAGAAAATCCTGAGCGCCCTTCTTCATCGCCTCAACTGCAGTATCGACCTCGCCATATGCGGTAATAAGGATTACCGGGGGGCTTGGGTTCTCCATCGAAAGACGGTCCAGCAATGTAAGTCCCGAGCCATCAGGCAACATCACATCTAACAAAACGATGTCCGCCGCGCCGGCATCGACCACCTTATGCGCCTCGGCTAAGTTCCCTGCCTCGATCGCTTCGTAACCAGCATCTTTCAAAGCTTCACTGATGAAACTACGGGCGGTCTCTTCGTCGTCAACGATCAGGACGGTCGCGGTCATGGGTTGCTTCCTCCGAGGAATGGGTTACCGACGGGAGGCATATGGTAAAAACTGTACCGGCGTCGGTGAAACTTTCAAAATTGATTGTGCCTTTGTGGGCATTTAGAATGCGATGGCTGATGGCCAACCCGAGTCCCGTGCCATCTTTCTTGGTTGTAAAAAAAGGATCAAATATTCGGTCCTTTACATCAGGTGAAATACCGGGACCAGTATCAATGATTTTTAGCTCTACCATTTCACCTTGGGCAGTATGGGTCGAATCGAGCGCGATAGAAAGCGTTCCACCATCGGGCATGGCTTGAATTGAGTTGGTGATTAGATTAACTATAACCCGCTCCAATGTGGGTTCATCAGCTAATGCAAAGGGGGTATCGGGATTATAAGATTTGTGACAGCGAATACCAGCTTGTTTGAAATGTGGTGTCCAACGGGAGAGGATGCGTTCCATAAATTCGGTTAGGTTGAGATGATTTATTTTAAGTTTGAGGGGTCTGGCATAGGAAAGGACATCGCTCATAAGTTGGTCCAAACGGTTGCATTCCTTATGCACTCGTTCGAGAGACGAATGGAGAGGGTGGTCCTCACCTAGTCGAGATGCGACCAATTGGACTCCAGTGCTGATATTATTGACCGGATTGCGGACTTCATGAGCGAATGTCGCAATGACCTCACCCAATTGTGCGCGTTGAGTAAGCGTTTCGGTTTGGTTCTCAATCTCCTGTTGGGCAGATTGATCCTTCAGAATGACTAGCAAACGAGATTGAGCTTCATCTGATAATGGTGTAGCGAGCATATGTACGGGGAGGGGAGTTCCATCTCGACGATGCAGAACAACACGTTCCAGATCTGCAATTTGCTTATGGTCTAACGCGTCAAGTAAGATTGGACGAACATCTTTAGAGCTAACCAGCACATCCTGTATTGGTAAGCCAGCCACCTCTTCAGGCTGGTAGCCAAACAACTTGGTTATGGCGGGGTTGGCTTGGATTACATTGAGGTCGCTGTCAAGCGAGAGGAGGATATCAGGGATGGCGGCGAATTGATCGCTTACTTCAGCTTGAAGTTGCTCAAGCGCTTTTTCACCCTCGGCGACCGAAGCTCGCTGCAAGCTGAGCAAGATAGCTACATGGCAAAGATTAGCAATTACTGACATGAGTAAATCAGAATAATCTGGGATGGCATCTTGATTCTGCCAGCCGACGACAAGAAGACCAACCCAAGCTGTAAGGTCACCTACCAGGGAAGTTTGAAGTGCACCAAAACCAGCCGCACGGGCAGATTTATGCAGCGTAAATTCCGGGCGTTGTCCAAGATACCACAGGCTTGTTCTATGAAACGGGATAATATCTGACGCAGGAAGCGCTTGAGGAAATTCAGGGGGTAATGAACCATCCAAGATGTAATCCGGAGTCGAAGCTGATAATCGATAGAGCCCAATCCATGAGGCACAAAGTAAACGTTTCGCAAGATCGAGGGCGCTGGGAAGGGCAGCAACCATTTCGTCGAGGATCAGGGTCGAGATTTGGGATAATGTGTCGAGACGTTCTTGCTGTGCAAGACGTTGGTCTTCTACGTGGATTCGATCACTAACCGGACTGCCAATGAGGAGCAGTGCTGAAGAGCCAAGTCCAACTGGTCGGACATGGATATCGATTGGGGTAATTTCTTTATTTCGTGTTCGGATGGGCACCTCTTCTATTATGCAATCCGGGGTCTTGGAGCAAGGGATGAGCTGACTCAAAACCTGTTTTCCTTCTTCTTCCTCGGTTAACAAATCAGCGAAAGTTAGTTTCTCAATTTCGGTACGTGCATAACCAGAGAGGAGTAGGAAAGCATGGTTACAGGTTAAGATCTGAAAAGAATCACTCGATATGACCAGAACAGCATCATCGAGTGTATCAGCTAGAACACGGAAGAGGTCACGATATGGGTCTGGTTTGAAGAAACGAGCAATGGAGGTAAGGGCTGAAGAGTTGATCGGCAAGGCTCAGACCTATTCTATAGCACGGGCACCTTTGCGGTGGCGAAGACGAGCTGGGAGAATGCCCTCGATGGATCGGTACTTAGCGACGGTACGCCGTGCAATACGAACGCCATCCTGCCGTAAAACAGTGGTGATTTGATCGTCAGTGAGGGGTCGAGACTCGTTTCTGACGATCTCTTTAATCCGGTCGCGCACAGCAAGACTGCGGTCAAAGAATCGAGACAATGGGACGATTCGACCATCGGGTAAAGCGACCGATTTGTGAGCGACAGCCCGCGAGATGGTCGATTCGTGGACGCCGATCTCTTTAGCTAATTTCGCGCGGGTTATTGGTTTAAGGTGACGGTCGCCATTCAAGATGAATTGGTTTTGCTGGGTCACTAATGATTGCATTAAGCGGCGCATCGTGTTGTTGCGTTGCTGAAGGCACTTGACGAATAACGAGGCGCGCTCAATATGCTTAACCCACTCTTCTGATTGATTACCGTTGGTCTTGGATATGGCTTGTGAAAACATGGGGTTGACCCGTAGCCATCCCGATATCGGGGCGAAGATCTCTACCACCAGAGGACCACTCATATCGGACGAGTTACGGGAGATGAGGATATCTGGAGAATGGAAGACGTTTGGATCGCCATTCTGGGGTTGTCTGCCTGATCCCCAGGAAGCTCTCCCGGGATAGGGGTTCAGGTTATCGTGAATGAAAGCAGTGGCTTCTCTAACCCGATTGGAGCTAACTTCCATTTTTGAAGCGATCTTCTCGATCTCGCGGCGACCAAGCTCGACGAAGAACGATTCCAGTATACAACGAGCCAATCGAAGTATTGGACTATCCTGGGGAAATAGGTCCAGTTGAACTAAAAGAGCCTGACGAGGTCCGGTTGTTGCCAGTCCGGGTGGATCAACATGGGAGATAAGTTTAAGGATGCGGTCGACGTGTGAGAGTGTTGACCGTGTTGCTCGAGCAATGAAAGCAGGCGGGTCCTGAAGAAAACCATCTTCATCAAGGCCAGAAAGGATGTAGGTCGCTAACTGGCGATCATTGGCGTTCAGGTTTGACGCCAACTGTTGAAGGACGTAGCTAGTAAGATCCTCGGGTGCTGTCGGTTCCTGATCGGGAAGTGTATCCTCTTGTGCTGATCGGGTAGTAGTAGAGCGGTATGATTCACGGGGTGAGAGGAAAACGATCGGCCCTTCATCTGACTGCTGGATACTGCAGATAGGGCAGGCTCCAGGACTGGTGAGACGACGGCGGCAGTGAGGACAGATGCGCTCCTCGACCAACTCGAGCGCTGGGTTAACCGACAGCTCCGCTATCACCTTATCACGCAGTTCAATGTTCGAGAG
>Ga0114930_10003822_pt1 | contig 12979 bp, 7 predicted proteins | sample AnhtaG_FD_87300 | JGI IMG/M metagenome (GOLD analysis project Ga0114930, IMG submission 87300) | Deep subsurface microbial communities from Anholt, Denmark to uncover new lineages of life (NeLLi) - Anholt_01485 metaG | ecosystem: Environmental > Aquatic > Marine > Oceanic > Sediment | place... | reverse complement strand
TTCAGTGCCCACCCAGACCTTAGAGCGGTCAGCCTTAATCGCGAAGACATGATCGTTGCAAAGGCCATCTTTGACGGTAAAGTGTTTCCATTCAGTATAAACATAAGGCAGCTTTGGCACTGTCGTTGTAGCTGAAATAGAAGAAACGACAGGCGGGTTGCCTTCTGAACCCTTGGCGTCACAGAGGGCCGGTCCCACAAGCCACAACGCCGTCAGGATTTCAAGTACAGTTATGAAATGCTTCACAATTGTCCCTCTTGCTTATCCTCAGACGCTACAAGGTCTTGACGTATTCGATTAAGTCATTTAGCTCATCTTTGGTCATATCGTTAGTGACACCATGCTTGTCATCGGGATTATACCTTGTCCAGATTTCTTCCAGAGTTTCTGCGATTCCATTGTGCAGATACGGAGCCGAATCGTATATGTTATGAAGGTGTGGAGTGTCAAAATGCGATTCACGGTCAAGCAAAAGCTTTGTCCCGATATCGTGGCGCTGTCGGTCGGTGTAAAGCGGCGGACAGTGGCAGGTGACACATCTATTTTCTTTCGGGATGACGCGACCATCATTGGTCATGGTCCTCTCAAACATCTTTTTCCCGCGGCGCTGCGCATCGGTAAGCTCAGCTCCCAAAGGACGATATCGATTCGGCGGCCGCGGAATGGTGCATATATAGTTATCTAACGCAGCGAGCTCTTCGGGTGTAAATGGTTGAATGCGTGTGAAGAAAACTGCAAGGCGTGGTCCACACTGTCTCTGCAGGCTTGGATTGGTCCCTTCCCATTTGAAAGGAGCCGTGTCCAGAATGCCTCGTAGGGTGCGGTTATCGACAGGGCTGATTCCGATACCATCGGGCTCGATATCGTAGGTAAGCCCATCAATGTGCCCATCGGGGTGACACGAGTGACATGAGAACTGGCGGTGGAAGGTGATATTGGCGCTGTGAAAAACACGTTCGCCGTGGCGCACTTTTGTGATGACTTTGGGGCCTCCCAGATCAACCTTTCCAGCCGCTTCGAGTCTATCGAGATCGATTACCGTCAAGGAATCATCCAGCGCATTTGCCACGAAGGCGGTCTTCCCATCCGGCGTAATGAGTATCCCGCGTGGGCTGTGTTCGACCGGTATATGGGTGATTACGAATTCCGTAGGTTTGCCCAGATGGTTGGGCAGCACCTGCTCGCGTTCGTGGGCGGAAGCGGCTTCGAGCATGGTAATGAGCTTGGAGACGTCCACGACGGCGACCCGGTTTGAGCCGGAGCTTGTCACTAACGCCAGCCGGCCGTTTGGTGTGATCGCCACATCAGCCGGGTCCGGAAAGCACATGCTGGGTTCGTCAAGAAGCACTTGGTCCACACGACCGTCCCTCCATATAATTCCAAGCCCGTTGGTTATTGTCCAGCCTTGGAGCAAACGAGTCATCGGGACGAGATTCTTTGTCCGGTTCAGAGTGATCAAGGCAAACTTTCCGCTTGGGTGCCAGTCAATGCCCTGCAGAAGGTTGGCCGCCGGCACAACTATACGGTCTTGCACGATTGCACGCATCGTGTCAATGACTGTAACTTCAGACATAGAAGGTGCGCGGAACTTCACAAAGCGTGAGAGGTTATTAGTAACGTAGATGAGCGAGCCGTCCGGAGAACGTGACAAAGACCACGGGCTACGGCTGGCACTAAGACGTTTGATCTCTGTCAACGTAGTCGTGTCGACAACAGAGATGCTGTCCGAGGACGTGTTGAGCACATATAAATGCTTTCCAGACGTATCGGTGAGTACGCCGTGAGGTTCATCACTTACGGCAATAGTAGCGGTAACCTTGCGAGATGACACGTCAATAACGGAGACAGTATCATCCAGACGATTACTCACGTATGCCCTTGTTCCATCGGGGCTGACGGTTACGTCCGTAGGATGATGCCCGACTTCTATTTCCGCAACCTTTCTGAGCGTTTGTACATCAACAACGATGACCGTATGAGAGGCCTCACAAGCGGCGTAAATTTCCCTACCGTCAGGGCTTAGAGCCATATTGAGCGGTGTTTTATAGCGAGGTGCTTCGGAGACCTTGGACATGCTGATGGGATGAGCGATTTTTTCAGCCGCTTCGTCAAAGTTGAAGGGCTTGTCTTGTGTATCTTTGTGACACTCAAGACAGGTTTGGCGTGTTACCTGCTTGAGTCCGGCAGTCTTTGCCGCGCGTGGGTCTGTCATGATTGCTTCGAGAGAATAGTTGCCACCGGCACCGTGACAGGCTTCGCACACGACTCCTTCATGCAACGAATAAGACTCAAGTGTACCACCCGCGGACTCGTGATAAGCGGTAGTGTGACATTTCAGGCAAGCCGGGCTGCTTTGCGGATCGTCTTGCAGGCCTTGTTTGCGGGCATTTTCGTAGGCTTGAGGAGTTGCCAGTGCCGCATAGGCCTGGGCATGAGCACTCAAACGCCACTTGCTGAACTGGTAGCCCATCCTGGGGCCCTTATGGCAGGTAGCGCAGGCAGAGACGCCAGTATATTGGGGCATGTCCCTTTGGGAGACGGTTGCTTCTGGAAGTTCTGGCATCCGTCTGTATTTCCAGCTCTTAGGAGTCGGGTGGGCTATAGCCTGCAAGGCTTTCTCCATGTCAAGTTTTGGCAATTTGTGTACAGCAACGTGGGAGCCCTTTACCTGGTGACAGACCATGCAGTCTCGTATCTTCGGCATTATTAGCCCTGCCTTGACGGCTGCTTCACGGTCTACCATAATAGCTGCGTCCATGTACTCGCTGCCGGGACCATGACACTTTTCACATTGAACACCATCCTCAGTGAAGAATGTTTCGTCTTTCTCCCACGCTTCAGAATGGGCGCCGGTGGCGTGACATCCGAGGCACATCGGCGATTCCTGTGGCTCTTGAGGAATACCGCTTAACTGAGCGATCTTTTTTGCTTGGGGTTTAGCCAGGATTGCATAAGCGGTTGCGTGTTTAGAACCCAGCCACCGGCTGAACTGATGGCCCATACCTTTTCCTTGGTGACAGGTCGCACACGCTTTAGCTCCGACGTATACGGGATGCTTCTGACTGCTTTGCGCAGCCAAAAGATAAGGAGCAGTCACTGCAACAATTAGAAAGACAATAATATAACCACGCATGTTATCGCGGCTCCTCATATCTGGGTTTCTGGACTACGGTAAGAATTTGGTTTGCCTTTACGTCCGTAAGCTTAGTGGTTCGCTTATCCGGCCAGCGGATTTCAACGGTGTTTGCCTTGTCAGCTTTTCCGAGGCCGAAATGGCATCGCGGGTCAGCCTGGGAAAGATAGCCTGTCACCGGAACGAGGTCCTGGAACTGAGTAAGCGAACCGGCTCTGAGCGTGACGCGCGCACCAACGGCATCGGTTTTGCCGCCGGGCAGCTTGGCTTCAATGGTGAGCCAATTGTTGCGGTTGCCACCGTCGTTTCGTAAGAGCTTCGCAGTGTTATTGAGGTTGACGATGAGTAGGTCAAGGTCGCCATCGTTATCGTAATCGCCGCAAGTGGCGCCGCGTCCGACATATTTTTCTCTGAAGTAAGGTCCTGATCTATCTGCCACATCCACGAAATTCCCAGTCCCGTCGTTTCGCATCAGCACATCTTCCTCCGTATATTCGTGATGGGCATTGCCGTTGGCGACAAAGACGTCCAGATAGCCGTCGCAGTCGTAATCAAAGAGAATCCCACCCCACCCGGTGTACTGACCACAGACGATGGCAAGGTTAGTCGGCGTGGTGCGATCTTCAAAATAGTTCTTTCGGTTCATTAAAAGACAACCGTATCCCATATCGGGAATGTAAATATCAAGCCAGCCGTCACGGTCAACGTCACCGATGGCCGGTCCCATTGAAGAGACACCCTGGCCTCCCTCGCCGAAGGCAAGGCCCATAATAAGGCCCTCGTTCTCAAATGTGCCGTTGCCCATGTTTCTAAAATAATAGTTTTCCATTGCGTCATTGGGCACGTAAATATCCAGGAACCCGTCGTTGTTTAGATCGGCAACAGTCGCACTCATGGCCCGTCCGTTTGGCTGATAGACGCCGGATTCTTTAGTAACATTGGTAAACGTTCCATCGCCGTTATTGCGATAAAGCGCGTCCGGCCGCCCATTATAACTGAGTGGGCCAGGGTAACCTGCTGCAGCATAGTAGGATCGGAATTCGCCGCTGTCGTATTCGAGATAATTTGCGACATATACGTCGAGGTCCCCGTCATTATCATAATCGAACCATGGAGATGAAAGACTCCAGTTGGGATCTGCAAGTCCGGACGCCAGCGATATGTCAGTGAATGTCCCATCGCCGTTGTTACGATAAAAAACGTTAGGCCCGTAATTGAGCACATAAAGGTCAAGGTCACCATCATCATCAAAGTCCGCAGCAGAACAGCCGACCCCGTAGCCTTTGTCGCCGACCCCGGCTTTTCTGGTGACATCGGTGAACGTTCCGTCAGCGTTGCTTCGATACAAACAGTTGGCGAGTTTTCCTCTGAATCTTCGGCCCCGATTGTCGTTGACATTTTTCAGCCAGCACCCATTGACAAAATAGATGTCAAGCCAGCCATCACCGTTGTAGTCAAAGAACATTGCTCCGGTGCCTGTTCCCTCGACGATATTGCTGAGCTCAAAATCCCCGTAGCAATGCTTGACGTCAATACCGGCCTGTCTGGTGACGTCAGTAAAAACCGGTAATGGTTCTGCCGCGCCAAAAGCTGCTGCAACTTGAAATACCAGCACAAGTGTCAAGAACCTTAGTAATTTCACTTGTCACCTCCTCCGCCGTTCTGTTTATATACGGGCAGATTGTCCGGTCCCGGAATACCATCCCAGAGTGCACCCATGTCAATCCACTCGACAAAGGTTCGTCTTTCGTCTTCGGTCAGTGGCCGGGATCCACCTGGGGGCATCTGCGGCACCTTTTCTTGTGAAAACGTCTTGTCCCATGGCCTTGATGTGTTGCGCCCGAAGATGTGCCATATAAGCGGGCTGGTCCGCGCCCTTCCCGGATGAACGTACTTACCGAGGCCTGGCCGGTCTCCTTCTGTAAGAAGGCTCTCGTAGCTGCGGTTAAAGAAGCCCTTTGCACGGGCGCGGCGAACCAACAAGAGCTCATCTGCAAGGAAAAGGGAAGACCCAGCCTTGTCGTGACATCGGGCACATTTTTCTGCGATAATCGGCATGACATCGCGTCGGAAATCTACGGTTCGCCTTCGCTCCGGAGGCAAAGTAAGCTTGACTGAGGGACGAATCACAGCATCGACCAAAACGTTTTCCGGAGTCAGCTCCCCGTCCTCGTGGCAGCCGATACAGCCTCTGGGTTCATGGTTCTTAGCCCAGATCCAGCCGCAGCTTCGCAGCGCCATACCGTCTGCATCCAGTGTTTGAAGCTCTACGGGGATGTTTGCCGGTATCTCAATGTTGAAAGACCCGTCTTGGGCCACAGGGATCTCACCGAGAATGCGTCTTTGCGCCAGAGGCGGGATTGCGGTATGCAAAGGATGCGGGACTCCTACACCACTCTGGGAGCGGACACCTGTTGTATCACTTGTAAGTGGAATACCCTCAAGAACGCGAAGTCTCTTTACGGTCCCTATGGACAGCCGCTGCTGTTTTCCAATGTCACCAATGTTAACGTTCAGACAATAGAGTCTTCCATTAGGGTCCTTTTCGGTGACCACGCTTGAACGGCCATCCGGTTCGGGGCGAGGATATATCACCTTGGCTTGTATGTCGTGATAATCGAGGTAATTGAAAATCAATTCAAATTGTCCGGTTGAGGGATCGAGGCGATAAACGCCGTGTGTATCCGTACCATCCAGCGGCCTTCGCGAGACGAGTATCTTACCATCCGGAAGTGGTGAAGGAGAATGGAAGAGACCATCGGATTCTCGCGTGATTGGTCGATAAGAATGAAGGGGTCTGCGGAGTCGCACACTCCCAAGACAGCCGGCACCATCCCACGCAGCAGCGTCGGCTTCGACAAATACCGCCAGCCCCTTTGTGGTAGTGCAAGGCATGTGTTTTATTCGCTTACCCTGGTCCGTAGAGAAGGCTGCATAATCTGTACCGTCAATGTTGATGCCGAACAAACAAATTCGCCCAAGCAGTCCCCGATTCAGCCTGGACCGCTGCCAGCTTGCAAAAAGCAGGCGGCCGTCGGACATAATGAATGGGTCCACGTCGCTGGACAGGTTGAACGTTAGACGGCGTACAGCCGACCCATCGAGCTTACACGAGTACAAATTTGTGGCAGTTGTGGCCCCATATTCGTTCAGGGCTCCCTTTTCCGATCCTACAAAGGTCAACTGGTGCCAAGGCTTCGGAGAAACAATTGTGTAGAGCGTTGCCTGGTAGCCTGGGCTCCGACAATCACCCATTCCGTCGGTGATTTGTCTGATGTTTGAGCCGTTTATTGCCATTTCAAAGATGTTCCAGTTGTCCACGTGCGTCCTTTTTCCCGCAAAAAGTATATGTGAGGCGTCGAACGAAATCTCCGGATCGCACGCGCTATGAAAGCCGAGAGTCAGGATTTTTGTGCCGGAATCCGGGTACACGATAACCAGGCGTGCTCCATCACCAAAGCCTGCCCGCACCATGCCATCGGCGATAGGCCCTTGTTGCTCGAGTGCCGTTCCAGCAGGCAATTGTGTGACAACGAAGGGATTTTCAATACGAGGGCACAAGGGCGATGGTGATGTTAGGCGTTGACCTGAAGCCCGTGCAGCAATCGCACATAATGCAAGGCCAACACAGAAGGCAGGCAGACTTGCAAAGCGCCTCGTGCCATATTCATGATGTTCAGAGCAGCCCTTGTTCACTCGATCTCCTCTTTCTCTGGAGCGAGAAAAGTACCCATTTCACGTATATACAAGAAACCAAAAATCGGGCAAGCAAAATCCTGATTCCATTAAACCGCAAATTGTGTCTTGGCTATCTTGACCGCCGTCCCCGAAATCGCCCAAAGATGTGTGCCGCAAAGATTCGTGTCCCGTTTGTTCTCAAGCCACGTTAGCGGTCCCTGCGGCCTGCCTGAAGCGTGCTCGGGTCCGCCATCAGCGGGCACACTGGTCTTGTCCTTATCGGACATGCCAAAGACTTCCTGTGAGAGAATTTGCGCATTTCTCTCACGAACAGCCATGGCCGCCCTTTGCAAAAGCGACTCCAGAGATTCAGCGCTCTCAGGAACGGACGTTATATAGTGCTCCTGGCACGATTGCCTATTTAGTGTTATGACCTTCAGACCCGGCGAATCACTTCTCTGGAGACCTTCCAGGCCTGTGGTTCCGTCTCTTGCCATTTGGCTTCCTTTCTGTGCGCAAATCCACTGATAATAACGGCTTATTGCCCGTGAGAATTTAATTGATTCTTTTCCATCAAGCGCGTTTAGAAATCAGGGCCAGGATCAATCCTTCGAAGCGAGGCAAGCACTTATGAATAATGCACTTATTGAAAATAGCGGCGGTTGGATTCGAACCAACGACCCTGGGCTTATGAATCCCATGCTCTAACCAACTGAGCTACGCCGCCAAGACCTTTGAGCACCTTCACAATAACAATTTCCAATCCGTGCTGTCAATCAGTTTCCGAGAAAAACCGGCAAAAAACAGCCAGTGGTGTCATTGTTGAGGAAGCAAAAGCCATGATCTTCCTGCGAGGTCGAGGTTCGTTGTCTGAAACCAGCAGTACTAAAATCCGTCTTGTAAGATTTGGTCAAGTGTGCACGTGGCAATACAGATTGACGTATCTGCCGCTCCGTAGTAGATTTTGACTTCGCCGTTATCTGAAACGACAGCACCACATGCGAAACAGACGTTGCCGACGTCACCGATACGCTCGTAATCTTCTCTCGGCGAAAGAATTGGCTGGTCGCTGCGCCTTATCACTTTTGAAGGGTCGTCCAAGTCAAGAACTGCGATTCCGATCCTGTAGATAGGCCCGGCCCGCCCAGGGCGGGTCATTCTTACTCCGTGATAAATCTCCAGCCAGCCCTCATCGGTCTCAATGGGTGTAACCGAGGCTCCAACGCGAAAGTCGTCCCAATACCCATCACGGGGAGTAATTACGACTTCGGAGTCGCCCCAGTTCACAAGGTCCGGTGAATATGAAATCCAGATGCTCCCTTTGCCCAGTCCGATCGGCCTATCCAGTCGAGCATAGCGTCCATTGATTTTTCGGGGGAAGAGAATTCCATCTTTGTTTCCCGGCTCAGAAACGAGTGCGATACGCTCGTAGTTGACATAATCGTGTGTTTTAGCCAGAGCTATACGCGGCCCGCAACTACCCACCGCCGTATACATCACATAGCAGATTCCATCTATTATTGTTATTCGGGGGTCTTCAATTCCCTTTTCTTCATACAGAGCGAAACGTCCCTCTTTGGCCGGCAGCATTACAGGTGTTTCGTCAACTGCGAAATGCAGTCCATCCGAGCTCCTGGCCAGGGCAAAGAATGAGTAACCCTGTTGGCCTTCGACCCTGAGAAGCAGATACACTGCATCTTCAGTGACAACGGGTGTACCATTGAACACAGTGTTGGCACGAAATGGAAGGTCTTCCACAGTAATCGCAGGATTGCCCTCCCATCGATGCAGCAGATCCCGTCCCTGAACCGCGGTATCTATCATTTAATACTCCTGCTCGCTTTCAACACAGTTGTCGATGATTTCCTCAAGCGTAGTGGTCCCGACGCAAATGCAACTGTCGGACGCACCGTAGAAAATATCGAGGTAGCCGTTACTATCGATGACCGCGCCGGTAGGGAAGACGACGTTCGGTACGTCTCCGATTCTCTCATAATTTCGCCTCGGCGATAGAATTGGGATGTTTGTCCGTCCTATGACGTGCGTTGGCTCTTGTCTGTCGAGTATCACGGCTCCGATCCTGTAGATCGGCCCAGCAGAAGTATCCTTCGCACCATAATATAGAACAAGCCAACCTTGGTCTATTCCAATAGGCGGTGGCCCTACTCCAATTCGGTTTGCATCCCAGAACCCTTCGCGCGGACAAATAACAAGTTCAGAGCTACCCCAGTATACAAGGTCGTCACTGTAGGTTATCCATATACTGCTGCCGCAGCCGGGCCTTTCCAAGCGAGCATATCGCCCCTTAATCTTTGAAGGAAACAGCACCCCAGCCTTAGTGTCAGGCTCGGAAATCAATCCCATACGCTCAACGCTGTGGAAATCTTCTGTGCTTGCGAGGGCCAGACGAAACCCGTGGTCACCAAGCGAGTTATACACGATGTAGTATTTTCCCTCAAGAAACGTAACTCTGGCGTCCTGCACACCGTGCGATTCGTGCTGCTTATACTCGGAATCTGTGGATGGACCCAAAAAGGGGTCGTGCTCCACCTGGTAATGCCCGTCCGCACATGGGCGAGCAAGGTGAATACATCGCCGCCCAGAAAGATGCTCAATGGTAACAAGAAGCAGTATCTCGTCTTTGAAAGAAACTGCCCCTGCATTGTGGATGTCAGAGCACTTGAAACCTACATCGCAGATACTGATGAGAGGGTTATCCTCCCACCGATAAACAATATCCTGGTTACGCCGCTTCATGAACCTGCTTCTTCTTGTAACAACCATACACAAGGACCCTAACACCTTTTTATTGGAGATATTCCAGATACAATCCAGATTAAGATATCGGCGAAAGTAAGCAGGTGCTTTTCCTAATAAAACCCGGAATTGCGAACGCCTGTGTGCAGCAGACCGCAACCCACATGTGTACCTACTACCGCTGGATCTATGATCCGGCCTTTTTGAGCTCTTTACAACCGTACACAACGCCCTGTGGTTTATCAGACCCTCCTTCTTATCAGTCATAGCAATGGAACAACTGAATTTCACCATTCCTGTACTCGGCGAGGCAATTGTGCAGTCACCCATACCTGTGGTACCGCTACGGCGTAAGGCGGATTTCCGGCGTTAGGTACGGATATAGAGGATTTCTTTCCCGGTTTCGTCCACGTACCAATACGTATGGCCATCTCAAGGAGAAACCGTATCAATCCAGATAAGGGACTGTGGCGCGACGTGATTGCTGTAACAGGGCAACCGCGGCTGATGTATCACGATCAGCTGCGTTGGCGGCCGCATCTTCATCAGCATCGTTTCGTACTCTCCGCAAACTCGGAGAGTGGGAATTTGTAAGTGTAGCACGATCACTGCTTCACACGGTACCCCAAATCGCTCAGCACACCTTCAACCCGCGAATATAATCTGGCAGCATTTCGATAATAGATCTTTTCCAGAACATCCAACGGAAGAGCTAAACCTTTGGTTTCAGTGTTTCCGAAGAATCCCCCTTTGATCACATTGTCCGTTTCTAAAAGCTGGAAGGCACGGTAGTAACTTTCCGCCACTTCCTTGTATCTGCCCTGGCTTGGCTGGCCGCCAATATCTGTCCCAAAGAGAATTCTGTCGGCATATTTTATCATGAAATTTCTAAGTCTATCTCTGTCCATGCGGTGAAACTGTTGAAATCGTGCGGCCAGATCGACATGAACATTCGGATACGTTTCTAATACATACATCAAATAGTCCAACTGTTCGTCTGAATTGAAATGGTCGAGCATATGCGCATTAACAACTCTCAACTTCGGATGTCTATCCAGGACCCTTTCCCATGCGTTATGTGCCTGCCAGAATTTCACCGGATTATCGCACCATTTCGTGGGATACGGCTGTGATATGTGAATCGATGCACCAAGCATCCCAACCTCCTCCATTTTCGCAAAAGTGGGATCGTAAACAGGATCATCGATCAACGAAGAGACTCCGACCCAGATTTTGTATCCGACAATTCCCTTTCGTTGCCATTTCACGAGTTCTTCAGGCGAATATCTTAGTCCATCTGATATCTTGAAATCATTGATGCAAGGCAAGAACCTTCCCCTGTATTTCTCGTTGGCCTGTCGCAAGTATTCTTGTTCCGTTCCATCTGACTGTCTTGCAAAATTCAGGTCTATCCATATTTCAAGATTCACACCGTATTGATGTTTGAGAATCTCACTGACCTTCACATAATGTGCCATTCGCCCAACGCTGCCGACATGAGAATGCACATCTACTCTCGGTATGGTGGAAATGGCATTTTCACTTTGAGCGGCCAGGGATTCCGGACAGTACAATGTGCAAATACACAGAAGGACAACCGTTAAGCCTGATTTAGCCATGATAGATATCCCTTTCTTCATTGCGGTTCTGTTTGACATTGTTAGATTAGAATATTTCCTAATACGTTTCATAGCCAGGCTAAAATTGGATGGAAGGCTATTTTCTAAGCCCCTATCCCACCCAAGCCGGAACCAAACAGGCTTCGATAAAAGGCTGACGCCTCAACAAAACGCCCTTCTGCTCATAAGCATCCATCGGATTCGCATCCGCCTGCGGCGGACAATCTCCCTCCTTAGCCTCTTCCGAGGGAGGGAGATTACTTGTTCTGAAACTAAAAGGCTTCGCTATTGCTGCCGGGCTGATCAAACGCCACGCCAAATAACGACGATTTGGCATGTCGTTTAAAGCACCTCTTGGTCTGCCCACATCGAATCACCCAACTACGCCAAGAATGCGCGGTTGACAGAACACAGCGAATGTTGTTACCTTGTGATCGCAATGAACGTCCTGCAGACAGAGCTGCACAAAAGTAGCGTTGTCATTAGCCAAAAGCATTTTCGTCAAAGCTAAATGCAGGTGCTTTGGCGATTTTGATGGAGATGTATGAAAATCTGATTATGGAGTTTGCTATGGAATCCAAAATGAATCGACGCAGTTTCATCAAAACAATCGGTTTGGGAACAGTCGCCCTTGCTGTCCCGGGATGCACAAACGGCGCGGGATTTTTGACCGCTGGGCGAACAGCAAGAAAGCCCAACTTCGTCATCGTGTTCTGTGATGACATGGGCTATGGCGATGCAGCCTGTTATGGTCATCCGACTATTCGGACGCCGAGCTTGGACCAGATGGCCGCCGAGGGACAAAAGTGGACGAACTTCTATGTCGCGGCGTCGGTATGCACCCCCAGCCGGGCGGCTCTGCTGACTGGCCGACTGCCGATCCGCAGCGGCATGTGCAGTGACAAGCGTCGCGTCCTCTTTCCGGATTCGGCTGGAGGATTGCCGCAGACGGAGATTACAATCGCCGAAGCTCTAAAACCTAAAGGTTACGCTACCGCCTGCATCGGCAAGTGGCACCTGGGACATTTGCCGCAATATCTGCCGACCAACAACGGCTTTGACTACTATTTAGGCATCCCGTACAGCAACGATATGGATAGGGTCGCAGGCGAGGGACGCCAGGCTTTTTGGGATCCGAAGATCGAGTACTGGAACGTGCCGCTGATGCGCAACGAGCAGATCATCGAGCGTCCCGCCAATCAGAACACTATCACCAAAAGGTACACCCAGGAAGCGGTAGAATTCATCGAGAAAAGCAAGGACAGGCCTTTCTTCCTGTACTTGGCCCATACCATGCCTCATGTGCCGTTATTCGTCTCGAAGGATTTTAGAGATAAGAGCCTACGCGGTCTTTATGGTGACGTGATTGAGCAGATCGATTGGGGTCTCGGCCAGATCCTGGCGACCTTACGCCGGGAGGGTCTGGCGGAAAACACGTTTGTGGTCTTCACCTCCGACAATGGTCCCTGGCTCGTTTTCAATGAGCACGGCGGCTCGGCTGGCCTGCTGCGCGAAGGAAAAGGCTGCACCTTCGAGGGTGGCATGCGTGAGCCGGCTGTCATGTGGTGGCCTGGCAAGATCAAGCCCCGCGTCGTCACCGATATGGGCTGTACGATGGACCTATTCACAACGTTCCTTACGTTGGCAGATGCTAAAGTCCCATCCGACCGTGTCATCGACGGCCTGAATTTGTCGCCCGTCTTGTTCGACACAGGGCCGAGTCCACGCAAGGTAATGTTCTACTATCGAGGTGCAAAGCTCTACGCCGTTCGCAAAGGCCCATACAAAGCCC
>Ga0114930_10003821_pt1 | contig 12984 bp, 13 predicted proteins | sample AnhtaG_FD_87300 | JGI IMG/M metagenome (GOLD analysis project Ga0114930, IMG submission 87300) | Deep subsurface microbial communities from Anholt, Denmark to uncover new lineages of life (NeLLi) - Anholt_01485 metaG | ecosystem: Environmental > Aquatic > Marine > Oceanic > Sediment | place... | reverse complement strand
GGAGCGCTTCTCGTTTGAATTCAGCTGTGTAGGTTCTTCTAGACTCTTTCATCCTTGTCCCTCCGATAGTAGTATACACGAATCTTGCTTATCTTCGTGTCCACTTTTTCGGGGGAAGATCAAGGTGTTGGCTTGGCGGCAGCCATAGCATACCAGAGTTGGGCGGGCAGCAACAGTGACAAAGGATCATAGGCCGAAATGACGAGGACCCGCTTGAGCATGAAGCGGGTCCGCGGTAGTTGCACATTCTGTGCCCATCATCCTTCCTTCATGACTCCGCTTGCAAACAGGTGGAGAACGGTGTGATAATGGATGCAGGGCAAATGGTGATGCCAGAGGACATCTGGGTGAGACGAAGGGAGTGAAAGCGGATGAAGACCTACCAATTCACGGTCGTAATAGAACCAGACGAAGAGGCATTTCACGCCTTTGTTCCTGCCTTGCCGGGTTGTCATACCTTTGGGATGACTGTCGATGAAGCCCGCGCCAACATCGCCGAAGCCATAGAACTGCATATCGAGAGCATGCAGGAGGATGGCGAACCGATCCCGGTCGAGCGCGAGCCACTGTTCATCACCCGCCTATCTGTGCCCGTGGCCGTATGAGTCCCAGGCTTCCACGCGTGGGCTCTCGGCACCTGGTTCGGGCGTTGAAAGGCGCAGGGTTTGAGGAGTTGAGACAACGGGGTAGGGATCTGCATCTGCGTCGAGCGTCCGATGGAAAACGGGTCACCGTGCCGGTTCATCAAGGACGCACGGTCCCTGTCGGAACCCTGCGTGCGATTCTGCGCGACGCAGGTATCAGCGTGGACGAGTTCCGCGAGCTTCTGTGACCGGCACTGCCTGTATCCGTGCCACTGGATTATCTGAGGCGCTTCTAGCGAATCTCGTACTTCAGCGAACACCAATTGCTACTGTCGATGCGTATCGATATCGGACGTAGGCGCTTGGCCTCCGCGCTAGGCCGTGCTACGAAATAGGCGGCAGGGCCACCTATCCACTTCCTACTCACCATTGAAACAGCTCGCGTAGAGATGAATGGTGCCAGTTGAGCAGCCAAACTATCAACCAGCCGAAAATGAAATTGGAGGGCGCCGTTTCTATCAGGTGCCACATCCGTACGGCCTGGGGCATGTATGGGTTTGGCAGCAGGAGCTGCGCGTTCATCAGCACGGCGAACAGAAGTGCGACCGCTAGCGCTGCCTCCCACCACCGGCCCTTCATCATGCGGATCACCGGCAAAGCCCAGACCACCCACAACAATGATCTCAGGATCTGGAAAGGCACCAACCCGGGATTACCCGAGAGTGTGTTTCCCCATTGCTCAAAGAACCCCAGCAGTTCTGTGCTGCCTGAATAGAACTCGCGTAGCGCTGCACTCTGCCAGGCGACAAAATAGCCAAAGATAAAATAGAGGATCAGGTAGGCCACGGCAATCGCCGCCAGCTTCCAGACCCATTCGGTCCAGGGCATGACCAGCCGCAAGTTCGGCCCCTCCTCTGCGGTGCTTCGCCTCATCTTGCCCAGGATCAAGACCGCCAGCGGTGAGAAGATCAAGGCGACCGTCGCGCCCATCAGCAATATGACTCGTATCTCGCTGGACGGGAGGTTAGTCACGAAGACAAAGGCCTCTATCTGCGTCATGAAGTACGAGATGCCGAATAAGACCACGAAGACCACCGCCACCAGCCGCCACCCGGACCACCGTGAACGGACAATGGGGTACGTCAGGACCGCTGTGTTCAGGAATGAGACGATCAGCAAGGGCAGAAGGTCCCCGCCTGCTTGCTCAGTGGACTCCATTTGTGCTCCGAACAGGACGCCGGCAACGATGTAGCCGACTAACATGACGATGGTCAGGGCTAACACCTGCAGTACGAGCATAACAGCTCTTCTAACGTTCATTGGATTCTCCCCCTCTTTCCCATGGAGTTGATTCTCTGTCCAAGACCTATCTTCTGCGTTAGACCCGGCGTCCTCTCTCCTCGACCTGCTCTCACAGTGTCCTTACGCCAATTCCATACCCTTTTCGCGTGAGTTCCATCTCTATCCTCCTTGGTGCTTCTATGTGGACCCAGTGTATAACAAGAATCCCCCGGATGCAACCGCCATGTGGGGGATTTCTCCATTAGCCAGGTAGCTAGCCTTTTTGTTCATCAGGTGACCAATACCCTCACCCAATCGCGTCGGAACTAGTCGGCAAGGGTTCCGGGAGCTCACGGCTCTACGCGTGTACTGTACAACGCTGCGTGGGTTTCTGTTCTTTTCTTCAGGGAACCATGGGCGTAACAGATGGGACTCACCATTCCAGACTCTGCACGTGGCACATTAGATGGGAATGGTCGCTCGCTGCCTTATCTACTTCCTTCCAACGTATAGTCCGTATCCGAAATACTCACCAAGGTTCTCGGGCGTCAACCCACTCTCTCGTACTTCCTTTACGAATCTCCTGTAGGCGGGATTTCTGGCATAAAGAGATACCATTCTGCCCAAAACACCCAGCATTCCTCTACAGCCATACCGCCGGAGTACTCCTCTGGCTTCGTTTTGGGTGTTGATTTCGTAAGTTCTCACGATTACTTCTCTCAATGCAGCGCCCTCCAACAACCCCGCCCAACCATCAGACGTCAGAGGTTTCACGCTAGCGCCCACCTCCTGAGATGCCCATGCTACCACTTCCGGCGGAGGCGGAACCTTGATCCAGGTTGACTCATTAAGCCCGATGTAACCTCCTGGCTTTGTCACCCGCGCGTACTCGTTCACCGCTCTCTGCTTGTCTTCTGGAAAGGCGGTTACCGACTCGGTGATGACTGCATCAAAAAGATCATCCTCGAAAGGGAGGTCCTCTGCATCTGCTACCCTGAACTCAACCCTATCCGCTACCCCCTCTCTCTTCGCCCTTTCCTTGGACCTCTGGATCATCCCTTCAGAAACGTCTACACCGACCACTCTACAGCCATACCTCTTTGCGATAAAGCAAGGCGTCACCCCAGCGCCGCAGCCCACATCCAAGACGTATTTGCCTTCGCCTATGTGGCACAACTCGATGAGCTCTTCTGTGGCCCCGGGACCTCCTAGGTGTTTTGTGAGGCCCACCTCAGCTGCAAAATCGAAGAAGGTCGAGTTCTTGTCCACGTCTTACCTCCTCTGGACCCATCTAGCTCTCGGCACCCCGTCAACCAGCACTCGCTCGCGCACCCTGAGCCTGGCACTCTGTGCCATCGTGGAGCTCCACGCCTTCTCCATGATGACCAAGCCCTAGCGAGACTACCTGATGGGTGCCACGTAGCGAGAGCCCGACGCTTGCAGGTACTCGTGCTGGAGATCCAGATGCGGCTCCGAGGAGCGACGCCGGTACACCTGCTTCACGATGCGGCCTGTGTTCTCCTCAACCTGCTCTCTCAGTGCCTTGACCCTGACTCCATACCCTTTCCACGTCAGTTCCATCTTGTTCCTCCCTAGTATCTCTATCTAGACCCAGCATATGACAAGAATCCCCCAGATACATCGGCCATGTGGGGGATTTGGGCATAGGCCAGGTGGCTAGTGTTCTTCTTGGTCAGGTGACCAATACTGGCCTGAAGCTGTCCCAAGGTCGTGGCTGAGCGGAGCGGCTATGGCCTTGGAAAGGAAACTTGCTTGAGAGTGTTGAAAGACCCCTCTGCGAGGACCCGCTGGGTTGCGCCCTTCGATATGGCCCTTCGATACGGGCTACGCCCTACTCAGGGCCTACTCAGGGTGAAACCCAGCGGGCAGCGGCCCACCCACCGACACGACTAGGAGGATGCTCAGGATGAATCCATCTGGCGAGCGGCGGAATCCGCACCCCCCCTTGGGTGGGATATTGTTAATCCCCAGGCTGTGCCCCAAACGTCTAGATGGGACAGGTCCGAAGACAATCATTCTACCACCCCCCCCAGGGGCTGGATTGTACGCTACTTGTCCACTTGAAGCTCGGATCGACTCCTGACCTGGCTGGGTAACGCTGTACGAGCATCCCTACTCATAGGCTTCACGAATTCTCAGATATGCGCTTATGAAGGCATCATTCTCTTCAGGAGTGCCTATAGACACCCTGATGAACCCGGGTGGCAATTGATTTGAGAGGTCTGAAACTAGAATGCCAATCTCTCTGAACTCGCTCACTGCATCAGGGATCTCTGTCCTCACGAGCAAGAAATTGGTGGTGCTCTGGTGTACATGGGCTCCCAGTTCGTTCAACGCTCTCCATACTCGCTCTCTTTCCTCAATGACTCGCTGGACGTTTCTCCTCATGTAGCCTGGATTCTCGAGTGCTTCTATCGCGGCAGACAGGCTGGACTGAGGCAGAAACGCGTAGAATGAGGAGAGCGCATCCAGAAAGGTGTTTCCAGCGACGGCATAGCCCACTCGAGCACCTGCCAGGCTGAAGGCTTTGTCCATGGTCCTCGTGATCGCAAGATCAGGGCAATTCTGCACCATATCCGCGAAAGTAACCCCGGAAAACTCGTAGTAGGCTTCGTCTATCACCAGAAGCGCATCTGTATTGTCGATTAGGGTTTCAACCGCCTGGCGATCCAGGAGAGTCCTGCCCGTCGGATTGTTAGGATTGTCTATGATCACCAGGCTGGGCTCGGCCAACGCATTCAGTAGTAGGTCCAAGTTCACATCGAACGTTGGGGGGCTGAGCCGAATGCTCCGTCGCGAAGTCCTTTGCAGCTTGAACGGTGGGAAAGAAGGACGGACTCACCATGACGACCTTCCTGCCCTTTGCAACTGTATGGATCACCTCCCTCAACAGAAAATCGGATCCCGGACTGAGGATGATATTCTCTTGGGCGACTCCTGAGTAGTCGGCCAAGAGCTCACGTAGCCGGTTCAGATCTTGAGGGTCGCTGTAGCGATTCAAACGCGACAGGCCCTTCTGAGCCGCATCGATGATCTCCTGCGGAGGAAGATAGGGCATCTCATTCATGTCCAGCTTGATGGTCTCCCTCAGCATCTGACCTCCACCATCATCCCTTCCTTGTAGCCCACCGTGACCTTGACGTATTCGCTGAGCATCTCATCGAGTTCCAAATCGCCCGTATCCACGCGCAAGCAGTCCAACTGACTCACCTTGTCTCTGGTCCCCACCACCACGATGTTCGCCTTGCCGACTTGCTCTATCACCTCTGGGGTGAACTGCTTACTCCCTCTACCAAAGATGAACCCGTTGCCACCTATGGGCGTCACAATGATCTTTCTCTTCTCATATTGCCTAAGCAGGCCCAGAATGCCCTTTTCGTTCAAGTCCTTCCCCACCAACTTCTTCCCGAAGACCGCATCTACGCCCAGAAGCGTCTTTGGGAGGGCCATCTCATCGGCGATAGCCTTCAACGTTGTCCCCGGGCCGAGTAGATACAAGGTCTCCGCATCCATCTCCTCGACGACATAGGCAGCGATCTCCTTCTTGCTCTCCACAGAGGATCTGCTGATGCTAGACCCTGCCTTACTTGGCTGCAAGAACGTAGGGACGGCAGGCACGAGGAGATGACCATACAGCCTGGAGGCCAATCTGTCCTCCCTGAAGGCGTCTTCGTCTATGTCTAGGACTTCCTCTTCGGACACATCAACGCCTTCCACAAAAGCATCCATCATCTCCGCCGCCCTTCTGGAGCTCACCGCAAACACTGAACTGAAGACCTTCACTCCGGCCGGCACCGCGACGACGGGCACCCGAAAGTTGACCGCATCGCAGATGTCCCTCGCGGTGCCATCGCCGCCGACGAAGATCAGCAGTTCGACGCCACTATTTGCCATCTCGTCGCTGATTCTCTTTGTGTCCTCCGCCGAGGTCTCGCTGCCCAGTGTGCCGATCACCGTGAATGCGATATCATGCCCTTTGACGTACTCCTGTCCCATATTGCCAGGTGCGACCAACAGCGCAATCTCATCCTTACGCTCAATGTGGGATAGGAGGTCCTTCATCCTCTTCGCAGCGACCGGCTTAGCACCCAGTTCTAGGGCTTTCCCATACATCTGTCCGTCAGTCCCCTTGAGGCCGACGCTACCACCCATGCCTGCCACGGGGTTGACGATCAGTCCAATTGCTTTCTTCATGGTTCCTCTCCCATAATCTCAGGCGAATCTCCCTTGTCGCTCGCGGCGATGACCACTATGGGCACGACTCTTTCACCGTCTGGATACTCGAACGCCCTCCGTTTGACCGGCCACCAACGATTCCTGTCCCGAATCGCTAGGACGCCATCACTCTTCCCCATCGGACGCACCCGATTCCGTCAAATCCCCATGTGACGCCCCGCTGGTCTCTGATTGACCTGGCATGAGGCGGCGCAGCGCCTCGCGGTGCTCACTTTCACAACTGGGACACCTTCTCAGATGCTCGAGCACTCTGGGTAGGAGATGGGCGCCACTCTTGGCCAGAACCTCCGCGTAGTACTCCATCACGGCGAAGCACTGGTCACAGGTCAGATCCGAGGGATCCTCCGACAAGAGTTGCCACAACGGTCTTTCCATACTAAGACTCCAAAATGGTCCCCGCGGGGCAGGGGCGCACGATGTGAGGCCGGTGGAACAGGATTGAGTCCCCAACGGGGAAAGATAGCCCACTGAGCGAGGTGGTGGGCCTGGCAGGATAAGCCGCAAGTTCGCCCTCCCACTCACACTCAACAGTCAGATGCTTGACGTCTGCTTGGCCTTTCGTGTGGCCTCGTCGTGTTCGGGATAGGAGACCGCTAGCCATTCATCCGGTGGGTGGTGGTCGACAAGCCACTTGACGGTATTCTCCATGGCGGTCGTGATCGGCACCACATCGCGATAGCCCAACTCCGTCCTGATCTTGGTCAGGTCGAAGAGCAGGTGGGGTTGGATATCATAGGGGTCACAGGAGTAGGGTAGGAGCTGGGACTGTGGCGCAGGAGGCATCAACTTCCTCGGCACGGGGACGATCTCCCAGCTATGCCCCATAATCTGGGCTATCATCTCCACGATCTGCCTTAGGCTCAACGCAGTGACATCGGCGGCATTGTAGACCCGACAACTGGCCGCGTGGCGATCCATGGCCAGCACTACAGTATGGGCCATGTTCTCAAAGTACCCCCGGGCGAATAGGGCGTGCCCTCCATCAGGGACGGCAATCTGTCTCCGTCCGTCCAACGCTTGCTTAACGTAGTACCATTCACGCGGCGTTGTGTCCCTGGGGCCGTAAAGGGCCGGCCAACGCAGTATGGTGACAGGGAAATCTCCTCTCTTCTGGGCCTCCAACGCTTCTGCCTCAACCAAGAGCTTGTCAAACCTCAGTTGTTCGCCATAAGGATGCAGCTGCTTCCTCTTAGCCGCCTCCTCGGGGATGGGAACTGGCTGAGAGCTGGGGATGCGCTTCCAGGCGGCCTCCCATGCCTCGTAAACGTGGTAGGTGCTGATACAGATGTAGCGCTGGATCCGCTTACTGAAGGACCGGACAATCGCTTGGACGTCCTTGTCATCAGAGGCAATCATGTCGATGACCACATCGGCCTTCACACCGGCCATTTGCTCCTTGAACCCCATGTAATCGCGCCTATCTCCATGGATCTGCTGGGCTCCATCAGAGAAGGAGATGTTGTGCTGCCCTCTATGATAGCAGACTACCGAATGGCCCCTCTCTAGTAGTTCTTCAACGAGATAGGGACCACAACGGCGGGTCCCTCCGATAATCAGTATCCGCATCCTCTATCTCCTCTTCACCGGCCTAGCCACGGCCTCCTCGATAGTGGGAAGCGCATTCCCCTCGATGATCTTTTCGTTTTCGTCATCGGAATACGAACGAGAAGGGACACGTTCCCCTTCTCCCTGTGTACTCAGTGTTCAGCTAAGGGTGCGCGAAGAAGTCCGCAACTCACTCCTAACCTCTCCATCATTCTGCGGCCAATGGCTGGTCAGAGCCTGGCCATCTGCCTCGCCTTTCGAATGGCCTCATCGTGCTCGGGGTAGGAGGCCGATAGCCAGTCCACCGTTGGTTGGTCCTCGACCAGCCACTTCACTGTCTCCGCCATGGCCGTCGTGATCCCGACCAGATCACGGTATCCCAATTCGGTCTTGATTTTGGTCAAATCCAGGAGCAGGTGTGGCTCGATGTCATAAGGGTCGCAGGAGTAGGGGAGCCCCTGATTCTGCGGCGCAGGAGGCATCAGCTCCCGCGGCACGGAGATGATCTCCCACTTGTGGTCCATGATCTCGCCGATCATCCCCACGATCTGCTTGAGGCTCAGGGCCACGGTGTCGGCACAGTTGTAGACCTGGCCGTTGGCAGCCTCGTTGTCCACGGCCAGCGCCGCTGTGTGGGCCATATTCTCAAAGTACCCTCGGGCGTACAGCGATTGTCCTCCGTCAGGGACGGCAATCTGGCTCCGTCCATCCAGCGCTTGCTTGACGTAATACCATTCACGGGGCGTCTCGTCCCTGGGGCCGTAGAGAGCGGGCCAGCGCAGTATAGTTGTGGGGAAATCGCCTCCGTCGTGCCCGCGTAGAGCCTCTCTCTCGACGAGTATCTTGTCGTAGCGCAGCCCGTCACCGTAGAGATGCAGGTCTTTTCTCTTTGGTGCGTCCTCGGGGATGGGAGCGGGCTGGAGGCTGGGCCTGTGTTTCCAGGCAGCCTCGAACGCTTCGTAGACCTCGAAGCTGCTGATGCAGACATAGCGCTCGACCCGGCCACTGAAGGCGTCGATGACCGCCTGCACGTCTGCATCATCACTGGCCATCATGTCGATGACGACGTCAGCGTGGACGCTGGCCATCTGCTCCTTGAACCGGGGATAGTCGCGCCTGTCTCCGTGCAAATGCTCGGCGCCATCGGAGAAGGAGACATTGTGCTGTCCGCGGTGGTAGCAGAGCACCGAATGGCCTCTGGCCAGCAGCTCCTCAACGAGATAAGGGCCACAACGTCGAGTCCCGCCGATTATCAAGATGTGCACGATGCTCCTCCTCTCTTTCTGACGCCAGTGTTCTCACTTGACCCGGAGCAGGTCGATTAGACTGTCCACCGAGGGCACGGTTTCCAGCCGGTCGACGAGTTCTATGATCTCGGTGGCCCGGGCTTTGGAAAGTATGTCTCCACTGAACTTGACGAACTTCTGCCGTACCTCGTCTGGTGTCATGGGGTTCCCGGGGTCACCCTTGGGGCTTGCCACGTGGGACACATACTTCCTTCCATCCTTTGTGAGGACCTCCACCTCTGCGGGCCATGGCGCCTGAGTGAGGGACTTCTCTTGATGCCTCCGGTCGTACTCGGGCGTCGCCCTGACCTGGACTCGGTTCATCAGATCCACAAACGCAGGCTGGCGGACCTTCTCCTCCCACGCGATGGGCAGATCTACTCTGCCGTCGTACAGCACGGCTGCCACTTGATAGGCATGGCTGAAGATGGCGTTGACGTGGGACTTGATCTCGTAGCTCAGCCTGCTTGCCGAGGAGGTGTTGGTTGTCACCACTGCCTTCTCCACATCCGCAGCTCTGATCCCATGTTCCCTCACCAGATTGAGGGCAGCTTCAATCGAGGCGTGGAGGTAGCGGCAGGCCGGGTAGGGCTTGATATAGCACTCGGTGATCCTGTACTGTATTCCCAAGTTGAGGGTCGACCCGGGCTCGGCGCCGAGGGCCTTGAAGATTCCTCGTTGCCCTTCCAGTATGTTGGTCGAGCCAAGGACGCCCCTCTGGGCCATGAGAGTGGAGAAGAGAGCGCGCCGGGCCTCGTGGCCAGCGCATAGATCCTTCTCATGACCTCCACTCAGCACGTACTGCGCGCCTGCCAGTTGCAGGGAGCAAGCCAGCCCCATGGCGCCGGCCAGTTGTTCTTCATCCAGACCCAAGAGCTTCGCGGCTGGCACTACACCGGCAAGCGGGCCCAGTGTGACAAAGTAGGGAAGCCTCAACGAGGCTGGTTCCACATCCGCAAACAAGGCATAGGCCAGATGGATGTAGACCTCGTATCCAAGTGCGACGGCGGCCAGGAATTGAGAGCCCGAGGCCCCCACTCGCTCCGCGGCAGCAAGGGCCACCGGCACCAACCGGTCGTTGATGTGTCCTGCCATGAAGTGCCCGTCGCTGGAGTCCAAGAAGTTGGCCATCACGCCATTCGCCATGGCCGCGTCGGGCGATGCCACTTTGCGTCCGTCTCCCAGTATCGTGGCTTCTTGTGTTCCTCCGATCTCCACGGAGACCTCAATGAGCTCCCTGACAAGCCTGTGCCCCGTGCCATAGGCGCCCAAGGCGATGCCCAGCGCATCGAGGATGTGCAGCTTCGCCTCCGCCGTGGCCTCTGGGGGCAAGTCCTCGAAACCCGTGGTTACTACATACTTGGCGATCGAACGCGTATACCCCTCTTCCTCTTTCAAGGCGCCCTCCCTCACGGATAACTGCGTCCGCTTCCTCGGGTGTCCAGGACTAACCCAAGATCTCCTCCATGACCCTGAGGGCGTTCGCTGAGACGATCTTCTCGATCTCGGCGTCACGGTATCCTCGGGAAACCAGTCCGCGGACAATGTTCCTCCATTCCAGAGGAGATTCGATACCGTACATGTAGTCGGCAGCAAGGGTTATGCCTGCTTTCTCTAGATCCACGGATTTGGAGGCGGCGAGTTTGCGGTGGAAGGCAACCTGGTCGTGGAAAGTGTTGTCCAGGCCGATGGCGACGTGATCGATTCCTACGAGATTCACCACATACTCGATGTGGTTGAGCATGTCCTCGATGCCCTGCTCGGGCGCGCTGGAGAGTTGATTCGGGATTGCCGAAATGCCGATCAATCCCCCCTTCGCTGCGACTGCTCGGATCTGCTCATCCGTCTTCAGGCGTGTAACGGATGGATTGAGAGCGCGGGCACCCGTGTGGTTGAAGAGGACCGGATCCTTGGAGAACTTGATGGCATCGAGGGATGTCTGAGCGCCGCAGTGGGAGAGGTCGATCAAAATGCCGATGTCATTCAGACGTTCGACCATCTCAATGCCCAGGTAGCTCAGGCCGCCGTTGGTCCTCTCGCCGCACCCATCACCAACGTAGTTCCGGGTGTTGAAGGTGAGGAGCATCATGCGCACGCCCAACCCATAGGCGATGTCGATTCGATCCAGATCGCGTCCCATGGTCTGGGGCTCGAGTTGATACATGACGGCCTGTTTGCCGTCCCGCTTTGCCTGTCGGATATCCTCAGCGCGAACCGCCGTCACCAGTCCTGGTTCGGCCTCAACGAGGCTCCGATACCTTCCCAGCAACTCCATCGATTCGTCGAAGTCCTCCGACAGGGCGGGCACAGCCTCGAAGCAGCAGGTCATCCCGGACTGGCGAACCGGCTCGTATTCAAAGTGGAAATGGACGGATCCGAAGATGTGGGTGTGCATGTCCACCGTCACCAGCTTTTCGAATAGACTGGTGGCGCGTTCGCGTCCTTCGTCGCTCAAGGGAACGAAGCGCTCTTCAAGTGAAAGCTGCAGGTACTCTTCTCTAGACAACATTGAGACCTCCTTGCCGCACACTGTGCTCGCAGACTAGCCGACGACCTCCTGGATGATCCGCAGGGCATTGCCCCCGAGGATCTTCCTGATCTCATCGTCGGAATAACCTCTGGACACGAGACCTCGAGTGATGTTGGGCCACTCCTCGGGACTCTCGATGCCATACATATATGGGGCGTTCAACTCCTGCCCGTAATAATCGAGTTTGAGGAGGGTCTTGTCGGTCTGTCTGTGAACCTCAACCTGATCGCCGAATAGGATATCCGTGCCGATGGCGACGTGATCGATGCCGATCAGGTTGACTACGTAATCGATGTGGTTCAGCATATCTTCGATGCCTTGCTCGGCGTTCCGGCTTAACTGGTTGGGGATCGCTGAGACGCCCGCCAGACCGCCTTTGTTGGCAAGCGCCACCAACTCCTCGTCCGTCTTGAGTCTCTTCATCTGTGGATACAAGGCGCGGGCTCCGATATGGTTACACATCACAGGGTCGCTGGAGGCCTCAATGGCATCCAGGGTGGTCTGACTTCCACAATGCGACAGATCGATGAGCATGCCCAACTCGTTCAGCCGTTCGACCACCTCAAGTCCTAGATAGCTGAGACCTGCGTTCGTCCTTTCGCCGCAGCCGTCCCCTACGTAGTTCCGGGTGTTGAGGGTCAGGAGGGCCGCTCTGATCCCGAGTCCATAGGCGATCGCCACGCGATCCAAGTCTCTTCCGAAGCTTTGAGGCTCCAACCCGAACATCACCGCTTGCTTCCCGGTCTCCTCGGCTTCAAGGAAGTCCTGGGCACGGAAAGCGGGCATGAAGTCGGGGTGTTTCTCTACTTTGAGACGGAATTTGCCCAGAGTCTCCATTGAGCCTGCGAAATCCTCATCAAACGGAATCACCTCGTCAATGAACCCATTGATTCCGGAGCGCTGAATTCGGGGGGCGTTCTCGACGAAATCCTGTTCCAGTAGCTCGTCTTCCAGCATGCAGGTATGCATGTCGATGATCAGGGAATCCCTGTGCAGTTGCTCTGCCCGCGCCTCTTGATCTTCATCCAGCTTGATGAAGCGATCCTTCAGGGGGATCTTGAGGTACTCATCTCTGGACATCATCGCTCGTCCGACCCTTCGCACTGTTCCAACCGTACATGCTTTTCTTCACCAAGCCTCTGAGTATGGGCCGCTTGTTGAGATCGTGGGTTCCGAGGCCCACCAGGAGCCCAGGAATCAAACAAGGATGCCTGGCCTCTTCTCTGTGTCGTCCTAACCAACGACCTCTTCGATGATCCTCAGAGCATTGCCGCCGAGTATCTTCTTGATCTCGTCATCGGTGTACCCTCTGGATACCAGGCCGCGGGTGATGTTGGGCCACTCTTCGGGGCTCTCGATGCCATACATATATGGCGCATCCAACCCTTGACCGATGTAGTCCAGCTTGAAGGTAGTCTTTGCAGCTTTTCTGTGATACTCAACGTGATCCCCAAACACGATGTCCAGCCCGATGCCCACGTGATCCACACCGATCAGCTTC
>Ga0114930_10003820_pt1 | contig 12985 bp, 11 predicted proteins | sample AnhtaG_FD_87300 | JGI IMG/M metagenome (GOLD analysis project Ga0114930, IMG submission 87300) | Deep subsurface microbial communities from Anholt, Denmark to uncover new lineages of life (NeLLi) - Anholt_01485 metaG | ecosystem: Environmental > Aquatic > Marine > Oceanic > Sediment | place... | reverse complement strand
TTCTAATTTACCTACAATAATTTCGTCTGTAATCTTATGCTTAAATATAAAATCCTTTTCGAGTTCTAGGTTATAGAGTTCGATCCTGTTTATATCTTGCATATAAGCAGAGAGATCCTTAATATTGAAATATTCTTTAAATTTTTCGCTAGCGATGTCTTTAAATTTAATGCGTGCGTTTTCAAACAGTTTAGCATAATGTTTTTGATTTGATTTTTTTAAGCACAAAAAAGGGAGAAGCATTTCTTTTGATGGTTTTAATGTATCATCTAGGATAGCAGCAATTCTATGATATGTGAGTGGATGGGAGTTTATGATATTACTAATCAGAGAACTTCTTTTTGGTTTAATCATTGATTTGTTAATATAATCTGCCGTATCTAAGTAATTTAAAATTTCATTATTTTGTGTAATTTTTTCCTCACACAAAAGCATCGTGTTCAATCCAAATTCACGTCCGGTAGCATAGAAGCTTTCTAAATTGTAAAGTGCTTTTACGAGTTCTTTACCGTAACCAATTTTCTTTGTTTTTTGGTCGGCTTTCCCTTCTAATATTCTAACAAACATAAACAAGATTACATATATTAGTAAGTTTAACAGAATAAAAAATATAAAGGGAAGCTGAGGATTTCCAAATGTATAATCGTAATATGTAGCAGGAATACCAAATAGCAATCTAAAGAACAGGTCACCAGTGGTTATAAAAGTCAAGATTAAAGTGTGCTTTCCCTTCGTATGTGCTAATTCATGAGCAACAATGCCTTTAATTTCATCTTCGGGCACTAATTTATAATTTTCTGCGATAAGGGCGATTCTTTTGTCAAAAAACGAACCATATGCCATAGCATTTATTATTGGGTAGTTACCTATCCCAACTTTTACTTTTCCTTTTATTCCAAGATCTAATTTTACTTTCTCAATTATATCTAATAGTCTTTTATCCTTAAGAGGTTTAATTCCAAGCATAAAATCTAAAATTGGTCCAGAAATGAAATAAATAATCCAATTTATCACCATTAATATGGTATATACGTTCATGAAAAGTTCCCAGACTGAGAAAGTGTTAAAAAGTAAAGCTTTCTGTGTGATTAAAATAAAAGGAATATATCGATTGATAACAACGATTGCTAACCACGCAATTATATATAAAAATAATGTCAAATATTCAGGAGACATAAACCTCCAAATAACTATATACTTGCGACCAAATAATATAAATCCTAATCCAAGAATAATCCAAAATGAAAACGAAAAAGCGGTGTTAAGAATGATGGGGTTACCTAAAAGATTTGAAATTATTCCTGACACGAAAATTATATTATAAGTTGCTAAAGAAATTATTAAAATTTTATTTAAAACGGGGTAATCTTTTAGTTCAAATATACCGAACCATAAATAAATTGAAAATGCGCCCATAATCGAAGTAAGTATATCTTTTGAGAAAAAGAATATCACAAAAAAAAAGAATAAAATGGCAACAAAGTCGCTCATTTCGCTCCTTTTACCATTTTTTGCCCATCTATATAATTCTTCAAGTGATAACAAGTAAAAAATAAGCATAACATAAAAAGTCCAGTCATTTAAAAGCTCTGAGATATTAGCTACAAAGAAGAAGAAATATGAAAATAGAGAAAATACGATGGAAATAAATAAATAGAGAAATAAAAGACTAAAACGGGCGAGTTTTTTCAAATTTACATCAATTAATCCTTAATTATATATATTCAATTTAAATAACAACTAATAATTTTCTGTTAAATCACATTTAATTAGTCTATGTTGAACCATTATTATTACTTTGAAGTGATTTCTTCATTTTTTTTATCTCAAACCAAAAATATTTAATCGTAATGTAATACCAAGCTAATAACCCAGGAATCACTAGAATCAGAGAAATAAGAATATTTGTTGGTATAATTAAGCCTAAAATGTTTATATCTACAACGAATAATGGCATTATAAATAAATCAATACACACGAGATAAACATAGCCAATTATTATTAAACCTACCATAAGAGTTACAACACTTCTTATTCCAGGAAATTTTTTGAGTAAAATTGTTGAAATAAATCCAAATATAACGGTTACTATAATTATCGTAGTATACTCTAGAGTTCCTACTGTCATAACCATTAGTAAGGTCGTTAAAATGGAAAAAAGCCCACAGATAAGTGAAATACTATAAATATTCTTTACCAATTTTGGTTCTCTTAAAGGTCCTTTTGCTAATATTAATCTCGGTAGAGTTAAAGCTGCGCTTTTTAGATCGGATGCTTTTATAATATCGTTTTCCAACAATATGATATCACTCTTATTATCTAAAATTTCACTGCTCTCGAAAAATCCCTTTACTGAATACAGAACATAAAAGCTATTAAAAATATGAATTAATAGAGCACAAAATACTGCGGCTTCAAGAGATCCGAATAACGCAATGCCAGCAAACATAGCCCCAATACTAAGTGTTCCAACATCTCCTGGAAAAATTCTTGCTGGAAACTTATTATATAAGTAAAAAGGTATTAGAACGGCTAATGATATAATCGTAAATAACATTCCCTCTGCTGAATCCCATATAATTGAACAAATAAACAACGAAATTAAAGCAATTATTGCTGTACCAGATCCTTCACCATTATATCCTTCTAGCATATTCACAGTGTTTGCGAACACTGCAACAATTATAGGAACTAGTATAGGATAGATAACACTTAATCTTAATTTTCCTAAGAAAGGGATTGTAGGGGATTCAATACGAATAAAATCAAATAAATTTGCTAGAAAAATCAAAATACCTGTAAACAGGGTTAAAATTACCTTATATCTTGATTTCAATCTAATTCTATCGTCAATAAAACCTATTACGCCTGATAAAACTACTGTCAAGATAAAGATTAAGATTTCACTATAGAAACTTGGAAAAAATAATATTAATAAAACAGAAGTGCATGAAATTCCAATAACAATGGCAATTCCGCCCGATTCTGCAACTTCTGTTCTTGAGTTTTTATGTATATCAATTCCGATATATCCTTTCTTCTTCATAATCTTTATAATAGAAGGGATAATTAGCCTTGTAATCAAAAAACCCACAATAAAAATAATTATTAGGTAAATGATCTCAACAATATTCCAATTTAAATCAGAAATCCGAATCATTATTACTCGATGTATTTTTAAGCATTTTATTTGTATAACAAAAAATTAATTTTATTCTAATATAATTTTTTATTTTATTCTAACTGATTAAGCTTATTACTAAAATTGTAAATTAATTAATTTTGTTAAAATAATTAGGAAATCATAAACACCTAAATAATTATGATCAAAAAATATTTATTGCAAATATCATAAAAAATAGCCCGACACGGAATTTCGATTACTGAGTTTTCTCGATAATTTTCGAACCGTGGTCACGGGGTTCAAGGCCCCAGATGCTTGGCCACTACACCACCGGGCTTGAATTCTTATTACTTATAAATTGAAAGGTTTTAAATTTTGTTTAAAAAATGCAGAATCTAATAAATCTTTATTGGTTTTGAGGAATTGAATTTCTGCTTTTTCATCTCGATATTCATCTGGTAGCATTTGTGGTATTGTTTCGATGATTGGGTACCATCTCTTACATTCTTCACAGAATAATAATCCTGATTTAATTTCAGTTTCGGTTTTAATTTTATTTATAAGAAATAACTCTGGTAATATATTTTCTATTTTCTCAAATTCTTGGTTATCAACAAAATTCACTAATTTGTCCCTAATTTCTTGTCTAATAATTTTAAAACATTGTTTACTTAACTGAATTGATGATTTATCGTGTAATCTATCAACTTCATTCACACTTGATATAATTGATTTTAAGTAAACTTCAACTGAACTTCTTTCAATTACTATCTCATCTTTTAAAGATAAAACTCCATTTTCTTCTTGAATTTGGATAATATCTTCATCTTTAATACCATTTATATCTCTTTTCTCGTAAACTTTAATGATTTCCTTAAATTCATCTTCTGTAGTTTCAAATGAAAAGATGTATAAATCTAAGGGAAAATATTTATCTATTGGGCACGCTAAAATATCGCATAACCACGGTTTCATTAAGTCACCGAATTAAATGTGATTTATAATAAATAACTTCTTAGCTGTTGTATGTACTTATCAATTGTTCTATCTATTTTCTTTCTTCTATTGAAAAAATCATCAGATAACTTTTGATAAGCTGCTTTTGAGGGTAATTTTCCTCTTTTGTATCGTGATTCCAAAAGATTTAAGCTATCGTTGACACTCATTCTCTCAGCATCTAATATATCAAGCTTTTTTATAATGTTATCGTATGTGTCGCTTGTTTCCATCAATATTTTTTTAAAAGGGATGATTTCTTCTTTAATTTGATCTATTTTTGCTGTATTTTTAGTTAATAGATTTTTATATGTTTTCTTAGCTAATTTCTTACGTTTTGTTTCATTTTCTGCATTTCTAATTTCCAAAACTAGTGCATTTTTTTCTTCGTATAAAGAACAAAATTCTCTAATTTCGCTCGTAGGGAGGAATTCTTTTTTGAATACGGACTCATCTTCCTCTCTCTTTCGTGTTTTTATAATCAGAACAAATATAGATGATATGAATGCTATAATCATCATAAAAATAGTAGGTCTAAGAATTAAGTCAAAGATATCAACTGTATACGTAAATAGAGTTAATTTTTTTTCAAAAGGGCTTACCATTTCGGAACTATAAACTAGGATTCTCGTACCAACCGTTTTAAATATGGCTTCTGGCGGAGAAGATGTGTAATCTATGGTACCACAACCTTCAATAACTACTTTGGTTGTTTGCTCATGAATTAAAAAATCATAATTCGTCATTAGAAGATTGATTGAGATGGATTGTTGGAGCCAATTGTAAGAAGCATATTGTTCGTGAGGTAAATTATATTCAATGAAAAATTTAAATTTTGAAGATGGCGCTAAAGAAACTCGATTTTGATATAGTTGAATGAATAATACCTTCATAGTAGAATCTGCAGGAGCTATATCTCCAAATAATTCACCTAAATCATCGTAGATTTTTACATTCTTTGCATCCACAGGTATGTTCAATGAGAACAAACCAACTTCAATAATACCTACATTTTCTATTATAACTTCTTCGGTATTTTTAATAATGCCCCATGGAGAGATAAATATTTCTCTATTAATTTTTTCAATCTCTAAACCTGTTAATTGCAAGGATTTTATTGATACTGTAGTTTCGTTGTTCTCGTTTAAATTTACTAAAAACGGATCTAGATGGTTAGTAGCTATACTTTGCGCTAAATCATACAATACTGTATTACCGCCAATGTATTGTCCCATTCCTTCGAATTGTGTACGAGTATGTAGTTCTGCGGTTGAAGGTATTGTATAAATTGATTTTATATCTCCTTCACACCTATAAGGTAAGATCGGAAATAATAATCCGGTGAAATGTATCAATTGATTTGGTCCATCTTCAAGCTCCGCAAGTTCGTAGGATAATAAATTTTGATAAGTTTGCTCAACAATTATTTTTATATCTTGTGATGGCAAAAGAGGTGAATCAAAATAAATAATTACCATCTCATAACTAGCCAATACTCCGTGCGATCTTTCAGTAAGCAAAGTATTTTCTGTCTGCCCTATAGCGTTTATATAAATTAAATTACTTGAATCCCCTAAAGGAATCCCGATTAGGATTGAATTAATTGGATTGTCATTTTCATTTAAGATTGTCAGTCTGTCTACTATACTTATTAAACCAGAGGTGCTTAAATTAGTACGTCGTATAAGGTCAGTTATCAAAATGTTTTCTGCTCCTTCTAAATTATCTGATAATTGAGGTGTTTCAAATTCATTTTGATTTTGGAATTGATTAATTGAATCGTTATTGAAATACTGAAATATGAAAATAAATGATAGAAAACCAATTAATAGTAAGACTTTGCTTCTTTTTCTCATAATAAATTTCCTTTTCTAACTCAAATTAACTAACAATAATTAATACCATTAATAAAAATTTATCATATTTTTTTTTATAATTCAAGATAAAACTTATTATTTTTGATGTTTTAATTTTATTTAATTAACATTTATAAATTGTGATAGTGGAATAATGTCATCTCGTAGCAGTCAATCAAGGCGTAAAAAAAGAAGAAGTGGTACCGCTCCAATGCCTATGGGAGGTGCTGGTTTAATGAGATTTTTTGAAGATAGTTCAATTGGAATTAAGGTTAGTCCTATAACTACTGTAATTTTTTCCGTAGCTTTAATTTTGATTGTGATATTTGCTTGGTTGGGGATTTTCAATTGGTTATTTACTCCATCGTAATCTTTTTTCTTAATAAATTTGTTGTCTAGCCTATGAAAATATCAGATTTTCAGAATTTGCTAAAAGATCTTTATCTTCAAAATGATTTAAATAGAGGTGTTAATTCCACCTTTATTTGGTTAATAGAAGAAATTGGGGAATTAGCTACTTTATTAAATTCAGTAGATGTAGATAAAAAAAAAGTATCTGAAGAGATAGCAGATATTATTGCTTGGACTATTTCTCTTGCAAACATTTTAGATATTGACATAGAAAAAGCTTTATTTGATAAGTATCCAAATAAATGTAAAAAATGTAGTTCTTCTCCTTGTAGATGTGAAAAATAATTAAATTAATATTATTTTAAGAAATAATTCAACTAAAAACTAATATAAAGTGAAACAATTAAGTGAAATTAGAAAGAAATAATTATTCTTTTCTCCATCAAAAGGCAGATATTCACGAAAGCGCTCATATTGAGAGTTTTACAGCAATAGGAAAGGGTGTTAAAATTGAGAAGGATGTTTACATTTCAAAAGGCGTCAAGATTTATGGCAAAGCATTGATTCAATCAGGTACTTATGTAGGTGAAAATTGCATCGTTGGACATCCACAGAGAACGGATTTATCAAAAATAATTAAAGATAGGATGGAGATCACAGATTATGAGAGCCCTCTAGTTACAATAGGAAGGGATTGCACCATTAGAGCGGGAACGATAATTTACTCTGAAGTGAATATGGGTGAAAAATGCCAGACAGGACATTATGCTATGATTAGAGAAAAAACTAGTATAGGTAGCAATACATTAATAGGTACTAACACAGTAATTGATGGAAATGTAATTATAGGAGAAGACGTAAGTATTCAAACAGGAGTTTATATTCCTTTATACTCAAAAATCGGAAATAATGTTTTTATGGGGCCATTTAGTAAATTAACAAATGATAAATACATGATGCGTAAAGAATTTGCTTTAATTGGCCCAAATATAGAAGATAATGTTTCTTTGGGAGCAAACTCAGTAATATTACCGGGAATTACATTAAAAATGGGAACTATTGTTGGAGCAGGAAGCATAGTTACAAAGAACACCAATGAAAACGATATCGTTATAGGAAACCCCGCTAAGTTGCTAAAGAAAAAACCTGAGGATTGGAAATAATCAATAATTTTAAAATTGTGTTAGAGAAAATGGGTGAAAAATGAGTTTAAAAAATAAAAAAATTTGGATTGATATAGAGGAACCGAAAACGGGAGTAATGTTTAATTCTTTACTAAAGAAGTTTCAAAAGGAAGAAGCAGAACTTTTAGTTACTGCTAGAGACTATGATTCAACTTTTCAAATTTTAGACGACTCAGAAGTAAAATATCAGAAAGCAGGGGAACATGGTGGTGAAAGATTAGAAGACAAATTAGAAACTTATATAAATCGTTTAACGGAATTATTTCCTCTTGTTACTAAATTTAATCCAGATTATTTCGTTACATTTTCTTCTGTGGAAGGTGCTAGAATCTCATATGGGTTAAAAATTCCTTCAATAGGGTATAACGATGAACCAAGAAATGTTCCAGTGTGTAAATTAATATTTCCGTATTTAGATAAAATAATTATTCCAGCGTGTGTTCCTGAAGAGTGGTATACCAAACTTCACGCCAATCCGGATAAATTAATCAAATATGATGGTATTGATGAAATAGCGTGGCTTTCAGAATACGAACCTAATCCTAAAATACTTGACACATACGCCCTAGAAAAAGGAAGATTCGTTATTATTCGAAGTGAACCCAGCTTTGCTAGCTATTTTATTGATACTCTTAAACCGGAAGAATCATTAATAAGTCAATTTTTTCCACCAATATTTACGAAATTTCCAGATTTCAAGTATTTTTTAATCGTCAGAACAGAAAAACAGGAAGCGTTTCTTAAAGAGAAATTAAAAAAATATGATGATAATTCGAATATAATTATTTCGAGATACATGCCGAATATGGTGGATTTATGTTATTACAGTGCTCTAGTAATCAGTGGAGGAGGGACAATAGTCCGTGAATCTAGCCTTTTAAATGTACCAAGTATAGAATTTTTTCCAGGAGATACCGCCCCACAAGAACATTTTTTAATGAATAATGGTTTCCCCTTAAAGCACATTAAAGAGTGTGAAAAAATCGTAGAGAAATCCATTGAGATTATGTCAACAAAACCAAATCCAGAGAGGTTTACCACTTCATTTAAGAAGAAGATAATGAAATTTGAAAATCCAAACGATATTTGCTTTAACTTTGTAAAGAAGAATTTAATGAACTAATCCGTGTAATTTAAAAATCTTAGATATTCGTTTTCTAATCTTTTTCCAACTGTATTCCAACTGTATTTTTTAATATATTTTTGAGCATTTTTCACTAAATTATTTCTTAACTCATCATCCTTAAGAAGAGTTTTAATTTTTTCGGCTAATTTTATAGGTTCTTTAGGAGGGACAAATAAGGCATTATCTCTTAATATTTCTCTATATACTAAAATTGATGAACATATTACGGGTGTTCCGCAGGAAATAGCTTCTAAAGGAGTTAAACCAAATCCTTCTGATGATGAAGAATATGTAAGAAAAATATCCCCCATAGAAAAATAAAATGGAACTTCATCTTCGGGTAGATATCCCATAAAATAAATGTCATTATGCACTTCTTTCCAGTATTTGTATTCTTTTTCCATCAAATAATCTGGTTTTCCCCCAATAACTAAATTAAGGTTTGGAATTTCATTTTTGACGATTTTGTAAGCTTCAATAATATGATTTACTCCTTTATAGGGGGTTATTCTTCCGATATACAATAATACAGGGCCTTGAATATTTAATTTTTCCTTTAATCTTTGAGCTTCAAGAGGATAGGGTTTATACTTCTTTTCAATACCATTATAAATTGTTACAATTTTTTTTTTATCGATTCTTGGAATATAATGCTGAAATTCCCTCTTAACAAAATTAGAGACCGTAGTTATTATTGATGCTCTCTTTGAAACATATTTTATTAACAATCTTTCTATAGGTATTGTTGTAAGTTCTGTTTCAAAAGGTGTGAAATCGTGGATCGTACATAAGAATTTTTTTCGCTTTGATAAAATAATTGGTAATGCCGCTTTTGCACTGTTAGCATGTATTATATCGAAACTATTGGTTCTTAAGAATTTAATTACTTTATAGTAGAAATGAAGGACCCAAAAAAACCTCTTTCTAATAAGATTAAATTGAATTATATCTGGATCTTCTAAATCTTTATTCCATTTACCAGTAATTAATTTTACATGATGGCCTTGTTGTTTTAAGTATTCAAAAAGTGCTCTGACTACTTTAGCCTCTCCATCAGCACTATCAGGAGAAACTGTTAATGAGATTAAACATATTTTTAGCTTTTTCATACGAAATCTAACGATATCCTTATTAAATCTTAAATCGTTATGTTAGCTGTTTAAATCCATCTTCAGTTATCAGTATTGTTTCTTCGCTTTGAGCAACAAATTCTCCTTTCTGTTCGGCTAACACATAATGTGCTTGAATTTTTCCTTGTTGAATTAGCTCTTGAAGGCCAAATGCGACTCCCATTCTGAAATCTTTTGCTAACCATCTTTCTGCAAAAGGTAGAGTTTTATAATTCTTATTGATATGTCCTAATATTTGTTTAGATGTTTTTCTCCGTAATGGCACTCTTCCTGCATAGGGATTCAATTCGTAGATATAAGATGAATTGGTATTGTGAACCGTTCCTTCACCCGTTGATGCAAAGATTTCTATAGCAAAAACTTCTCCCTCCTCCATTATATCACCGCCTTGAGTACCTAATTCAGGTAGTTGTTTTTTTCCATGAACAGTCCACCTTTCAATTTGATGTCCACCTAGTTCTTTAATTGGATTATATTTAAAACCTTTAACAATATCTTCAATCTTTTTACCCAATTCTTTCGTATTGATCTTAGGTTTAGCCATCATTTTTGCTGCTTCTAGAGCAACTTTGGTTGCTTGAATAATGTTTTCAAGGGCTTTATCATTATTAAAACTTAAGGTAAAAGCAGTATCTACAATGTATCCATCAATATGTACGCCTAAATCGATTTTAACAATATCTCCGTCTTTAATTGTAAGTTCGTCGTCTTTTATCGGAGATGTGTAGTGAGCAGAAATGTTGTTTATACTCACATTAATGGGAAATGCCCATCCTCCACCTAACTCGATAATTTTCGTTTCAGCTTTTTCTATTAAGTTGAATACATTTGTTCCAACTTTTACCTGCGGTTTAATAAATGTTTTTACTTCTTGAGCGATGTTTCCTGCTTTAGTTAGAGATTCAATTTTATACTTCTTCTCTGCTTCATCTTTTTCTGCTTCTTCTTGATTTTTTTTTTTTAGCAGATTGATTTTTTAAATTATTATTCTCAGTCATTAAAATAAGTAAATGTAAAAGTTGATAAAAATATTTTTTAATTATCTAGATAATTTTACTTAAAAATAGAAAAAATAAAGTAAACATTAATAATTAAATAAAGTTAATTTTAATAGATCATATAAGTTATAAATTGATCACTCATTAGGTTGATTTATAATTGAGTGAAAATGATTTTAAATTAATTGAACCTTCGTTAAAAATTAGGGAGGTAGTTATGGTTGTCTGAAAATATTAGTGAGCTCACGGATTTGCTAAGAAAATTGTCAGCGGTGAATAGTGACATAGAGGGTTCAGCAATCGTTAGCGTTCAAGGGCTCCCAATTTGTTCCGTTTTAAGCAGGAATGTGAATGATGGCATAGTTTCTGCAATGTCAGCAGCCATACAGAGTGTATCTGAGAGGGCAGTTGAGGAGCTTGATAGGGGGGAACTAAAAAGAATTCTCATTGAGGGTTTAAATGGTATTATGATCCTCTCTAAAGCGGGTGACAACGCTATTTTATGCACATTATGTAGTGCTAATTCTAGTTTAGGTATGGTTTTTCTAAACATCCAGAGCGTTTCTAATAGGATTGCTTCACTTTTAGATTAGGAAACGCAATAATTTTTATGTTCTGAATTCAAAAATTTATTTTATAAAAAGTAAAGAAAAAAATGGAATTAAATTTGGTTTTGTCTAAATTTAATCTTATTTTGTCTTTGAATCCCTAGGAGGATGTTTTTCGAGATAAGCTGTAATTACAGCCATCAAACCATTGCCAATCCCTCCACCAATAGCCCCAAATATAGCTGCTAATAGCATTATGAGTATTAAAAATATCCATCCTGAACCTCCTCCAAAGATTAACTCTCCGAGTTGATCGAGCATAAGATAGACATTTCGTGTAAACACTCCAACTATGACATATATCCCCCATGAGAGGGTGACACCACTAAAACCACTTAAGATCCCGCGTTTTAACGATTTGTTAAGCATCCCTGCAATAATCCCCGGTATTATCACTAACTGCCAAACTGGAATTAGAGTTAGTAACATTGTTAGACATAACACCACAAGTAAACTTATGTAAAACTTTCTATTTTCAGTTTCCATGCCATTAACCTCCATTTGGAAAGAAAAATAGTTTAGATTCAATTGAACTAGTAGGAAAGTTGTATAATGTGTTTGAAAAGTATTGATAATGGTATTTACCTTGTAAAAAAAGTTGTTCTAATTGATCTGAATAGTGTTCCGAGTTTGAAAGCCCTCGTTGTCCTGATGGAATTACGCTTATAGAATTATTTAAGTTGCTAAAATCGATAATAAGTCGCTCAGACGCCCCACCTCTAGCGTACCCCACTCCATCATCAATATTTACTCCCGAAGGATTGATCGTGTAGCCTTCCCCATCGGCTTCATAAGGACCTTTACTTAAGAAGTCTAATTGAGTAAGAGAGGTGAAATAAAGTTGATGGAGATCTCCCCACCTCCAAGTTGTTGGATTTTCTGAATTGTAAAAAACTTCTAACCAGTCTATAGTAGCATTTAATGCTTGCATCATTATATCATCTCTTGTTTCATTTTCAGGGGTGGAGATATCATTGAACCAATGAGATGATTCATTTTCTTTCATTAAATACTCTAATACAACAATTCTTGAGCGTATATTAATTCCATATAATGTGGATTCGTCGTCAAACGTAAAATCTTGGAAGAAATCTCTCCATTTTCGATATATTGTTGGTGCGCTTTCTTCCTTGTCCATTATATAACCCCAGTTTTCTAATTCAGTGAGAACATTATTGATTTTTGTGGGAATTGTAGGGCTATAATAATTGTGTATAGCATCAATTAACTCCGGAATAAACGCCCTCGCTGCAGTTGAGTTCACATCATTTTGAATATTTTTCATAATCTCTACACTTACAGACCCATCAACAGCATCCATAAGAAGTTCATTGATTCTTCTTGCTCTATACCCATCTGCATATTCGTTTTGTAAAAAATATTTTTTGTATTCTGGTCCTGCGATAATTTGATTTGCGGAAGCTAAATATTTTTGCGAAGGATTAAGAGAATTAGGTAATTCTTCAAAGGGGATATATCCAATCCATTCTCCTTCACCGTTTGAACCATTGTATGGGAGTGATCCGTTTCCATAATGTCCTGGAGGAATTTTAGAATCGTCTCTAATCGGTACCTTACCAGTTGGTCTTATAGCAATATTTCCATCGATATC
>Ga0114930_10003818_pt1 | contig 12987 bp, 15 predicted proteins | sample AnhtaG_FD_87300 | JGI IMG/M metagenome (GOLD analysis project Ga0114930, IMG submission 87300) | Deep subsurface microbial communities from Anholt, Denmark to uncover new lineages of life (NeLLi) - Anholt_01485 metaG | ecosystem: Environmental > Aquatic > Marine > Oceanic > Sediment | place... | reverse complement strand
CTGCCGAACACCGCGCCGATCGCGCCCCACAACTGGTCCTGCGGGTCCTGCGGGAACGGCTTGCCCAGCTCCTCCACCACGCGCTTCTTGTAGCCCTCGACCACCTGCTGCCAGTCCTCGGCGCTGAGCTCCGTGTCCAGCGTCAGGCCGCGGTCCTCCTTGTGCAGCTCGAGGATCTCCTCGAACAGGTGGTGGTCGACGTTCAAGACCACGTTGCCGTACATCTGGATGAAGCGGCGGTAGGAATCGAAGGCGAAGCGCCGGTCGCCGCTGCGCCGCGCCAGGCCCTCGACCGTCTCGTCGTTGAGGCCCAGGTTCAAGACCGTGTCCATCATCCCGGGCATCGACACCCGCGCGCCCGAGCGCACCGACACCAGCAGCGGATTGCCGGGGTCGCCGAACCTGGCGCCCAGGCTTTTCTCCACGGCCGCCAGCGCCGCCTGCACCTGCGCCTCCAACGCGGCCGGGTATTTCCGGCCGTTGGCGTAGAAATGGGTGCACACCTCGGTGGTGATGGTGAAGCCCGGCGGCACCGGCAGGCCGAGCTCGGACATCTCGGCCAGGCCCGCGCCCTTGCCGCCCAGCAGGTTCTTCATGCCGCCGCGCCCGTCGGCCTTGCCGGCGCCGAAGGAATAGACCCACTTCGCCCTGTTGGCCCTCGCGCCGGCGGCTTTCGCCCCGGGCTGCGCGGCTTTCTTCTTGGTCTTGGCCATCGCCGTCACCTATTCGGATAGCCGCAGGGGCACGGAGACACGGGGAGAAAAGCCGATTTCCGCGGCCTTCGCTCGCAACGGCGTTTCTCCGCGCCTCTGGGTCTCTGTGGTGGACATTTTCAGCCCTCGATTTTGCCGAACACCGCGACCTGGTCCATGGTCGCCTGGATGCGGCTCAACAGCTTCAGGCGGTTCTCGCGCAGCTTCGGCTCGCCGGCCACGTTGACCGTCACCTTGTCGAAGAACGCGTCCACCGGCCGGCGCAGGGCGGCAAGCGCGGACATCGCGCCGGGATAGTCCTCCGCCGCGATCGCCTTGTCGGCGCCGGCCTTGGCCGCGTCCAGGCGCTCGACCAGCGTCTTCTCCTCCGCCGCCTGCAACAGCGCGCGGTCGGGCGCGCCCGCATGCTGCCGGTTGTCCTTCTTTTCCTCGATGCGCACGATGTTGGCGGCGCGGCGGTAGGCGACCAAGAGGTGGGCGCCGTCGTCGCCCCCGAGAAACGCGCCGAGCGCCTCGACGCGCGCCAGCAGGTCCACCACGTCGTCCTGGCCGCCGATGGCGAACACCGCGGCGATCAGGTCGTGGCGCACGCCCTTCTCCTTCAGCGCCACCTTGAGGCGGTCGGCGAAGAAGTCGAGCAGCTCGGCGATCAGCGCGGCCTTGTCCTTCACCTGGGCGCCGTGGGCTTTCAGCGCCTCGTCGAACGCGCCGCGCAGCTTGAGCCGCAGCCTATTCTCGACGATCAGGCGGATCACGCCGAGCGCCGCGCGGCGCAGCGCGAACGGGTCTTTCGAGCCCGTCGGCTTCTCGCCGATGGTGAAGAAGCCGGCGAGCGTGTCGATCTTGTCGGCCAACGCCGCCGCGACCGAAACCGGCGCGCTGGGGCAGCGGTCGTTCGGCCCCAGCGGCGAGTAGTGCTCGGCGATGGCCTGGGCGACCGGCGCCGGCAGCTTCTCGTGGAGCGCGCAGTAGCGCCCCATCACGCCCTGGAGCTCGGGGAACTCGCCCACCACGCCCGACACCAGGTCGGCCTTGGCGAGATGCGCGGCTTGCTTCGCCTGCGCCGCGTCGCAGCCCGGAATCGACTTGGCGAGCTCGCCGGCAAGCGCCTCGATGCGCCGGGTCTTGTCGTAGAGCGACCCGAGCCTGGCGTGGAACACCATGTCCTTGAGGGCCGGCAAGCGGTCGGCGAGCTTCACCTTCAGGTCCTGGTCCCAGAAGAACTGCGCGTCGGAAAGCCGCGCGCGCAGCACGCGCTCGTTGCCCGCGACGATCGCCCGGCCCGCGTCGTGCGCCGGCACGTTCGCGACCACGGCGAAGTGGGTCACCTTGCCGTCGGGCTGGGTCAGCGTGAAATATTTCTGGTGCTGGCGCATCGCCGTGCTGAGCACCTCGGGCGGCAGCCCGATATGGCCCGGGTCCACGCGGCCCACCAGCACGACCGGCCATTCCACCAGGCCCGCCACTTCCTCCAGCAGGCCCTTGTCCTCCTTGAGCCGCAGGCGATGCTCGGCTGCCAGGCGCCGCAGTTCCTCGCCGATGATCGCCTTGCGCTCCTCGCGGTCGAGGATCACGTGGGCGGCCTTGAGCTTGCGGCGGTAATCGTTGAATTCCGTCACCTTGAAGGGCTGGGGCGAAAGGAAGCGGTGGCCCTCGGTGCCGTCGTCGAACTGGAGCGGCGCCAGGCTACCGCCGCGCTTGAGCGCGCCTTGCAGCACCCGGCCGTCGAACAGCGCCAGCACGGCTTGCAGCGGCCGCACCCAGCGCAGCGTCGCGTCGGCGAAGCGCATCGACTTGGGCCAGGGCAGGGCCTCGATCGCGCCGGTCAGCAGGTCCGGCAGCACCGCCGCGGTTTCGACGCCCTTCTTCTTCGCAACCGCGAACCAGAACTCGGCCTTGCCGATGGTGCGCTTCTCGCATTGGTCCAGGCCGGAGAGCCCCGCCCCGCGCAGGAAGCCCTGGATCGCCTGCTCGGGCGCGCCCACGCGCGGGCCCTTCTTCTCCTCCGCCAGGTCGGCGGTGTGGCGCGGCAGGCCGGTGACGGCCAGCGCCAGGCGCCTGGGCGTGACGAACGCGGCGGCGTGGTGGAACGCCAGGCCCGCCGCCGCCAGCCGCTCCGTCACCAGGCGCTTCAAATCCTCCGCGGCCCGCGCCTGCATGCGCGCGGGAATCTCCTCCGACAGCAGTTCCAGCAGCAGCTCGGCCATCGTCAGTTGCCCGCGCGGCCGGCGAGCCACGCCTCGCAGCACGACTTCGCCAGCGCGCGCACGCGGGCGATGAACGCCGCGCGCTCGTTCACGCCGATCACGCCGCGCGCGTCCAACAGGTTGAACAGGTGGCTCGCCTTCAGGCACTGGTCGTAGGCGGGCAGCGCGAGCTGCCGGCCGAGCAGGGCCTGGCACTCCTTCTCCGCGTCCTCGAAATGCCGCTGCACGGCCGCGGTGTCCGCGAACTCGAAATTGTAGGCCGAGAATTCGCGCTCGGCGCGCCGGTAGACGTCGCGGTACTTGACCCCCGCGCCGTTCCAGTCCAGGTCGAACACGTCCTCGACGCCCTGGACGTACATCGCCAGGCGCTCGAGCCCGTAGGTGAGCTCGGTCGAGGCCGGCTCGCAATCGATGCCGCCGACCTGCTGGAAATAGGTGAACTGGCTCACCTCCATGCCGTCGCACCACACCTCCCAGCCCAGGCCCCAGGCGCCCAGCGTCGGGCTCTCCCAGTCGTCCTCGACGAAGCGGATGTCGTGCTTGAGCGGATCGATGCCGAGCGCGCGGAGCGAGTCGAGGTAGAGGCCCTGGCTGTCCGCCGGCGAGGGCTTCAGGATCACCTGGAACTGGTAGTAGTGCTGCAGGCGGTTCGGGTTGTCGCCGTAGCGGCCGTCCTTGGGCCGGCGCGAGGGCTGCACGTAGGCCGCGTTCCACGGCTCGGGCCCCAGCGCGCGCAGCGTCGTGGCCCAATGGAACGTGCCGGCGCCGACCTCCATGTCGTAGGGCTGCAGGATCACGCAGCCCTTCTCGGCCCAGAAGGTCTGAAGCTTCAGGATCAGGGACTGGAAGCTCGGCGGGTGGGCCATTGATCGGGCCATTGATCGGGCCGCTGGGCGGTCGGCCATCGCACGGGACCCCGGGGGTTTAGGGTGCGGCGCACCATAAGGTTGCGCCCCCGCAGGGTCAAGCCGACCGGGTCAGCCCCGCGCGGGGCAGTCCTTGCGCTCGCAGGGGCCGGCGTTGCGCGCCTGGTACGCGCCGCAGACCCGGCAGCGCACCATGTCCTCGACCGCCCGCGCGCCGCCGCCGGCGGCCGGGCCCGGTTTCGGCTTCTGGGCGCGCTTGTCCTCGGCCGCGTCCTTTTCCGGCCGCGTCAGGTACTTGAATCCGTACCACACCGCCGCCATCACGGCGGCGATCAGCAGGATCTTGGCGAAGCTGAGGCCGAACATCGCCCGGTTCTAGGGATGTACCGGCAGGGGGTCAAGGTTCCAGCGCCGCGCCCGCGCGCAACACCGCCTCGGCCTCGGCCGTGAACGTGCCGTCCGCGTTGTGCAGCACCAGGCCGGCGCACAGGCGCGCCGGCGACTTCGCCCCTTTGCGCGCGCGCAGGATCACGCGCCGCGCCGCTTCGCCCGCCTTGGGCCAAAGCGGGATCACCGCGATCTCGCCCATGCGCTCGCTGAGCGCCACGATCAGCTCGTCCAGCCGGTCGGCGCGGTGGATCAGCGTCAGCCGCCCGCGGGCCTTGAGGAACCGCAGCGCCGCGTCGATCCACGCCTCGATGCCAAGCTCGTCGACCGTGGCCTTGCGCTTGGAAGGTTCCGGCGACGCGTCGGCCGCCCCGACCGCGACATAGGGCGGGTTCATCAGCACGTGGTCGAAGCCGCCGCGCGGCAGGTCCGAGGGCGGGCGGCGCAGGTCGCCCACATGCACGATGATGCGCCGGTCGAGCTTGTTGGCGCTGACGTTCTCGGCCGCGAGCCGCGCCAGGTCCTCCTGCGCCTCCAGGCAGTCGACGCGGCAGCCCGGCACGCGTTCCGCCAGGCACAGCCCGGCCGCGCCCGCGCCCGCGCCGAGGTCGAGCGCGCGCTCGCCCTCCGCCGCCGGCACCGCCGCCGCCAACAGGATCGGGTCGATCGCCACGCGATAGCCCTTGGCGGGCTGGCGGAATTTCACCCGCCCGCCGAGCAGCGTGCCGTCGGTGGCGAGCGCCGGCGCGTCGCCGCCGCCCTTAGCGACCAGGCGGGGCTTCATCGTCGATCAGCCGCTTGGCGCGGGCGTGGTCGGCGTCGTCCACCATCAGCCGCCGGGGAATCGCGCCGATGCTGCCTTCCATCACGCTGGTGTAGGCGTCCAGCAGCACGGCCGCGATGCCGGCGCCGGCAAGCCGGGCCTCGGCCCAGGACAGGAGCACCGGGTCGTTGCTGCGCAATATTTCCTTCACGGGACGGTGATCCTCAGGGAACCCGCGGCCCAGGTTGGGGCTCCGTCGGTTCCGGCGCCGTCTTGACCTGCCGCTTCGCGCCCCTATGCTCCGCCCCCGGCAATTCCGGGTCAAGGGCGGCGGGGGTCGGCGTGGCGGTGATCGTAAGCCTGGAAGGCGAGCGGGCGAGGCCCAGGGCTTCGCTCGAGCCGCTGTCGGCGCTGGTCGCGGGCGACATGCAGCGCGTCAACGCGCTGATCGTGCAGAAGATGCACAGCCCCGTGGCGCTGATCCCGCAGCTCGCCGGGCACATCGTCGCGGCCGGCGGCAAGCGCTTGAGGCCGATGCTGACGCTGGCGGCGGCCAGGCTGTGCGGCTACGCGGGCGACCGGCACGTGGGCCTGGCGGCGGCGGTCGAGTTCATCCACACCGCGACGCTGCTGCACGACGACGTGGTGGACGAAAGCGCGCTGCGCCGCGGCCAGTCCTCGGCCAACGCGGTGTGGGGCAACAAGCCCAGCGTGCTGGTCGGCGACTTCCTGTTCAGCCGCGCGTTCGAGCTGATGGTGGCGGACGGGTCGATCGCGGTCCTCGGCATCCTGTCGCACGCCTCGGCGGTGATCGCCGAGGGCGAGGTGCTCCAGCTCGTCACCACCAACGACACCACCACCAGCGAGAACGCGTATCTCGACGTGATCCGCTCCAAGACCGCGCAGCTGTTCGCGGCGGCCGCGCGCATCGGCGCCGTGGCGGCCGGCAGGCCGCGGGCCGAGGAAGACGCGCTCGAGGGCTACGGCCTCAACCTCGGCATCGCGTTCCAGCTCATCGACGACGTGCTCGACTATTCCGCGCGCCAGGCGGAGCTCGGCAAGACCATCGGCGACGACTTCCGCGAGGGCAAGATCACGCTGCCCGTGATCCTCGCCTTCCTGCGCGGCAGCGAGGAAGAGCGCCAGTTCTGGAAACGCACGGTCGAGGACATGGACCAGCGCGAGGCGGACCTGGCGCGCGCGATCGAGCTCATGGCCCGGCACGGCTCGCTGCGCGACACGGTCGAGCGCGCGCGGCACTACGGCGCGATCGCGCGCGACGCGCTCGGCATCTTCCCGGATGGGCCGGTCAAGCGCATTCTGCTCGACGTGGTCGATTTCTGCATCGAACGGGCGTATTAGGCGAAGGGCGCCGTTCAGGCGAACGAGCAAACCTCCTCGAACGCGAAACGCGGGTTGCGCACGCGCGCGGCCCCGGGGTCGCCGAAGCCGAGGTTGCACAGGAAGTTCGACTTGACCTTGCCGCCGGGGAAGAACGCGGCATCGACCATCGCGTTGTCGAAACCCGACATCGGCCCGCAATCCAGGCCGACGGCCCGGGCCGCCAGGATGAAATAGGCGCCCTGGAGCGAGCCGTTGCGGAAGGCCGTGGTCTCGATCAGCGCGGGCTTGCCCGCGAACCAGCTGCGCGCGTCGGCCTGCGGGTAGAGCCGCGGCAGGTGCTGGTAGAACTCGGTGTCGTAGCCGACGATCGCGGTTACGGGCGCGGCCATGGTCTTGTCGACATTGGTGGCGATGAGCGCAGGCCTCAGCTTCTCCTTCGCCGCTTTCGAGCGCACGAACACGATGCGCGCGGGCGAGCAGTTGGCGCTGGTGGGCGCCATCTTCATCAGGTCGTAGGCCTGGCGCAGCAGCGCGTCGGGCACCGGCTTGTCGAGCCACGCGGTGTGCGTGCGCGCTTTGCGGAAAATGGCGTCGAGCGCCCGGCCGTCCAGCGTTTCGTCCGGCATGGCCGCTCCCTCAGGCGACGGCGCGCGACAGCATCGCGCGCAACAGCACGTTGCAGCCCGCGGCCAGGTCGTCCGGCGTCGCCGACTCGATCTCGTTGTGGCTGATGCCGTCGGCGCAGGGCACGAAGATCATGCCCGTGGGCGCCACGCGGCTGATGTAGCAGGCGTCGTGGCCCGCGCCCGAGACGATGTCCATCGCCTCGAAGCCGCAGGCCTTGGCGGCCGCCCGCACCGCCGCCACGCAATCCCGGTCGAACCGCACCGGCTTCGAGTGCCAGATCTCCTTCACCTCGATCCCGAGCCCGAGCTCCGCGCCGATCGCGGCCGCCGCGGCGTGGAGCGCGGCCGCCATCGCCGCTAGCGCCGCGTCCTCGGGGTGGCGCAGGTCCACGGTCAGCCGCGCGCCGCCCGGCACCGTGTTGCGCGAGCCGGGCTCGGCCGCGATCACGCCCACGGTGCCGACGGCCAAGGGCGCATGCGCCAGCGCGATGGCGTTGACGCGCTCGACGAGCCGCGCCGCGCCCAGCAATGCGTCGCGCCGCCTGTTCATCGGCGTGGTGCCGGCGTGGGAATCCTGGCCGGTCACCGCGACGTCGAACCAGCGCGAGCCTTGCGCGCCCGTCACCACCCCGATGGTGCGCTTCTCGGCCTCCAGGATCGGTCCCTGCTCGATATGCGCCTCGAACAGCGCGCCGAGCCTGCGTCCGCCGCACTTCGCCTCGCCCAGATAGCCGATGCGCTTCAGCTCCTGGCCGATGGTCCTGCCCTCGGCGTCGGCGCGGGCATGGGCGTAGTCCTCGGTGAACACGCCGGCGAACACGCCGGAGGCGATCATGGCCGGCGCGAAGCGCGAGCCCTCCTCGTTGGTCCACACCGCCACCTCGATCGGCGCGTCGGTCTCGAAGCCGCGGTCGTTGAGCGTGCGCACGACCTCGAGGCCCGCCAGCACGCCGTACACGCCGTCGAACTTGCCGCCGTGCGGCTGGGTGTCGAGGTGGCTGCCGGTGACGATCGGCGGCAGGTTGGGGTCGCGCCCCTCGCGCCGGGCGAAGATGTTGCCCATGCGGTCCACCGTGACCGCCATGCCGGCTTCCCCGCACCAGCGCACGAACAGGTCGCGCCCCTCTTTGTCCAGGTCGCTGAGCGCCAGGCGGCAGTTGCCGCCCTTCTCGGTGGCGCCGACGCGCGCCATCTGCATCAGGCTGTCCCACAGGCGTTGCTTGTCGATGGAAATGTTCGGCAGGTCCATCAGTTCCGTCTCCGCTCGCTGTCGCACAGCACCGCCGCCTTTTCCGCCAGGCGCGCGAAATCGTCGAGCTCGTTGTAGGCCTGCGCCGAAAGCCGCAACCAGAACGCGCCGCCCACGGGGTGCAGGGGCACGTCGGTCTTGAACTCGTCCAGCAAGCGGCCGCGCAGCGCCTGGGCGCGCTCGGCCGTCGCCGGGCCTTCGATCGGCGCCCGCACCAGCCACATCGCGGCGTGGAATTCGGGCCCCGCCGCGGTACCGGTGCCGAGCCGGCGGACGACGAGTTCCGCCGCCTCGCGCGCCAGCGCGGCGTTGCGCGCGCGCAAGGCGCCGCCGCCCAGGCGCTCGTGGAAATCGATCGCCGCGTCGACCGCGAGGTACGCGCTGGGGTCGCGCGTGCCGGTCCAGTCGAACTCCTGGGTGAAGCCCTTGGCGTACCCGTGCGAGACGACCGCGGGATGCAGGCCCTCCTGGCGGTCCTTGCGCGCCCATAGGAATGCGCAGCCCTTGGGCGCCGAGAGCCATTTGTGGCAGTTGCCGCTGTACCAGTCCGCGCCCAGGGCGGTGAGGTCCAGGTCCACCATGCCCGGCCCGTGCGCGCCGTCCACGAGGACCGGCACGCCCCGGTCGCGGCAGGCGGCGACCATCCGCGCGATGGGCAGGACCAGCGCGCTGTGCGAGGTGATGTGGTCGAACACCGCCAGGCGCGTGCGCGCCGACAGCTTGGACGCGACCGCCGCGACCACGCCGTCGGCGGAGGGTTGCGGAAAGGGAAGCGCCGCCTCGACCATCCGCGCCCCGGCGCATTCCGCCACGTAGCGCACGGTGTTGCGCACCGCGCCGTAGCCGTGGTCCAGCACCAGGATCTCGTCGCCGGGCGCGAAGCCGAGCGAGCGCAGCACCGCGTTGCAGCCCGTGGTCGCGTTGTCGACGAAGCCGATGTCTTCGCCCCGCGCGCCCACGAATCGGCCGAGGCGCTCCGCCGCCCGGCGCAACGCCCCGGGCAGCACGTTGCGCATGAAGCGCGTGGGCTGCGATTCCAGCTTGCGCCGCCATTCCTCCTGCGCCGCCAGGACCGCCAGCGGCGCCGCGCCGAACGAGCCGTGGTTGACGGTCAGGAAATCGGGATCCAGCCGCCATTCCCGGCGGATCGCGGCGCCCAGCGCGGGCACAGCCGTGGCTGCGTCGTTCATGCCTTATTCCTATATCAGGTGCTTTTTATATCAGGTACCGGGCGGCCACGAACCCGCCCACCAGCACCACCACGAACAGCGTGGTCGCCAGCGTCAGCCGCTTCTCCACGAACTCGCGGATCGGGTCGCCGAACAGCCACAGCAGCGCCGCCACCAGGAAAAAGCGCATGCCGCGCGAGATCACCGAGGCGGCGGCGAAGCTCGCCAGCGGGAAATGCGCCGCGCCGCTGGCGATGGTGATGAGCTTGTAAGGAATCGGCGTCATGCCCTTGATGACGATGATCCACCAGCCGTACTCCAGGAAGGTCCGCTGGAACGCCTCCAGGTTCTGCGTCTGGCCGTAGAGCGCCAGGATCGGTTTGCCCAGCGCCTCCAGCACCCAATAGCCGATGGCGTAGCCCAGGAACCCGCCCGCGACCGAGGCCAGCGTGCACACGCCCGCGATGCGGAACGCGCGCCTGGGGTTCGCCAGGATCATCGGGATCAGCATCACGTCGGGCGGGATCGGGAAGAACGAGCTTTCGACGAAGCTGACCGCCGCCAGCCACCATGCGGCGCGGCGGTCCGACGCGAGCCGCATCATCCAGTCGTAGAGGGAGCGGATCATGGGAGCGCCGTTGTAGGGCCTAAGGCCCGGCGTATCAAGCCGCGGCGGCGATCTTCGCCACGGGCTCGCGCCCCTTCGGCATGTCGTCGGGCGAGCCGAACGCATTCGCGTAGTGACCGCGGAAGCCCGCCGGCTCGATGCCGCGGAACATGGCCGCGAAGTCGATCGTGCCCCGGCCTTGCCCGGCCGCGGCGAAGGGGTAAACTCCGCCGCAACCCACGGAGGCCGCCCATGATCACGGAAATCGTGCTGTTCGACCTGCCCAAGGGCATGACGCGCGAGGCGGTGGAGCGGAACTTCCGCGACTCGATCCCGCGCTGGCGGGCCAATCCCGACATGCTGCGCAAGAACATGATCTACGACTTGAAGTCGGCAAAGGCGGGCGGCGTCTATACCTGGAACAGCGTGGCGGAGGCCAAGCGCTGGCACGACGAGGAGTTCCGCCGGCGCATCCGCGCGCTGTTCGGCTCCGAGCCGACCTACCAGTATTTCGAAACCCCCGTGGTGGTCGACAACGCGGCCGGCAAGGTCGTCGACGAAACCTCCGGTAAGCGCGGGGCGCAAGCGGCGGAGTAGCGCCGGGCCCGGCCGCCCGGGCGCGGCCGCTGCGCGACCGTCCGCGACAGGGCCGCGAAGCCGCCGGCCGCGAAAGCCCGGATTGGCGCGCCCGTCAACTGGCGCGGGCCAACCGGCGCGGGCCAACCGGCGCCGGTGAACTGGCGCGGGCGATTTTTCCCCGCTAGGATCGCGCCCTTTTCCGAGCGTGCCCCTGTGGCGGAATGGCAGACGCGCCAGACTCAAAATCTGGTTCCCGCAAGGGAGTGGAGGTTCAAGTCCTCTCGGGGGCACCAGCGGTTCCAACCCCGGTTCCCGCCCGATCGTGACGCGCCTAGCGCGCGTCCGCCGTTTCGCCCGGCCGCTCCGAGGCGGCCGGCGCGCCCGCCGCTTGCCAGATCGTGCCGTCGAGCCGCGCCCGCGGATCGCCTGCGGTGCCGTCGAGATGCTTCATGTAGGAGTTGCGCAGGCCGCCGAACGGCACGCCGAACTCCTTTTTGAACGCCGAGTCGAACCCGTCGCCCGCGCCCATCCGCTCGACCATCCTGGACAGGCGCGCGTTGGCGTCCGGCACGCCGCCGTTCCAGCGCGTGCGCACGAACTCCACCAGCGCGGTGCCGATCGCCTGGTTGTCCCAGCCGCCGCCTTCGAAGTCGCGCAGCAGCCGGCCGGCGTTCTCGGTCGTGAAAGTCGCCGCCGACGCGGCCATGCGGCGGTCGTAGTCGCCCTTCTCCTGCCCCAGCGCCATGCGGTAGGCGTGACCGTTGACCAACGCCCGGCCTTCCGCCAGGAAGCTCGGAAGCCGGCGCCCCTTGAGCTGGCGTGCGTCCTGGATGTGCGTCAGCTCGTGCGCCAGCGTTCCCTCCGAAAGCGGCTGGTCCAGGTACGCCTCGCGTACCACCATCAGGTCCGGTCCTTCGACGTAGCCGAGGCCGCGCATGGAGCCGTTGCGCAGGCGGAACTTGAGCGGCTTCGCCCGCAGGCGATCCTGCCGGGTCCAACCTGCTTCGGCCGCAACGAACGCGTAAGCCCGGACCACGCGCTCGGCGATGGCGAGGCACCGCGTCCGGTCGATCGCGCGTTCGGCGTCGACGCGCACGAAACCGTCGCCGGATTCGCATTCCCGCGTGGACGTTCCGCCGTCGGCCCAGGCGGGCGCGGCCAGCCACAACAGGCTGCCAAGCAGCAAACCGGTCCGGCGAAGCCGCTTCATGTCGCCGATCCCCTTCGTCGACCGCAGATCGCGTCGCCCGCCGCCTCAGCGCAGCGCCGCCGCCAGCTTGGCGAACCCGGCGCGCAGCGCGCGGAACAGCTTCGGCAGCAGCCAGACCGCCGACCCGAAGAACAGCGCGAGCAGGCCGAGCAGCGCCAGGGGATGATGCAGCGCCGCGTACAGGCCCGCGACCACCAGCACGTCCTCGAGCAGCGACGCGCCCCAGTTCGAAAACGGCTCGGGCGAGGCGTTGATCGCCAGCCGGCACGAGGCCTTGGCGAGGTGCGAGCCGGCGCTGAACGCGCCGCCCAGCAGCGCGGCGGCGATCTGCGCGCCCGGATCCACGGGGCCGAGCGCGCCCGCGGCCAAGACCGCGCCCGCGGGAATGCGGATGAAGGTGTGGACCGCGTCCCAGGCGGAATCGAGGCCCGGCACCTTGTCGGCGAAGAATTCGACCACGTACATGAACGCGGCCGCGGCGATCACCCCGGGGTGCGCCAGCACCTGAAGCTCGGGCGGCAGCACGATGCCGCCGGTGGCGCCCAGCAGCCCGAGCATGAGGATCGTAGCATAGAGGTTGATGCCGCTGGCCCAGGCGACCCCCAGGGCAAGGGCGATCGTGTCGATGGCGTTCATGCGCGGTTCCCGTTCGTTTCGCCGGCCGCCGGCGCGATTGCTGTCCCCTCCGCCAGTATAACGGTCGACCGGTCATTTCCATTCACGGGGGAGCCCGCCATTGCCTGCGCCGCGCCGGGCCCGACAGGGTCGGCCGCCATGGCCGAAACCCGCCCCGACGACCTCGTTGCCGTGCGCCGCTGGTTCCAGGCGCTGGAGGGCCGCGTCCGGGCGGTCGACTACGCCGCCGCCCGGCCGCTGTTCGCCGCGGACATGGTCGCGTTCGGCACCTTCGCGGACTTCGTCGCCGGCCGCGACGCGGTCGAGCGCGAGCAGTGGCGCCAGGTCTGGGGCACGATCCGCGGCTTCCGCTGGTGCCTCGACGACGTTAGGGCGTTCGTCTCGCCCGACCGGCTCGCGGCGGTCGGCCTCGCGGTCTGGGATTCCGACGGCTTCCACCCCGACGGGTCGAGGTTCGACCGGCGCGGCCGCGCCACGGTCGCGTTTCGCCGCGCCGCGCCCGGCGATCCGTGGGTCGCCCTGCACACCCACATGTCGCTGTTCCGCGGCACGCCCGGCAAATCGCATGGGAACTTCGCCGGGCATGGCGGCCGAACAGCCAGCGCAACGGACAAGTCCTAGGCGGGGCGGG
>Ga0114930_10003817_pt1 | contig 12988 bp, 10 predicted proteins | sample AnhtaG_FD_87300 | JGI IMG/M metagenome (GOLD analysis project Ga0114930, IMG submission 87300) | Deep subsurface microbial communities from Anholt, Denmark to uncover new lineages of life (NeLLi) - Anholt_01485 metaG | ecosystem: Environmental > Aquatic > Marine > Oceanic > Sediment | place... | reverse complement strand
TCCCAAGAACCGGTTGGGAGTGGATGTCGAGAACGGATTCGAACCCGAATATGTGACGATTCGTGGCAGGGGAAGAGTCTTACGGGAACTGAAACGTCTCGCCGCAGCATTGGAGCACGTCTTTCTGGCCACGGATCCGGATCGGGAGGGAGAGGCCATCGCTTATCATCTGGCCAACGAGATACGACCGACCAACGATAACGTGCAACGTGTTCTCTTTAACGAGATCACGGAGCAGGCTGTCCGGGAAGCCATCCGGAAGCCTCGATCCATTGATTTAGAGAAGGTCGAAGCACAGAAAGCCCGAAGGGTAATGGATAGGCTGGTCGGGTATCAGGTCAGCCCCTTTCTGTGGAAGACGGTTTATCGTGGGCTTTCGGCAGGACGGGTTCAATCTGTAGCACTCCGCCTCGTCTGTGAGAGGGAAGAGGAGATAACGGGATTTGTGCCCCGGGAGTACTGGAGTCTGGAGGCCGAGTTACGGACGAAGGAGGGCGAGACCTTTCGGTCGAGGCTGGTCAAATTTAACGGGGAGGATGTTGCTATTCCGGACGAAGGAAGTGCGCAGAAGCACGTGGCCTCTTTGGAGGGGTTGGAGTATGTGATTTCGGATATCAGGACAAAAGAGGTTGAGAGGCATCCCTACCCCCCTTACACGACGAGCACACTTCAACAAGACGGGGTACGTCGGTTGGGTATGACGACAAAGCAGATTATGGCTGTGGCACAGCAGCTTTACGAGGGAGTGGATCTTCCCGAGGGACGAGCAGGGCTGATTACCTACATGCGAACCGATTCAACCCGATTGGCCAACACGGCGGTTCAGGAAGTGCGTCAGTTTATTGCCGACAACTACGGGTTGAAGTACGTTCCTTCCAAGGCCCGCTTTTACAGGAGCAAAAAATCAGCACAGGACGCACACGAGACCATCCGTCCTACCTCCATGCGCCGCTCACCGAGAGACGTTGCTTCCTACTTGACGCCAAACCAGAAAAAACTCTACAAACTCATCTGGAATCGGTTCGTCGCCTGTCAGATGAGTTCGGCACGACTATTGCAAACCGTTTTGGAGGTGACAGCCGGAGCCTATCTCTTCCGGACGACGGGGTCGGTGGTCAAATTTCGGGGATTCATGCAGGTTTACGATATTGAGAAGGAGAAGGAAGAGGGAGTATTCCTTCCAGAAGCAATCGAGAGGGGAGAGTGTGTCGACTTGGCGACATTGGATCCCCAACAGCATTTTACAAAACCGCCACCCCGTTACAACGAGAGCAGCTTAGTCAAGGAGCTGGATAACAAGGGCATTGGGAGACCCTCCACTTATGCGCTCATCATTTCAACTCTTTTGGACCGGAAGTATGTGGAGAGGGAAGGACGAAGTTTGATCGCTACGGATCTGGGGAAGACGGTCAACCAGATTCTTGTCGAGCAGTTTCCTGATATTTTTAATGTAGGTTTCACGGCTCGTATGGAAGAGGAGCTGGACCAGATCGAGTCCGGGGAGAAAGACAGACTCCGGGTTTTGGAGGATTTCTACGGTCCGTTCAGCGATGCCATGCAGAGGGCGATGGAGAAAAAGGAGGAAATTAAAGAGTCGCTCCAAGAAGAGAGGGGAGAGCAATGTCCCAAGTGTGGTCGTGAATTGGTGGTGAAGTGGGGTAGAAACGGCCGGTTTGTGGCTTGTACAGGGTATCCGGAATGCAAGTATACCCGGCCGGTGGAAGAGGAATCGAACAAGACGGACGAAATTTGTGGGCGTTGCGGTGCACCCATGGTGGTGAAGGTGGGGCGTTTCGGACGTTTTCTGGCCTGTTCGAATTATCCTGACTGCACGTTCACGAAGTCGTTTTCCATGGGGATTGATTGTCCTGAAGAGGGGTGTGATGGGGAAATCGTTGAGAGAAAGAGTCGCCGGGGGAAGATCTTTTTTGGATGTTCTAAATATCCCTCTTGTCGTTTTGCTACATGGTACCGACCTGTTTCTGTCCAGTGTCCGGAGTGTAGAAATTTCTACATGGAAGAGAGAATGAACAAGACCAAGGGGAACTATCTGAAGTGTCCGAAGTGTAAGGCTGTCATTCAAGAGGAAGAAAAACAGGAGGTAAAGGAGAGATAAAACCATGAGAGAGGCCATACAAGCCTTTCTTCGGTATCTTGAGAAGGAGAAGCGTTACTCTGCTCATACTGTTCGGGCTTACGGAACAGACTTAGAGCAGTTCATTGATTTCCTCGTGGAAGAAAGAGGGAAGCCCGATTCTCCTCGGATTGGAGAAGTCACGAGAGAGGAGATTCGGTTGTTTCTGGGAGGCTTGGTGCGGCGTGGGATGAGCAAGCGGAGTGTGGCGCGAAAGCTGGCATCGCTACGGGCTTTTTTCGGACACCTGATGAGGACGGGTGGGATAAGATCGAACCCGACGGCCACCCTGGTTTCGCCCAAGTTGGAGAAGCCCCTCCCGGCGTTTCTACGGGAAGAAGAGATATTGGAAGCTTTAGAGGGAATTGTCGTGGATTCGGCCCGAGGAGTCCGAGACCGGGCGATCTTGGAGCTATTCTATGGAACGGGTATGAGGCTTTCGGAACTGGTTGGCCTGAATATTGGAGACATCCATTTAACCACGGGAACGGTGCGCGTTTACGGGAAAGGAGGTAAAGAACGCGTGCTTCCCGTCGGGAGAAAAGCGGGAAACGCTTTGAGGACCTACCTTTTGCACAGGGGAGAATTTCGTCCAGAAGAAAAAAATCAAGCTCTCTTTCTCAACCGTTATGGAGATCGCATTTCGGCGAGGGGGGTTCAACTTTTGGTTCACAGGTGGCTCAGACGGGTTTCAGAGAAGAAAAGATTGAGTCCACACGTGCTTCGTCACACGTTTGCAACCCACCTGCTGGATAGGGGTGCAGACTTGGAGGCGGTAAAGGAGTTGTTGGGGCATGCGAGTCTTTCCACGACGCAAGTTTACACGCACCTGACGATGGATCACCTCAGAAAGGTCTATCGCCAGGCTCACCCTCGAGCTGAATCGAGGAGGAGGTAGTCCGGTTTGTCGTTTCATCGAAACGGTATTAAAAAGGAGAAGTCCATGCGGATCAACATTACTGCACGTCATTTTAAGTTGTCGGAGAAGATGAAGGGTTATGTTGAGAAGGAAGTCTCCCGTTTGAAAAAATATTACGACGGGATTATTGATGTTGATGTCATCCTGAGGTGGGAGAAGAAAACCCGATTGGCAGAAATCAATATTTCCGTGTCCGGTACGGTCTTGACGGCTCACGAGCACTCTGAGAATATGGCCAAGTCCGTCGACCGTGCCGTCGATAAGCTGGAAAGACAGCTCAAGAAGTACAAAGATCGGCTTCATCGATTTGAGCATGAGGCGACAGGAAGCGAGCCGTTTCAGAGGGAGGTTGAGGAGTCGTTTTGAAAAGAGGGAGGATTGCTTTTGGATCAGGAGGAAAAAGAAGAGGGCGGTGTTTCCGTTGAAGAATTCTTCTTAGAAAATGAGAGGAGACTCAAGCTCGAGCTCATTTCCGACAAGGGGAGTTTTCAAAAGCGGATTACGGAGAAAGATTTTCATCGTCCAGGACTTGCCTTGGCCGGATTCTTGGATCCGTTTACTTACCAACGGATTCAGATATGTGGCAACACGGAAGTGAATTACATGGGAAAGCTTTCTTCGGCCCAAAGGGAGAAATCCCTGAGGAGAGTATTTGCTTTCGATATTCCCTGTTTCATTGTTACGAACAACAACGAGGTTCCTCCTGAGTTTGTTCGATTATCGAACGAGTACGAGATTAGTGTATTCCGCACACCGTTTGCCACGACGAAAGTCATCCAGCTCTTGGGGGATTACTTAGATGAGAAGTTTGCTCCGGAGACGCACATCCACGGTACTCTTGTAGACGTATACGGTATTGGGATTCTGTTCACGGGCCGGAGTGGCATCGGAAAGAGTGAAATCGCTCTGGATCTGGTTTCCCGGGGTCACCGTTTGGTGGCTGATGATGTCGTCACGGTTGTTTGCCAAACCGAGGGAATTCTCATCGGTATGGGAAACAAGACTCTCCAGTACAACATGGAGATTCGGGGCGTGGGGATCATCGATATTCAGTCCGTGTTTGGCATCCGGGGTATCCGAAGACAGAAGAGGGTGGAAGTCCAAGTGGAGTTGGTGGATTGGGATGATACAGAGAATTATGAGCGATTGGGTTTGAAGGAGATCACAATCGACATTCTCGGAGAAAAAATTCCCTTGATCCATTTACCCGTTTATCCAGGAAAGAACATATCGGTTATCGCTGAAGTCGTTGCTCTGAATCAGCTTTTAAAGATCTACGGATACCATCCGGCAAGGAAATTAACGGCGAGATTGTCCCGGAAGATGCGTGCTCGACTACGAACCATGAAGGAGTACTTGGATCGTGACTTCGAGTAGACTTTACTCGACGCACTTTTTTATATCTCCTAATTGAAAGAGAAAATCGGATGATGGCAGAACGGAAGAGAGAGGTTTTGGTGGGATTGACCGTGACTTTTTCCCTGTTGATACTCATCTTAGGGCTGATTTGGGGTAAAGGAGTAGATTTTTTCTCCCGGCGCATTTATCTAACGGTACAGTTTGAAGACGTTCGAGGATTGGAGAAAGGGGATCCGGTCCTTGTTCGTGGTATCAAGCAAGGAAGGGTGGAAGAAGTTGTTTTGGGAACTGAGTTCGTAGAAGTCCGTTTGTGGATCAGGGAGGATGTTCTTCTGTCCTCCGACATGGAAATTATTTTGGAGGACCGTGAGTTGATGGGAGGGAAGCAGGTGGCTATCGACCCTGGTAAGAGTGGTCAGTCTGTGGACTGTGGCAAGATCTTCTATGGAGAAACCAGGGGAGATGTGAAAGGGGTGCTGGTGGGGGTGGGGGAGATGATCTCGAGAGCGGATTCTGTTCTCTTACAGGTCGATTCATTCTTGAGGCAGGGTCAGATTTCGAGGGTATTCAAGAGTGCGGAGGAGGCCGCGGACCAGACGAAAAATATTTTGGCTGAGAATCGTCAGGACCTGAGGTTGACGGTTGAGCGATTGGAGAGACTGACACGAAGGCTTCAGGAAGATTCCACGGCGGTGCGATTGGGAAGTGCGGTGAGTAGGCTGGACAGTACGGTCTGCCTCATGAAGCGGGTGGCCGTGCTGATGGGGAGAGAGGACGGGACGTTGGGCAAGCTTCTTCAGGATAGGTGGTTGTACGACCAACTCCTCAAGACATCGGCTGATTTGGATTCGCTGATTGTCGATATCAAGTCCAATCCGAAGCGCTACTTTCATGTTTCGGTTTTTTGATCCATTTTCGGCAAATACGATGTAGCATTTTTCCTTCTGAAGGGCCTTGTTTTTCTGAGTGCCATGGGCGTTTCGATGATCCAAGGAGAAAGATCCTGGACTTTTGGAGCGCCATTTTTTACACCGTCTAAAGAGAGGGGAAAATTCTATAAGGTGTCGATGGCGTATAGAGTGATCTGTCTGCTTTTCGTTGTAGGAAAGCCTGGGACATAATTAAAGATTGACTTTTTCTAACGCATTTTTTAGATTAGGACTTAAGTAAGTGGAGGTAGAATAGAATGATTGATGGGGTAGAGACAAAACACCTGCGGGTTATTTGCGATGAGAGGGGCCGTTTGATGGAGATTCTGCGCCGTGACGATTCGGTTTTTGAGAAGTTCGGTCAGGTGTACCTGACGACGACCTATCCGGGTATAGTCAAAGCATGGCATTACCACAAGAAACAGGACGATAACGTCACCGTGGTTAAGGGCATGTTGAAGCTGGTTCTTTACGATGATCGGGACGGATCCCCGACTCGAGGAGAGGTGAACGAGTTTTTTATAGGAGAACACAATCCGGTTCTCGTCCACATTTCCAAGGGGATTTTTCACGGGTGGAAGTGTGTTGGTCAAGAAGAGGCGTTGGTTGTCAACTGTGTGACGGAACCCTACAACAGGGATCATCCCGACGAGTACAGACTTCCGTACGACTCAGAGAAGGTACCCTATGATTGGGAGATTAAAATGGGATGACTTTAAAGGATCGTAATCCCTTCGATTGTTTCTTTTGTTCAACTGGGTGAAGATTGATTTATTCTGAAGAGGATCATGGGAAAGATTTTAGTAACAGGGGGAGCGGGGTTTATCGGGAGCAACTTCATTCGATATATGCTCACCAAGCACGATGATGTTCAGATTGTCAACCTGGATAAATTAACCTACGCCGGCAACCTGGACAACCTGAAGGACCTTGAGGGAGACTCTCGCTATCGTTTTGTCAGGGGGGATATCTGCGATGAGGGTGTGGTGGATGGGTTGGTGAAGGAAGTGGACGTGGTCCTGAATTTTGCAGCCGAGAGCCACGTCGACCGTTCTATAGGCAAGCCTGACGATTTTATCAAAACAGATATATTCGGTGTTTTCGTCCTTCTCGAGGCATCGAGGAAATACGGTATCGAACGGTTCGTCCAGATCAGTACGGATGAGGTCTACGGTAGCATCGAGAAGGGATATTTCAAGGAGACGGATCCGTTGATGCCCTCCAGCCCTTACGCCGCATCGAAGGCAGGTGCTGATCGGCTGGTGTACTCCTACTACGTGACCTACAGGCTTCCTGTTGTTATTCCCAGGAGTTCCAACAATTTTGGACCTTATCAGTATCCTGAGAAGCTCATTCCCCTTTTTGTGACCAATGCGCTGGGCGATAAAGAGCTTCCCATCTACGGAGATGGAAGGAACATCCGGGACTGGCTCTACGTTTTGGATAACTGTGAGGCGATTGAAGCCGTCATGGAGAGAGGGAAGGATGGGGAGGTTTACAACATCGGTGCGGGAAACGAGAGGAGTAATCTGGAGATTACGGAGTTCATCCTTCAGGAGTTGAACAAACCCAGGGGTTTGATGGTCTTTGTGGAAGATCGAAAAGGGCATGACCGAAGGTATGCGTTGGATACGGAAAAGGCCCGAACGTTGGGATGGAAGCCTCGGTATTCGTTTGAGAAGGCCATGCAGGAAACGGTCCGGTGGTATCGGGACAATCGGTGGTGGTGGGAGAAGTTGAAGAGCGGGGAGTATCTCGAGTACTATAAGAAGCACTATAAAAGAGACCTGTGATTTTGTTATTCAACGTGAGGTGATTTTGGAACTGAAGAAGAAGATCGAAACGAAGAATGCGAAAATCGGCGTCATCGGGTTGGGCTATGTTGGGCTTCCTCTGGTTATCGAATTTGTCGATGGGGGGTTTGACTGCATAGGGTTTGATGTTGACGAAAAGAAGGTCGCCCTATTGAAGGGGGGGAAGAGTTACATCAAGCACATACCCACGGAGCGGATAATGGGTCTCATCGATAGTGGGAAATTCGATTCCACGACGGACTTTTCCCGTCTGAAGGAAGTAGACTGTATCCTCGTGGCCGTGCCGACACCCCTGGACAGGCATCAACAACCCGACATGAGTTTTATCGTCAACACGTCGGAAACCGTATCCAGGTACCTTCGGAAGGGACAGTTGGTTGTGCTGGAGAGTTCTACCTGGCCGGGTACGACAGAGGAGTTGATGAAGCCCATCCTGGAGAAGTCTGGATTGAGGTGCACCCAGGATTTCTATCTGGCTTTTTCTCCGGAGCGGGAGGATCCCAACAACCCGGAGTACTCGACCAAGACGATCCCTAAGGTGGTTGGGGCAAACGATTCCTCCAGCTTGGATTGTGCCACTACTCTTTACAACACAGTCATCGTTCGGACTGTGCCGGTTTCATCGACCCAGGCCGCCGAAGCGACGAAACTTTTAGAGAACATCTTCCGGAGTGTGAATATCGCTCTCGTCAATGAGATGAAGATGATTTTGGATCGGATGGGGATTGACGTGTGGGAGGTGATCGAGGCGGCTTCCACCAAACCGTTTGGCTATATGCCCTTTTATCCTGGACCCGGATTGGGAGGACACTGTATTCCGATTGATCCCTTCTACTTGACCTGGAAGGCCAGGGAGTACGATATGCCGACCCGTTTTATCGAGTTGGCCGGAGAGATCAATACGGACATGCCTTACTGGGTCGTACAGAAGATCATCGAGGCCCTGAACATAAATGGGCAGAGCATAAAGGGATCGAATATCCTGATTCTGGGGGCAGCTTACAAGAAGGATGTGGACGACGTGCGGGAGAGTCCAACATTGAAGCTTATTGAAATCTTGGAAGATAGAGGAGCTCGGGTGGATTACAACGATCCTTATATTCCGGTGATGCCGCGGGTTCGGAAGTATGCGTTCGACATGAAGAGTGTGGAACTCACGCACGAGAATTTGAAAAAAGACGATTGTGTCGTGATCTCCACGGATCACTCCTGTTACGATTATGAGACTATTGTGGCCCATGCGCGCTTGCTCGTCGATACGCGGAATGCAACTGGAGGTGTGAAGAAGGGACGGGAGAAGATCATCAAGGCGTGATTTTTTTATTTGTCTTATCGGTTGTAAGAGGAAAGGGGATATCCCACATCATGCGGAATCATTTCGTTTTTTTACTCTGCTTTGGTATCCTGTTTCTTTGGGGTGCGGTTGGTGCACAGGTCTATGAAGAAGAGGATCTTTTGGGGAAAGAAAGGACTCTTCCAAGGGTGATCGATTTCTCAAAGATGTTTGAGCGAGAGAAGCTGACTCAAGAGGACTTTGAGGAGTGGAAGAGGAAGAGAGAGACGCGGTTGAAGGAGCGCCTTTCACATGCCGATGCCCTTGAGCGGGCAGTGAATCCCCAGGCGTATGTGGTGGGCCCGGGAGATGTTTTTTCATTCAACATCTGGGGGGGTATGGAGATGCAACTTCCTGTCACGGTTTCACCGGAGGGGATTCTTCTTGTGCCCTCGGTGGGGGCGATTGAAGTCGATGGGGAGACGTTGGTCGAGGTTCAGAAGCTCGTTTTAGACGCGGCGGCACCCCGCTATAAAAACAGTGAGGTCACACTCACACTCGAATCCTTACGATTCTTCCGTGTACACGTTGTGGGAGAGGTCAAGTTTCCCGGCACCTATATTGCTCAGGCCGTGGATCGGATTTCGGGATTGATCGTGGAGGCCGGCGGTGTGACCGATTGGGCCTGGAAGAGAAAGATCGAGCTCCGTCAACCGAATGGGGAGATTGATATTTTTGATCTGGATCTCTTTGAGCGCGAAGGGAATTTAGAACAAGACCTTTTCGTCAACGGTGGCGACGTGATCTATGTGCCGCCTCTCGACCCGGGGCAGTGCTTGATGGAAGTGGAGGGGGATCTGGAGAATTCGGGTATGTATCATATCTTCCCAGGAGAGAGGATCCTTGCCTTTTTGCAGAGAATACAGGCGCTGAGAAGAAATGCGGATCTGTCGAGAATTGTCGTTATTCGCTCTGAGGTGGATGAAAACACAGAATTCCAGGAGAAACAATTTATCACCCCTTTTGGAGAAGGAAAGTCCTTTGATCTTAATTTTCCGTTACAGTGTGGCGACCGTGTGGTTCTTCCTTCGCGTTATGTCTATGTTAAGGGGACGGTTCGATTGCCAGGGGCTTATCCCTATTCCATGAATATGACGGCTAAGGATTATGCGGGTATGGCAGGAGGAGATTTCCGTTCTGGGAGTATAAAGGGTGTGAAGGTCTTACATGTAAGGACTGGGGAAACGGAGAAGGGACCGAATGTAGTGGTTGAACCGGGTGACATTGTCCAACTCAATCCTACTTGGAACCAGCGTTTAGATAACTATTTACGATTTATTCCCACGATTACTTCTCTGATTTTGGCCGCTAAGGCGGCTGGGGTTTTTGGTGATTGATATTCTCGCAGAATCCAATTAGTTAAGGAAGGCTCCGATGGGGAAGAAGGAAAATCCACTCATTGATTATTTTGTCATTTTATTCAAACATATGAAATTCATTGTTATTTCCTTCGTTGTCGTCTGTATTGTAGCGGCGGGCATTAGTCTTGTTTTGCCAAAATGGTACAGGGCTCAAACGACGATTTTACCTCCGGTACCGGAAGAGGGTAGCATGGCCTTCTCTACACTTCTCGAAAATTTACCCCTGGCCGGTTTAGGTTTATTGCCGGTGTCCGATGAGGCTGAACTTTTCTTGGCAATCCTCGAAAGCAGAACGGTTATGGAAGCCGTGGCCGAGAGGTTCAATCTGATGAAGCGGTACAAAAAGAAAAATATGGAGGAGACTATAAAATCGTTACGGGACCACGTGTCGGCAGATATAGACGATGAGGGGACCATAACCTTAACGGCAGAGGCAGGAACGCCGTTTCTTTCGTCGAAAGAAACGGATGACGAAGCCAGGGAATTGGCAAAGGACATGGCCAATTTTTTCATTGCTGAATTGGACAGGGCAAACAGGCGTTTGAAGACGGAGAAGGCAAGAAACTTCCGAATATTTATTGAAAAAAGATATAACCAGAATCTTGACGACCTCTGGAGGGCAGAGGAAGCGTTGAAGGCGTTTCAAGAGAAATATGGAATTATTGCCTTGCCAGAACAGACAGAGGCAACGGTTGTCGCTGGGGCAGATTTGCAAGCACAGATTATGGCTAAAGAGATCGAATCTCGTGTTCTTAAGAATTATGTGGGGAGGTCACATGCTGATTACCTACGAGTACAGAATGAGCTGAAAGAGCTTCGACGGAAATTTGAGGAGTTTAAACAGAGTGGTGAATCGGGTATGACAGAGGAGGGGGTTGAGTCGAAGAGTTTATTTCTTCCTTTTGAAAAAGCCCCTGATCTAGGAGTAAAGTACCTCCGGTTATTCCGAGAATTGACGTTGCAAGAAAATATTTTGGAGTTTCTGCTGCCTCAGTACGAAGAGGTGAAGATTAAGGAGGCGAGGGATACGCCAACAGTGCAGGTGTTAGATCGAGCGGTAAGACCGGAAAGGAAGCACAAACCAAAGAGAGCTATAATCGTTATCTTTTATGGGTTTTTAAGTTTGGTTTTGAGTTCGATGTTTGTTTTTTTTAGACCAGCCGTCGAGGAGTTTTATCGGAGTCTCAAGGAATAGAATTCATGGATGGATGAAAGAGGATTCACATCTGGTGAGGTTTTAGCAAAGAATACTCTGCTCAATCTGCTGGGCATGCTGATCCCCCTCGTTGTGGGGATTGTCGCCATTCCTTTTGCAGTAAGGGGATTGGGGACGGAGGGGTTCGGCGTTTTTTCTATCGCATGGGTTATTTTAGGATATTTGGGGTTGTTGGACTTCGGACTGTCCAGAGCAACAACCAAGTATGTAGCAGAGATTCTTGGGCAGCAAAAGGTTCAGACGTTGACCTCTCTAATCTGGACCGCGATTGTTGTAAGCCTTGCATTCGGTGTCGCGGGAGCTGCGATATTACTGCTGGCAACGCCGTATTTGGTCGAATCTTTTTTCAAGATTCCGATCCCCTTAATTGGGCAGACGAAGTTTGTTTTTTACATTCTTGCTTGTTCTTTACCCTTTATTCTGTTATCGAGTGGTCTGAAAGGAGTGTTAGGTGCTGCCCAAAGGTTCGATCTTGTCAATGCGGTTCATGTTCCTACCAGTGTTTTGAGTTTCACTTTTCCTGCATTGTCTTTACCATGGGGTTTGAGCCTCTCTACTGTAGTCCTACTGATCACTCTGGTCCGTGTTTGCTCATCGTTCGTATATTTTTTTTTATGCTTTAAGGCGATCCCCTCTTTTGCTCTTAAGCCCGTCGTTGATTTTGGGATTCTAAAGAAATTATTGTCTTATGGTGGATGGATTACGGTAACGGGCGTTATCAGTCCTGTACTGGTGTACCTGGACCGATTTTTTATTGGATCCATCCTTTCGATGAAAGCGGTTGCCTTTTATTCTGCTCCATACGAGGCCATCACGCGGTTGAGGATTATTCCCATTGCGATAATGACAACCTTTTTCCCTGAGTTTAGTGCTGTGTCTTCTCAGAACAGCAGAAGGATTGAACTGCTCGTTGGGCGTTCGATAAAATATGTCTTGATTTCGACGGGAGTTGTTGCCCTGTTGTTATTATGTTATTCTCACGACATACTCCAATTGTGGTTGGGAAATCAGTTTGCAGAGAAGAGTACGCTGATTTTTCAAATTCTTACCTTGGGGATTGTTATCAATTGTTTAGCCTATATTCCCTTTACTCTGTTTCAGGGTGTGGGAAGACCCGACTTGCCGGCGAAATTTCATTTGGTAGAACTTCCGTTTTACCTCGTCACACTTTGGCTGTTAACGAAAACTTTTGGAATCGTTGGCGCGGCTACCGCATGGTTCTTTCGGGTGACTGTCGATTTTTTTCTTCTCTATTTCTGGTCGTATAAGCGCTATCCCAATACAGCACATGTTCTTAGAGAAAACAAAATTTGCCATGAAATCGTGCTGTTGATGGGTTTTGGTGCGGTTCTGTTTTTATCGAACTCTTTCTTGCATAGTCTATTGATCAAAGTCGTTTTCCTTTTTTTCTTTTTGGCAGTGCTTATATTAACGGTGTGGCGCCATATTTTTGATTGTTCAGAAAGAATCTTTTTAACTTCAACGGTTCAAAAATTATTGTCTTTCAGAACTGTGGTTCATTCATGAGGGGGAAGTTCGTTGAGAAGGACGGGCAATAATTCTGACATAGCTATCGTTGTTTTGAATTGGAATGGTTGGAGAGATACGCTGGAATGTTTGACGTCTCTGACAGACAGCGCCAGGCAAAATTTTAAGATTGTCTTGATAGATAACGGTTCGACAGATAGCTCCTTAGAGAAGATTAGATCGTGGTCGAGAGGAGAGTTGCCTGTCTCTATCGGGCCGTTGTATGGCAAAAAAAAGAGGATGCGTTTAAATCTGATAGAGTATGATCTCTCGGAGATTTCCGAGACGAGTCGGCCTAATCAATTATCTCAAGAAGAACGTAAGAGCGACGTGGTTTTGATTAAGAGTCGTGTTAATTTAGGGTTTGCCAAAGGCTGTAATGTTGGGATAAGATAC
>Ga0114930_10003816_pt1 | contig 12989 bp, 8 predicted proteins | sample AnhtaG_FD_87300 | JGI IMG/M metagenome (GOLD analysis project Ga0114930, IMG submission 87300) | Deep subsurface microbial communities from Anholt, Denmark to uncover new lineages of life (NeLLi) - Anholt_01485 metaG | ecosystem: Environmental > Aquatic > Marine > Oceanic > Sediment | place... | reverse complement strand
TTGTACGATACCTCAAAAGAATTACTCCTTTTAAAAAGAGTGTCATTCGTATTGCGCTTTTCATTGTAATTTCAGCAGTAGCAGATATCCTTAATCCCCTCTTAATTTCATTTATTGTAGATGAATTTATTAAAGTTAATCCTAACTTTCTGTTAATTATTGGTGCTACAATCCTATACGTCATATTATATGCGATTATTTGGTTAATGTTTTTCTTACAATATAAACAGATAGCCAAATTTGTCCCTTTCTTTTCGGAAAGACTCCGAATAGATATTTTTGATAAATTACAGGAACAGGATATGAGTTTTTTCGATAAACATCAAACTGGTGGACTAAATACTAGAGTAACAAATGATGTTTCTGATTTTGGAAATATTACTTTTTTAATAGTGGAAACAATAGGTAATCTTTTTCTAAGTGGGTTGACTCTTGGAATTCTTGTCTGGTTAAACATACCACTTGCTCTCATTGCCCTGGCAACGGTTCCTTTAATCTTATTGATGATGTTTTCTCTTAGAAAGATAGCAAGAGCTGTAAGTAGAAAATATAGGAAGGCTTTAGAAAATGTTAACATATCAATGGTTGAATTGGTTGAGGGTATACATGTTTGTAAAAGTTATGGGCAGGAATCTATAGTTTCGGAACAATTTAATGAAACAAATAAAACTTATTTTAAATCAGGATTTAGGTTAACTGCTGTAACCCATCTCTGGAGGAGGTTACTCGGATTTGTTTCTACACTTACTTTTATTATCATTATGTATATAGGAGGGCAGCTTGTTTACAATGGTTCACTAAGTCCTGGAAGACTGTTTGTATTTTATCTTTACCTTCCAAGGTTTTTCCGCCCTATCATGATACTCGCTACATTTTTTCCTCAATTTAGCACTGGGATGGCAGCATATGAACGAATTCTTGATATTCTTGATTCAGAACCATTTGTTAAACAAAAACCTAATGCAATCGATGTTGGTGAATTAGAAGGAGAGATTGAATTTGAGAATGTAGATTTCAGCTATAAAAAGGATGAAGGAGTTTTTAAGGGATTGAATCTCAAAATAGAAAAAGGAGAGAAACTTGCAATAGTTGGACACACTGGTTCAGGGAAAACATCCCTAGTTTCACTACTTGCACGATATTATGAATTCCAAGGAGGATCAATTAAGATTGATGGAATTGATATCAGAAATATGACTTTAGAATCCTACAGAAAGAATCTTGGCATGGTTCAACAAGATGTTTTTCTTTTTTCGGGAACAATAGAAGAAAATATACGATATGGAAGGCAAGACGCTTCTGAAGGGGATTTGCGGAAAGCAGTCACTGCTGTACACGCTGATGAACTAATTGAATATTTACCAGAAGGTTTTCAAACTCAAGTAGGGGAAAGAGGAAAAGGAGTTTCGGCAGGTCAGAGACAACTAATTAGTTTTGCTCGAGCACTTTTAACTAATCCTAAAATTCTAATTCTTGATGAAGCAACTTCAAGCGTAGATGCTTATACTGAAGCAATAATTCAAGAAGCTCTAGATGTTTTATTAACTAATCGAACGTCTATAATCATTGCACATAGGCTTTCAACTGTTGTTAATGCGGATCGAATATTAGTAATGGAACACGGAAAAATCATTGAAGAAGGTGATCATGAATCTTTGCTTGCGAAAGGTGGAAAATACGCTCAATTGTACAAGCAGTATTTTGAACATCAAAGTTTGGATTGGCATCCAGATCCTAATTATACAACTCCAAATGTTCATGACTCTAAATAATAATTCTACTTATCTTATATTATGAAAACAATTTTATTGAAAAACATATTATTACTAACTTAGTCATAGAAACAGTGAAAAATTGGTTTGGTTAATTTATCGCTGGTAAAAATAATGAATGAAAGAATAAAAAAACTACGTACTCAAAGTCGTGAGGCAATCCCTTATCTTTCTTTAGAACGAGCACTATTAATAACGGATTTTTATAAAACTGGAGCGGCACATAATTTCTCCCCTCCAGTTGCTAGAGCAAAAGCATTCAAATATATCCTAGATAATAAAAAAATTTGTATTAATGAAGGTGAGTTAATTGTTGGAGAACGTGGTCCAGAACCAAAGGCGACATCAACTTATCCTGAAGTGTGCTGTCACAGCTTACAAGATTTAGAAATTTTAGACACTCGAGATAGAATTTCATTTAAAGTATCAGAGGAGACAAGAAAAAAAACTAAAGAAACACTTATTCCATATTGGAAAGGTAAGTCAATTCGAGATAAAATCTTTTCTCAAATGGATCAAAATTGGCTGGATTCTTATGAAGCTGGCATTTTTACTGAATTTATGGAACAGAGAGCACCTGGCCATACGGCTGGAGGTGGAAATATATGGAGAAAAGGTTTTCTAGATCTTAAACAGGAAATAAAAGAAAGTATTGAAAGTTTAGATTTTTATAATGATAGCGAAGCATTCAACAAACGAGAGCAACTCAAGGCAATGGACATAGCAGCAAACGCGATAATAGCATTTGCTAAGCGCCATTCCCAAGAAGCTCTTCGATTAGCTGAAATTGAATCCGATCCTGTAAGGAAAGAAGAACTGAAAAAAATAGCAGATATTTGCTCTAGTGTTCCCGAAAGGGCACCTGAAAATTTTTGGGAAGCACTACAACATTACTGGTTCATTCATTTAGGTGTTATAACTGAATTTAATACCTGGGATGCCTTCAATCCAGGTCGCTTGGATCAGCATCTTTTTCCTTTTTATAAGAATGATCTAGCTAAAGGCATATTATCTAAAGAAAAAGCAATAGTGCTTCTACAAGCTTTTTGGGTAAAATTTAATAATCAACCGGCCCCTCCAAAAGTAGGAGTTACGGCTGAAGAAAGTAACACTTATACTGATTTTTGCAATATCAATCTTGGCGGTTTGAAAGAAGATGGATCTGATGGAGTTAATGAACTTTCTTATATACTATTGGACGTAATTGATGAAATGCGGATATTACAACCCAGTAGCAATGTACAGATCAGTAGAAAAACTCCTGATGAATTCTTAAAACGTGCGATTAATATCATTAAGACTGGTTTTGGTCAACCCTCGGTTTTCAATACTGATGCAATTGTTCAAGAATTAATTCGTCAAAATAAATCAAAAATTGATGCATATAATAGTGGGGCAAGTGGTTGCGTTGAATCAGGTGCTTTTGGAAAAGAAGCTTATATTCTTACAGGATATTTTAATTTAGTAAAGATCCTTGAAATTACACTTCATAATGGTTTTGATCCATTAACCAGAAAAACTATTGGTTTAAAAACAGGAGATCCTACTAACTTTGAATCTTTTGATGAATTAATTGAAGCATATAAAGAGCAGATTAACCATTTCGTAGATATTAAAATTAAAGGAAATCAGATAATAGAACGTATTTGGGCTCAAAATCCAGCCCCTTTCTTATCAATTCTAATCGAAGATTGTATTCAGAAGGGTAAAGATTACAATGATGGAGGTGCAAAATATAATACATCCTATATACAAATTGTAGGAATGGGAAGTATTACTGATTGCTTAGCATCTCTAAAGTATAATGTATTTGATAAGAATATTGTATCAATGAAGGAATTATTGGAAATTTTGGATAATAATTTTCAAGACCATGAAATTTTACGGCAGAAATTTATAAATAAAACACCTAAATATGGAAATGATGATGATTACGCAGATTCCATAACCCAAAAAGTTTTTGAAATCGTTTTTGATGCCATAGATAACAGCCCAAATACTAGAGGCGGTGTGCATCATATCAACTTACTTCCTACAACTGTTCACGTGTATTTTGGAAAAGTTACTAGTGCTATGCCAGATGGTCGTAAGGCATTTACTCCATTATCAGAGGGAATTTCACCTGTTCAGGGAATGGATATTAAAGGACCAACTGCTGTCATTAAATCTGCCAGTAAGATAGATCACCTACGAACAGGAGGGACATTACTAAATCAAAAATTCAGTCCTCAATTATTAGCAAGTGAATCTGGAATTACCAAGTTAGCCCATTTAATTAGAGCATATTTTAAAATGGATGGTCATCATATGCAATTCAATGTAGTTTCAGCAGATACATTAAGAGATGCTCAAAAAAATCCAGAAGAATATAAAAACCTTATAGTACGAGTAGCGGGTTATAGTGACTATTTTAATAACTTAGGATCTGATTTACAAGATGAGATTATTAGTAGAACTGAGCATACCTTAACCTAATTCTAAATTTAATATTTATTAATAAATAAATATTGCAGATAAGTGTTGATACCATTAAAAGTAATTCCCATTAGAATAATCGTTATAAGCATTGGTTGTTTTCCACGAATTAACAAAGGGAATATGAATGTTCTTTGACAATAATGCAACATCCAAATAAATAGGAAAATGAGTGGGATTAAACTTGTTTCTCGATTTCCAATAAGATAATATATAAGATAGATAATTACAGTTGGTATTTCCATTAAAAACCATCCTAACTTGTTGTTAATCGTAGGACCCCATTTCTTATCTACATGTTGACCATAACCAGCAGGAATAAAAAATAGCGCTATAAAAACAAAAACCGAAGATAATCCAAAACACAACATTAAAAAGTTGTAAATAAATAGTTCATCCATCTTAATTAGATAATAGAATATATTTTGAGTTTTTAACTTATTCATTCTACTCTTCTACGAAAAGGACAAATAAGTATGTTTGTAAGGTTCATAATCAAATAATTTAACTTTAATAAATAACATTCATTTTTAGGTTTATCATCTGATAAAAGAGCTATTAACGCATAAAGTAAATATCGTAACGATGGGACAATATAATCAAAATTGGCGGTTTTGGCCTATATTATTGTTAGCTTTTGTTTTTGCCTTTAGTAGTCCACTTCTTATGTTAGCAACACCAATTTACTTTTATCAACAAGGTCTTCAAATTAAAATCATTAGTTTGCTTTCTATAGCTCTTACAATTACTTACAGTATTTCGCCAATTCTGTTAAATAAACTTTCTGATAAACTGGGTCGAAGAAAAAGCGTAATTATATCTATGGTTGGAGCCGCATGCGCTCAATTAATATTCTATATCACGTTGAATCCTTTTGCTTTTTTAATCGAAAGATTAATTGAAGGTTTTATTTTAGGATTTTTTTTTCCAAATCTTATAGCAAGTATTTCGGACGCGCCTAATATTGACCATCCGAAATATTTGGCAAGATTTAACCTGTCATGGAGCGTCGCGATAGTCTTTGGATTATTATTTGGAGCAATAGTTTTACAGTTTACAGATGATTTAAAATTCATTTTTTATATCAGTCCGATTTTCTTGGTAGCGAATTTATTTATCGCGATCTTTCTTCTCCGAGAATCAATCTCTCTTAACCCCAGAACTCAAAATAACAATCCCAATTTTTATACTAATAAACCTGAAAATAATCAATATTCTACAACAAATAGTAAGTATTATATTCCTGTAATTATCCCACTATTGTTTATTCTCTACACCACTTTTGCGGCAGGAAATGGTTCGTTGCTTTATCCAATCAGATCTGAATTATTGGGATTTCATCCCTCCAGTACATATTTTGTCAACATTTTTGCTGTATCTACACAATCTATAGCAATGTATTTAGCGAGTTTATTGGCGTTAAATAAATTAAAACTAGTATCAATAATTACATTATTAGTATATCCATTTTTATTCATTTTTTTCATCGCAAATGAAATATATTATCTCTTTATTATTTTATTTCTGTTTTCAGGGTTTTTTTATGGAATACTTTATGGAGCTGCATCAAAACTATTTATTACCCTTAATGTTTTGAAGAAAACTTCCAAATATAGTGGAATATTAGAGAGTTCTGCTGGCGTAGCTTATTTTATATCTCAACTATTTCTTGGATTTATCGCAGATATAAATATTGGATTAGCATATCTTTCCCTCTCGTTAAGCTTAATGGTAATCTTCTTTATAAACCTTGTATTTATTAGAAAATTCAAAGAAGTTAAAAGGATATCATAAATGATCTCAAAAACTAATCTGAAGAAGTGGCCCTGCGCTTTAAACATAATAGGTTGTATTCAATTTGTTATTTTAACTTCAATTGCTATGTTTTTTTATAAAGGAGGAACTTATATTGATCCTTCTACTTCTCGTTATGTATTTTGGTATAATTATTTTAGTGATTTAGGACGAACTGTCGCTCATTCGGGAATATCTAACACATTCTCATTTATACTCTTCACAGTTACTCTAAGTATATGGGGTGCGTTTCAAATTCCATTTTATATTATATTCCCCAGCTTCTTTGGGAGTTCTAAAGGATTAAAAAAATTCTATTTTGCTGGTTCTACCTTAGGTATTCTTACTGGAATATTCTATATCGGGATTGCATTTACACCTTCAGATATCACTAATTTTCTACATAATCTCTTTGTTTTCCTTGGATTTGGCTCTATTATTTTGAGTTTTATCCTATATGCAATTGTAATAGTTAAAGATAACAATTATGCTAATTTTTATGCTACTGTTTTTACAATTTCGGCATTAATTTTAGGGATATATTTTGTAATCCTTTCGTTTATTCCCAATAGTGAAACCACTATTGGATTATTTATTTATGTAGTAGGACAAAAGTTTATGATTTACACCCTTTTGATATGTGGTATTGTTCAAGGATTTGGTGCTCTAAAACAATTACCTTCTTAAACTTATTCTACAATAGTTTTTAAGGCTTTTATCCTTTTTTTTACTACCATTCATTTTAAAACTAATTTAACTACGATGAGTAGAGAACAACAATTAATAGAAAAGCTCCGATCTGGCTCTTTGAAAGCTATAATTTTTGATTTTGATGGGACTTTACTTGACATAAGAGAAATCCTTGAAAAATCAATTGAAGAAATTCTTGTTGAAAAAAATATTAATGTCGACATGGAAACAACAATTCAAGAAATTGGGGCTTTATTGGAGACAATTCAAGGATATCCCTTACCAAAAGTACTACTTGAATCCTATGAAATTTTCAAACATATAACTAGCTTACAAGAGTTAAGTTATTTTAAACAATTAAGAATAGCTGTGGAGATTTTTGGGAAATATCTCGAATATTCAAAAGGTGCTCCTTTACTGTCTGGAGTGAAACCATTGTTAAAAAAACTTGGCAAATCTCACGATCTTTTTATTGTTTCTCATAATAAAACAGAAACAATTATGGAGCATTTAGAAAAAGAAAGCATTGACGATTTTTTTAAAGGAGTTTATGGTAGTGATAAAATTCCTGTACAAAAACCAGATCCAATGGCACTCCAACCACCTTTAGAAACATATAATAATCGTAAAAGAAATGAATTTTTAATGATAGGCGATATGCCCTCAGATATAACTGCCGGTAGTGAAGCAGGGTTTTGGACAATAGGCGTAGCAAGTGGAGTAAGTAAAAAAGAGATTTTGTCAGAGTATAGACCAGATCTATTAATCGATTCCTTTGATGAATTATTAGAAATATTAAATAATTGAATCTTTTTCTGAATGAAATTAGTATCTAAGAAAATAGATTACTAATATTTCACATTTCTGTGTACTTAAATATAAAAACAAATTCTACTATTGTATCTTTAATTCATTTTATTTAAAAATAAGAATATAAAATATATTACACAAGAAACTAAATGATTAAATATGAAAATTTCAATAAGAAAAAGACCAATAATCTTAATTTCACTGATTTTAATTCCAATGCTATTGATGATCAGTTCTTTTAATTTGAATGCTCAAGCCGGACCAGATATACCCGAACCAGATCCTGAAAACGGTTGGCATTGGGATGTAGATGTGGGAACTGAGATATATTTCGAAGGTGAATTCATTTTAACAAACTCTTCCACTGGTGAAGTATACTCGATGTGGAGAGACATCTGGATCTATAATATTACATCTATAGAGAATGTTACTATCGACTGGTTAGGAATGCATGAATTCTCTCAAGTTAATGCGACACAGTGTTATTACAATGTCACAGAAGGAGAATTAGAGCCATATAATGACGGATACTCATCAGAACTTGCCCTTTTCGGATATGACACTATTGATTCAACATATAGAATCAGAGCGGGACAGAATGGCATGCCATTTTTATTACCTATTAATGGTTCAAGTGGTATAGACGTTGATTTCTTAGATGATGTTATTAATGAGACCTTTTATAGTCCTATGGGAAACGTGGTATTTAATGCTTTTGATAATTATACTAATAATGGCTTAAATAGGATATATTTCTCGAATTCTACTGACGGATTTTTTTCTGATGGCTATTACTATGATAATGGGACTATGGCTTATGGAGAGGCTTATTTAGCCGCATATATGGAAGACGATCGCATTTATATAAATGCTACAATGAAACAAGTTACTAATTATGATATCACTGATGAAATAACCTGGGGAGTTTCTCCCGGACAAGATATCTACTATGATTGGTATGAAGGCTCTGATCCAGTTGGCGAGGCTTATGATGTTAAAGTGCATGTTACAAGTATCTCTCCTGTATTACTAAATAAAACTAGGAATAGTTTCAGTGGTGAAGATGATGATCCTGTTTTTATGGTTTATGAGAGTGTATTTGGTGATATTTACACCTGGAATGGTATAGATTATGAACTTGAGGAAGTCGATATACCAATAGGGATAGCAAATAACTTTTATCCACAATACTTTGATGAAGACGGTCCAAATTTATTCAATTTCCTATATCCTAATAATTTCGTATTAGAAGACTTTGAATTTATGTGGAATAATGATACATTACGCATATGGAATGCCCCATTTGATGAAATTTACTATAGTGAAAATGGAATTTTTGAAAGTCTGGTTGTAAATTCTACTGGGACAGATGTGGTTAAAAGTGAAGTAGATAAATCTACGGGTATAGTCCAATCCTATCTGATGACACAAGGGAGCTATACTATGTTTTATGAAATCAAAGCTCAGACTCTAGTAGATTGGTCTGTAAATCCTGATGATACTCTTTATTATAAAAATAATGAAGAAGAATTTAGGGAAGTTAAAGCAACAATACTTGGAACCATGTCATATTATGCAAATTTGAGTGCTATACTTACCCCAATAGGGCTTCCCATACCTTCAGGTCAACCAGAACTGCAGTTCTATTCTGTTGTGTATGCTGAAATAGAGGAATGGGATCCTGTGACAGAAACTTGGGTTTTTGAAGACACTACAGCTTTAGCTGTTTCTAATATCTATTGGCCGATATCACCATTACAATTTGACTTTGGTCCACCCATACTAATGCCAGAAAACACAGCTAGCTCTGACCTTTCAGATCTCTTTGATATTTACGGTAGTATTTATGATGAAATAACGTATACCACAGGTCATGTGTTACTTAGAAACAACACATTAGATAGAGAATTAAACTTCTATTTTGATGAGGCTTCTGGAAGAGTTACAATGATGTATGGTTGGATCAAGCAACCCTTTGGCATGTCAGAGTGGAGTTACATATCAATCTATCCTAAATTCTATCAAGCACTCCCTCCAGGACTAAATCTTGTTGCAATGAATACTGATCTTGACATCGGTATGACAATTAGCCTTAACATTAATGTGGCTGTCGGAGGACCGGGAGCAGAATTTATCTATAATTTCCTTCCATTCAATCCAACCAATGTAACTTTACCTGTAGGGACAGAACTAGCTTTCTTTGATCAACTTTTTGTTAACTATGGTCTAATTACAGGGAATATAACCATGACAATTACACTTCCCTTGTCTATTGATCTCAGCGTAATTGCTGTGCATTTCTTTGCTTTCAATATGAGTGGAACTGAAACATGGGATGAAGCACCTCCAGATTTTTATAGTACCATTATCTATAATTATGAGACCAATTCTTTTACTCTTGAAACTCCCGCATGGGGGCCTTTAGGTGTGATCTCAGCAATGTCTTATGAATACGTAGATACACCTGGTCACTTCACCCTTACATCTACAGCTGATGACCCTGATGATGATGGGGATTTTGATCTCACCTGGACCGCCTCTAGTGGAGCTCTTACATACACAATTTACCAATATGATAGTTATATAACGGAAATTAATGGAAGTTTAACACTAATAGCAGCTGGTGTCACCGATCTTACAAACTCTCTAAGTAGCTATACAAATGGAACCTATTACTTTATTGTAGTAGCAAATAATTCTTACGGAGAGACCCTTTCGAATTGTATTCAGATTGTAGTTGAAATTCCTCCTTCTGAAGCAGGAGAACCTGAAATCCCAGGTTATAATATATTCTTCCTATCGATGATGATTTTAATTGTTTCAGGTTTAGTGATCAGAAAAGTACGTAAGAAATAGATAAAATCTAAATTTTTTTATTTTTTTTTTCTTTATATTATTATTAAGGTTCAATTCATATGATGAAAAGAGAAGATTCCTTAAAGCAAAAATTATTGAGTGCTACCGATACTACAAGAGTTAAAGTTAGGTTTAATGATACTGACTCGATGGGTGTGGTTCATTTTAAGAATTATATGGTATATTTCGATGACGGTTTTGTGAGCTTCATGAATTCAATTAAAAATAAGCGGAATATTGAGGAAATGATTCATGAAGGATTAGCATGTGGAGTAAAACATGTTGATATTACATATGAAGGTTCCGCTATATTTGGAGATTATGTGATAGTGAAAACAAGAATAAAAGATATTGGGAACAAATCAATTACATTCATCCATGAATTATCTAAAGAATCGGATAACATTCTATTAGCTAAAGTAGAAGCCGTACGATTTGTTTTAAATTTAAAAGCCAACAAATTAATGAGTATTATGGATTTTCTTGAATACTATTTAAAATGAGCTTCTTAATCTTGGGTAAGATATCCTTTATTAGAATATGTAATTTTCATATTTTTACTGGTATTACTCTAACCGTTATCTTTTTATTAGAATAAATAATTATTTGATTAAACAGACTAGCTGAAAAATAGAGTTTTTTATTAAATTTTCACAGCTTTTTTAATAACTTCTAAAAAGAAAAGTTGAGTATTATGGAACTTGAAAAAGTAGAGAAAAAAGGGTATCAGATTGCTGAAGAAATGGAACATAAGAAATCCACCGAGGAAAAAATGCATGAGGAACTTAAGTACGAGAAACGCCATCAAGACTGGACCTATAAATTTATGAAATTTAACCCTATAGATCCTCTGAATAATTTATATCGATATATCATCAAACGATTAGATTTGAAGCAAATAGAAGGACGGCTTCAGTGGTGGGCGGCTTATATTTATATCAAATGGGCTGCCCGAACGTTCTGGAACTTCAGAGCAGAATATCCTAAAGGACAAATGTTCCCAGAGTGGGGTCCTGGTATCCTTGTAGGGTCACATGAAAGCCATTTGGACCCATTCTTCTATGGAGCTGCTTGCCATCGTCGTATTCGCTACATGAGCAAATTGGATAATTTCAAAACACCCATTGTTAAAACTCTTTTTCATAATCTTGGAGCCTTCAAAGTTGATCGTGATGACCCGGAACGAGGATGGCAAAAAGCAAAGGATATAATTTTGGGAGGGGAATGGGTTGGTATATTTCCCGAGGGTACGAGGTCCAAGGATGGAGAATTAGGTGAGTTCAAAACTGGGGCAGTAAGACTTGCTGTTGAAATGCAGGTACCAATTGTTCCTATGGCCGTTGTCGGAAGTAGGAACGCACTCCCCAAAGGCAATTTAGTTATGAAACCAACACAAGTTAAAGTACGTGTTGGCAATCCAATCAATTATCATGATTATAATATTGATTCAATTTCCTATGAGGAAATTCGAAGGTTAACAGATGATTTAAGAAATATAATATGGGAATTACGGGAAGGAATTTATGGGAAAGGAGAGGATGAAGAACTTTCGATCGGTTCACCTGAAGAAATTTCAAAAGAACCCAAATTCAATATCATGAGTTATTTAAAAGATCAGGCCATAGGAGTAGTCAAACTCTTTGATGACGTATGGTATTCAATCTTAAGGAGTTTAGAAGAATTTGGAGTTCGGGAGCAATTTCAAAAGCCAATGCAATGTTTCTCAGGGGATTTGGTTTGTGGGTGGTCTGACATCATGATACCATATAAGGTAATCGATTTTGAAAAATACATCCCTGAAGAAGGTGGTGCTGTTGTTTGTAGTAACCACAATTCGGAATGGGATGTAGGTATATTAGCAGCAAGTATAATTCATCACCCCCCAAGACGTGTAGCATATCAAATGGCAAAACAATCGCTGTTTAAAATTCCAATTGTGAATGCTTGGGTTAGAAACCATCATGCTTTTCCATTGAAGCGAGGAGAGCATGATGTAGATGCTGTTGAATATGCCAAAGGACTTCTTGAAAAGGGAGAATTAGTCATAACGTATCCTGAGGGAACTACTAATTCTGGAGGAGGTCAACTATTAGAAGGACATACTGGTGCTATGAGAATGGCAATCGAAAAGCAAGTCCCGATTGTGTTAGTAGGGATAACTGGAAGCGAGGATGTTTATCCAAAAAGAGCTAAAATGCTGAACTTTTATAAAGGATGTATATTAAAAGCTGGACCTCCATTCATGGAACATAAACAATATTGGGATAAACCTATGCCTGATTATGATGAACTTAAAAGATTAACAGATAATATGATGGATAGGATCCGAGATTTACTTTTTTACGATGTTCCTGATGTTTGAATTATTTGAGGATTTACATAGATGGAAATAAGTAATCAAAAAGGTCAGAATACAATTCAATTTTTTTAATCTAATTAATCGGATTCTTTTAATCTCCTTCAAAATATTTAAATGATCATATGTATATCTAGTGAGCAAAAATGCCTTCACGTTCAATTTCAATAAAGGAAGAAGTTTATAACCAACTTGATATGTATCGATTAAAGAATGAAAGTTTTTCAGAAGCGATT
>Ga0114930_10003815_pt1 | contig 12990 bp, 10 predicted proteins | sample AnhtaG_FD_87300 | JGI IMG/M metagenome (GOLD analysis project Ga0114930, IMG submission 87300) | Deep subsurface microbial communities from Anholt, Denmark to uncover new lineages of life (NeLLi) - Anholt_01485 metaG | ecosystem: Environmental > Aquatic > Marine > Oceanic > Sediment | place... | reverse complement strand
CTCCCCTTTATCCCCTCCCATCAAGGGAGGGGATGATAAGATACCCCGCAGCTTGCTGCGGGGAGGTTCATTAGTCAGGGGTTGCTTTCCTTGACAACGGCCATCGCGCCAGGGCGGGCTTGAACCTGACAACCTGGGTAGTTACGATGTATGTACAAAAAAAGCTGCTTTTTCCCGTCCTTATCATTTTCATAGTCCTCTTTTCAGGAATCTTTGGCTATATGTTCATAGAGGGTTGGAGTTTTTTGGATTCCATTTATATGACTGTTATTACCCTTTCTACAGTTGGCTATGGTGAGGTACGCCATATAGGCCCTGCTGGTCGTATATTTACAATCCTTCTTATACTTTTTGGGATCTCTATTATGGCCTACATAATAGGGTTGGTAACCGAGACCTTGGTAGAAAGTGAGATAAGGTCAATATTTGGGAGGAGAAAATTGAGCAAAAAAATCAAATATCTTAAAAATCATTATATTATCTGTGGTTATGGCAGGATTGGCAGAATTATATGCAAGGAGCTTATAAGGCACTCGATTTCATTGGTAGTGATTGAAAAGAAGGAGTTACAACAAGAATTAGAGCAGAATAATATCTTGTATATCATAAATGATGCAACGCACGAAGATACCTTGATAGAGGCAGGTGTGGAAAATGCCAAGGGACTGATCTCTGTATTATCTTCTGATCCGGAAAATGTATACGTCTCGCTTACTGCCCGCAACATGAACCCTAATCTTTTTATCCTTTCAAGGGCAGAACATTTAGCCAGTGAGGCAAAGCTTCTTGCTGCAGGTGCGAATAAGGTTATTTTGCCTTATAGCATAGGTGCGCGAAGAATGGCCCAAGCGATTATAAGACCAACGGTTAGCGACTTTCTGGAGGCTGCCATCCATGACCACAGCTTTGAACTAAACATTGAGGAGATAGTCGTCGGGGAGGACTCGCATCTCAATAACCTTACCTTGGTCGACTCTGGTATCAGGCAGAAAATGGACATTATAATTATCGGAATAAAACAGAATGATGGTGTGATGATATTTAATCCATCCTCACAGACAAAGATTCAATCTGGCAATATACTTATTGCCATGGGAAGGGACAAGGATTTAGAGAGACTTCGAAAGGCACTTATCCCGGGCATTTAGTGCCTAACTCGGACAAGCCCGCCCTCCTGCCAAGCCTGCCCGCTATCGCGAGCGCTCAAGCGAGGCGGACGGGCATGAACCAAAAAGTTTTAAAAAATCGTAACAATTTAGGTATTTGAAAACAATTGATCATTTTTAAAGGGAATGACGCCTTTTCTTTCGTTCCAAGGCTCTCGGACTGGTCTTTTAAGTCACTTATCAGTGTGGGATTCTTGCCCTCTCCGAGGCGTAGGCTCTACGAGCAGGAGGCCCTCCGCATTCTCCCCAGCTCCTTTGGAGCAGGGGAGCTGCGGTTCCCCCCACAGATAAGTCACGAAAAGACGGCGTACTCCCGCCAGTCACTCCAGAAAAGGCATCATTCCTTCCTGTTTCAGTGCAATTTTTCAAAGATCTAAATCATTACTAAAAATCAATTTCCGAGTTGTGCATTCAATATTTAAATCGAAAATCTAAAATCTAAAATTCAAAAGGGAGGCGGGATGCTTGATCTAAAATTTGTCCGTACTAACCTGGATCTGGTAACTGATATGCTCAAAGATAGGGGTTATGATCTTGATCTTTCCGGATTTCAGAGATTGGATAAGAAGAGGCGATCAATCCTGACTGGCCTCGAAGAGCTCAGGTATCAGCGTAATAAGGTTTCTGACCAGATAGCGGTTATGAAAAAAAGTGGAGAAGATGTATCATCCCTTATCTCTGAGATGAAGGCTGTCTCCAAAGAGATAAAGGAGATTGAGGCTGAACTACCTGATATAATGGATCAGCTGAATAGGCCTTTAATGCTTATCCCCAATATCCCACATGAATCAGTGGTTGTGGGTAAGGATGCCGATGATAATCCGGTTATTAGAAAGTGGGGCAAGATCAGAGACTTTGATTTTAACCCTCTTCCCCATTGGGAGATAGGAGAGAAGCTCAATATCCTTGATTTTTCCCGAGCAGCCAAGATTGCAGGGAGTAGATTTTCTCTTCAGAGTGGTTTGGGAGCCAGATTAGAAAGGGTGCTGAGCAATTTTATGCTTGATATTCATACCAATAATCATGGTTATACTGAAATCCTTCCCCCGTTTCTTGTTAACTCCGTTAGCATGACAGGAACAGGTCAATTACCAAAATTTAGAGAGGATCTGTTTAAGGTGGACGGTTGGGACCTTTTTCTCATTCCTACGGCAGAGGTACCGGTTACCAACATACACAGGGATGAAATATTATCTTTTAATGAACTTCCCATCAGATATGTCTCATACACCCCATGTTTCAGGTCAGAGGCAGGCTCTTACGGTAAAGACACAAGAGGGCTTATCAGGCAACACCAATTTAACAAAGTGGAGCTGGTTAAATTCTGCTGCCCTGAAGATTCAGACCAGGAATTGGAGTCCTTAACTGCCGATGCAGAGGAGATTTTACAGAGTCTGGAGCTTCCCTACAGAGTAGTTTCACTCTGCACTGGTGATCTTGGATTTTCTGCTGCTAAAACATATGATATTGAGGTCTGGCTCCCAGGACAGCAACTATTTAGAGAGATATCCTCTTGCAGTAACTTTACAGACTTCCAGGCCAGAAGGGCAAATATTCGCTTTAGAAGGAAAAAGGGGAGCGGTACAGAACTCGCCCACACCATTAACGGCTCTGGTCTGGCAGTCGGAAGAACCCTTGTGGCAATCCTGGAGAATTATCAGCAACCTGACGGAAGCGTGGTTATTCCAGAGGCACTAAGACCATACCTGAATGGGCTATCCGTTATTAAGAGAGATTGAGGATAGTATGCAGTATGCAGTAAGCAATAAGGAATAAGATTGCGGTATGTGGAGTGCTTACTGCCTACTACTTACTGTTTGCTTATAAATAATGCCATGTAGACAGGATAGACTTGAGGCTTAGCAATGAGTGGACTTAAAGATGTATACAGTAAAATTGAGAGCTACAGGTCTGAGATCATTGAGATGCAGAGGGAGCTTACCTCACGGCCTGCCTTGAGTCCAGAAAATGGTGGGAGTGGAGAGCATGAAAAGGCTGAATATCTTAAAGAACAGCTTTTGCTCCTTAAACCGGATAGTTTCTATGAAATTCATGCCCCTGACCAAAGGGCAGCCAATGGATACAGGCCCAATTTGGTGGCTGCCTGGAAAGGAAGTAGGGAAGGAAGAGCTGTCTGGGTGCTTAGTCACCTGGATATAGTCCCTCCGGGTGATCTTTGTTTATGGAGCGGTGATCCATATAAGATGAGAGTGGAGGGAGATAAGATTATTGGCCGGGGTGTTGAGGATAACCAGCATGGCATAGTCAGTTCCTATTTCGCCGTAAGAGGAATTCTGGATTTAAAACAGGCATTCCCCAGAAAAGTTGGTCTTGTCTTAGTTGCCGACGAAGAAATTGGCAGTAAATATGGACTAAAATACATTTTAAGGGAAAGAGGGGATCTATTTAAAGAGGATGATCTGATTATTGTTCCTGACGGTGGCAACGAGGAAGGTACTATGATCGAGATCGCTGAAAAGTCAATGTTGTGGCTAAAATTTACTATTATTGGAGTACAGTGTCATGCCAGTACCCCGGAAAAGGGAAAGAATAGCCTATTTGGTGCTGCTAAATTGATTTTGGAATTGGACAAATTAAAGGATAGATTTGACTTCAAGAATCCTATTTTTAAGCCGCAGGAATCAACATTTGTGCCTACCAAGATAGAGGCAAATGTCCCCAATGTAAATACCATTCCAGGGAGAGATGTCTTTTATCTGGACTGCCGGATTTTACCAGATTATCAGGTAGATAAGATTATTGAAGAGATTACTGCCATAAGTGATGGAATTGCCAGGGAACTCAATCTCAAGATAGATGTTGAGGTATTCCACAGGCAGGGTGAGGCACTGCCAACACCAGCAAATTCCCCAGTGGTTGCTTCCCTTGCCAGGGCTATAAATAAGGTAACCGGACTGACGGCAAAACCTATGGGCATTGGAGGTGGCACGGTTGCAGCATTTTTCAGGGAAGCAGGACTTCCGGCTGCAGTCTGGTGTACCACATCCCAAACAGCACACCAGCCAGATGAATACTGCCTGATAAAAAACATCATCACCGATGCCAAGATTATGGCCACAATTTTTTTATCTGGATAATTGTATAAATTCTGGCAAAAAAGCCCTGGAAACTTTTTTAAAGTTCCAGGGCTTTTTATTGATTTTCTGATTGCTGATTGCTTACAATTAAAGTACTGGCAAAATTAAAAATGCTATAGATGTAATCACAAAATAGACACCAAATACCAGTAGAAGCCAACCCATGATCTCCCTGAACTCAAGCTTGGCAACAGCAAGCATAGCAATCGCCCAGAAGGGTTGAATCATATCTGTCATCATATCTCCCCAGCCATAGGCTATAACTACCTTATTAGCAGCTACTCCTAACTCTTTGGCAGCAGGGAGTAGATAAGGTGCAGTTACTGCCCATTCCGAACCACCTGAAGGAATAAGGTAGTTTAAAAGACCGGCATACCAGTATACAACCAGCAAAAAGGTACTGCCACTACACACAGCTACAAAGGCACTGGTAAAAGCGGTTGCCAGGGCAGTATATTTAAACAGACCAAAGATGCCGGCGTAAAAAGGAAACTGGATTACAATTCCCCAGACTGCTCTGCCTGCCTCTTCAGTTGCCTTGAGAAAGCTCCAGGGTCTCCAGTGAAATATGACACCAAGCATCAGAAAGAAGAGATTTATATTATTCAAATTTATAGCCTTGGCAAATCCAATCTCCCCCACTGTTTTACCAAGCCACCAAAAACCGGCTATGGCCATAATGATATTCCATCCCGGCCACCAGTTTAACCATGCTGATGGGCTGAGCTTGCCAGTCGGCCTCTCTGGAGATTCATATATCTTCAATTGATTCATCAATTCAGGCTTAACCTTATAGGTCTTTTCCTCTGAGGGATGCATCAGGGACATCAGGACGGTAACAGCAATGATTATGATTATTAGGAGAATGATATTAAATGGGGTGAAGATAGTCTGAGATGTTGAAATAGTATCTGTCAGGTAGCCACTCTTTATCAGAAAGTTTCCAGGTGTGTTTACCAGCAGGGGTGCTGATGCGGATAAACCAGCATGCCAGGTACAGCCAAGTCCAAGGTAGGCCCCTGCAACAAGCAGCCTGTAGTCTACCTTAGGATTATTTTTGACCATAAATAAGGCCAACATGGCACTTCCAATCAGGCTCAGGCCCCAGTTAAACCAGGCTATAATCATGGAAAATAGGGCCATAACCATAATGGCCTGCCATGGCTTTTCCGTGTTAGGGAGACTAGAGAGGCTATTCAGCAGCCTTTTTAAAGGCGGGGAACATGCTAAGATGTAGCCGGTCATCATAATCAGGCACATCTGCATGCCAAATTTGAGTAAGATCCAAAATCCCTGGCCCCAGGCGTGAACAGCCTTTGCTGGCCCCACATCTCCCCATATAAATGCAAAGATAAAGGTTATAACCGTAAGGATCCACACAATAACCAGGGCATCGGGAATCCACTTTTCAGTCCAATTGGTTAACCCTCCGCCCCAATCCTTTAAAAATTCGAGGCTTGATCTTTCGCTTTTTTCGGCCATGGTAAATCCTCCTCTTTAAGTTTTTATTACCTGATTATGCCTATCCTTAAATTCCTATTAGTATTTATTATCACCTCCTTTTCCAAGTCTTGAAGTAGTATAGAATATTGAAAAGAAAAATCAAGCTTATTTACTGTCTTTAAGTTTTCATCAAAACCCAAAAGATAGTTAAAATTATTATATATTAGTTATCATAATTTGCCAATCTTTATAACATGTTTCAATTTTCCTTTTGATTTCTTTACAGATAGAATATAAAAAAGGACATATTCTAAATCATAGTGGTTTTGATGAACAATACTATAAAAATTGCCCTGGCCCAGATATCTCCTTCCCCTGGTGGAATTAGTCATAATTTAGACAAGGCCAAAGAGTTTATGAGGAAGGCATACATGGAGAAAGCCAATCTTGTAATCTTCCCTGAGATGTACCTTTCAGGTTATGGGGTGATAGGAAATTATAGCATGAAAGATTTTCAAAACCTGGCTATAAGGACTGATGATTCTCCAATAATTGAGTTGATTCAATTATGCTCAAAATTAGATGTACATTTGATTATTGGACTTCCCTTGAGGGATTCTGAGTCAAATAATGTAATTTATAATGCGGCTATATTTTTGGGTCCTAATGGAGTAATAGGGGTTCACAAAAAAATAACATTGCCCAATGGTAATTATCGGGGGGAGAGATTTTGTGAGGGAAAATATTTTAATCCTGGTGATCACCTCTCTGTATTTAAAACCTCCATGGGTATTTTCGGTATCTTTATTTGCTATGAACTTTTTATGCCGGAGATTCCAAGGCAACTGGCAGTTCAAGGGGCAGAATATCTTGTTTGTCTTGCTGCCGGGCCTGCATCACAAAAGAAGGGCTTTGATATGTTTCTTCCTATAAGGGCAATAGAAAACAGTGCTTATCTAATCTTTTGTAACCTGCCACAAGAGGGAGGGATGAGCTTTTTTGGTAGTTCAAGGATTATAATGCCAAATGGAAGGATACTTCATCAGGCAAAGATGGGGGAAGAAGATTGGATAATAGATGAGCTGGATCAAGAGGAGGTAGAAAGGGCAAGATTATATTATCCAAATCTTAAAGACAGGAAAGTATTGGAAATGGTTACCTTCGAATAATGATTAAAGATTGTAATGTCAACATTGGGTTCCTAATCTAAGGTTTGGGGTTTGGCGATGGTAGAGATAACGTGCCCACAATGTAATTATTCAAAAAGTGTTCCTCTTGAAAAGATACCTTCAGGGATAAGATTAGTGAGGTGCCCAAGTTGCGGAAATAGGTTTGAATATCAGAAAAAGGAAGAAGATGTAAAAGCTGAAAAGAGACATGCCACACCATGGGAAAGACGTATGCAGCTTGGTCTATGGAGAAGTGTAAAGCAAACAATTAGATCTGTAATCTTTTCACCAAAGAATATGTTTTCCTATATGCCTGTAAGGGGTGGATTGAGAGAACCTTTGGCATTCGGACTATTGATAGGATCTATCAGCAGTATGTTTGCCTTTTTCTGGGGATTTATGATCTCTGGCAGCGGATTTCCAAAACTTTTTGAGGGTGTTTCCATATCATTGAGCTCACCTATTACATTTTTATCCCTTATCTTCCTTTCACCCTTATTAGTAGCAATTGATGTCTTCATCTCAAGCTTTATCATCCATCTTTTGCTCCTTCTGGTAAAAGGTGGGAAAAACAGATTTGAGGCTACTTTCAGGGTGATGGCCTATTCTCAGGCAACTAAGGTCTGGTCTATATTACCATTTATAGGGGGCCCAATAGGATGGGTCTGGAGGGCTATTGTCCAGATTATCGGACTGCGTGAGATTCATGAGACGTCCTATTTGAGGGTAATTCTTGCGTTTGTAATCCCGGTAAGCCTCATTTTCCTCCTGATGATGGCGGTCCTGATTCCTATGTTCTTATTTATTACTCAGCAGTATTTTGGTCAGCTATGATCCTGAGCATTTTTCTCTTTTGCCTGGGTATAGCCCTTCTCTATTTAGGTTCTGAATGGATGGTCAAAGGGGCAGCATCCCTGGCCCTTTCTCTTTCGATCCGCCCTATTATCATTGGGCTAACAGTTGTAGCCTTTGCCACATCAGCACCAGAACTTCTTGTAAGCCTCATTGCGGCTGTCAAGGGGTTCAGCGGGGTCTCCTTAGGTAATATCCTGGGCAGTAATGTTGCCAATATCGGCCTTGTTCTCGGTGCAAGTGCCCTGGTGCGGTCCTTATCAGTGGACAAGAAACTGGTGCGCAGGGAGATCCCTTTTATGATCGCTGTATCAGGGCTATTCTGGTTGATATGCCTGGATGGCTGGATAGGAAGAGTAGATGGTATTATCCTCTTGGCTGGATTGGCCTTTTTCCTGATCTTGGGGATCATGACGGCCAAGAAAAGCGAAAACACAAAGGATGAGGTCCCTGCACAAAAAAGGAAAAAGGTTTTTTGGTACATCTTCCTCATCCTGATCGGAATGGGGGGGCTGGTTGTAGGTGCTCATCTGCTAGTCAACTCGGCCATCTTTATAGCCAGACAATTGGGGCTCAGTGAGGTCTTTATAGGCCTTTCCATCGTTGCCGTTGGAACCTCCCTGCCAGAGCTGGCTACCTCGGTTGTGGCAGGGGCCAGAGGGGAGTATGATATCTCCATTGGTAATGTTGTGGGGAGCAATGTCTTTAATGTATGCATGGTCATAGGAACGGTGGGACTGTTCAATCCCATGTCTGTGGATATGAGGCTTATGCGATTTGAATTTCCGGCCATGTTCCTGCTATCCCTGATCTTGCTTGTTTTCTCCAGGACCGGCTTCACCCTTAGCAGAGTGGAAGGGCTTTTTTTTATACTCAGTTTTTTTCTATTTATAGGCCTGTCATACTGGTTGTCCATGGGGTAACATGCAAATGGTCCCAGGCCGGTTACCTCAAGGATGTAGATACCCACGGGCTTACGCCCGGGGTCCTCTGCCGATTGTTGATAGAATCATTAAAAAAGGTGAATCTTGGCAAATAAGATCGATTACAAAAATGTCCTGAATTCTGCCCAGTTGTCCGCAGTTACAGCCCCAGATGGGCCGATCCTCGTGATTGCAGGGGCTGGAAGCGGGAAGACCAGAACCCTGGTCTATAGGGTCGCCTGGCTGATAGAAAGAGGTGTGCCACCAAAGGAGATACTTCTTCTAACCTTTACGAGAAAGGCGGCCAAAGAGATGCTTGAGAGGGCAGCAAAGCTAACAGACAGGAGATGCAGAGAGGTATCTGGTGGCACATTCCATTCCCTTGCCCAGCGGGTTTTAAGGGAAGAGGCAAAAAGGGTCGGCTTTTCTCCCTCCTTTACTATCATGGATAGATCAGACATGGAGGAGGCAGCTCATGCCCTTATTCCTGAAGTAGACGGAGAGGAAAGGCCCATGAGGTTTCCAAGAAGTTCCACTATTTCAAATATTCTTAGCAAAGCGGTCAACATGGAGAAGCACTTGGCCGAGATTATGGAGACAGAGTATCCTCAATTTCTACCTATTCTTCCACAGATAGAGCACCTCCTTCAAATTTACAAAGAATACAAAAGAAAAAACAACCTAATGGATTATGATGATCTTATCCTTTTCTTTAGACTAATTTTGAAGGAAAATGAAGATATTAGGCTAACTTTGGCCAATAGATACAAATATATCATGGTTGACGAATATCAGGATACAAATACCATTCAGGCAGATATCGTCCGATATCTTGGTTCTCCCCATAAAAATGTTATGGTTGTAGGTGATGATTCTCAATCAATATATTCTTTTAGAGGAGCCAATTTTAAAAATATGTTTGACTTTCCAGTTTACTTTCCAGAGACAAGGATCATAAAACTGGAAGAAAATTATAGATCCACTCAGTCCATACTTACTATGACAAATGCCCTTATGGATCAGGCAAGCCAGAAGTACACCAAATGCCTCTTTACAAGGAGGGGTGGTGATGAAGTGCCATTGGCTATTGACACCGGAACAGAACGTGATCAGGCAGTTTATGTATGCAGGGCTATAGAAAATCTATTGGATGAGGGAATACCGCTGAGAGATATAGCTGTTCTATTTAGAGCAGCCTATCATTCGTTTGAATTAGAACTTGAACTTACACGCCGGAATCTACCCTTTGCCAAATACGGAGGATTTAAGTTCATGGAGTCTGCGCACATCAAAGATCTCTTAGCCCACCTAAGGGTCATTATTAATAGGGAGGACATTCTTAGCTGGGGCCGCCTCTTACGGTTAATAAAAAATATTGGTCCAGGAAAGAGTCAGGCAATAATAGATTGGATGAAAAAAGAGGATGTATTGCCAGCTAAGGTAGATAAATGGCCTGGGAGCAATAAGGAAAAAGAGGGGCTCACTGAATTAGCTAAACTCATGAGTGTCCTTTCCACACCACGTTTAAGGCCTGAAAAAGGGGTAGGGCTTGCATTTGAATATTACAATCCATTTTTAAGGGAAAAATTCGATGACTTCCCAAGAAGGCAACAGGAGTTAGAGCAGTTAATTTCAATGGCAAGCAGGTATAAAAGCCTGAGGGCATTTTTGGATGACCTTTCCCTTGAACCTCCGGCAAGTCCGGTGGATGTTAGGCCTTTTGATATAAAGGATTATCTAACCCTCTCTACTGTACATTCAGCTAAAGGTTTAGAGTGGAGGGTAGTTTTTATTATCTGGCTTGTGGATGGACGCTTTCCACCTGGGAAATCCTTTAGAAATACAGAGAGTCTTGAGGAAGAACTCAGGCTTTTATATGTTGCAGCCACTCGGGCCAAGGATAAACTTATTATGGTCTATCCGGGGCAGGGGTTAGTTGGTAATTCTGAAGGATGGATGGGTAATTACAAGAGAGGCCTTTCATCATTTATCAGGTCCCTGCCACAAGATGTCATTGAACACCAGCCCTTTATGTCATCTTACCCGCCTGTCAGTACCCCGTTTACCGCAGCCATGCATGGGCGGGCAGGTGTCAGTTCTGATAACGCAATTTTAAGATCAAGACCTTTCACCAAGTCCATGGAACCACATGCGGCGGACTCATCAAGGCTGAAACCAGGCGACAGGATCAATCATCCAGCCTTTGGTACAGGAGTAATAGCCAGATTTCTGGATGAAGACAGGGTAGAGGTAATCTTTAAAGATAGGGGCATCAAATTACTTCACCTTGGCTATACGAGTTTAGAGAAGATTTAGGATGGATATCACGGACTTACATCCTTGGAATGTGACATACGCGGAGGCAGTAAAGATCCAGAAGAGCCTAAGAGATAAAGTTATCTTAAAAAAAATAGATAAGAAAATTAAATATATTGCAGGGTTAGATGTCTCTTATGAAAAAGTTGCTGATACAGTCTGGGCAGGGGTGGTTGTTCTTGATTTACCCTCATTAGCTAAGATAGAAGAGAAATGGTCTCAAAAGGAGGTTTCTTTCCCTTACATCCCAGGTCTTTTAAGCTTCAGGGAAATTCCCGCCTTAATTGATGCACTTAGAAAGATAGAGATAGAGCCGGATTTGATCTTCTGTGATGGGCAGGGTATTGCACACCCGAGAGGCCTTGGCATTGCCTCACATCTGGGAGTACTTTTAAATAAGCCAACTATTGGTTGCGCAAAATCCAGGCTCGTGGGTGAATTTAATCCAGTTGGGGAACATAAAGGTGATTATGTCTATCTCAGATATCAAAATAGTGTTATCGGAGCTGTGGTTAGGACAAGGGCGGGGGTCAAGCCTATCTTTATCTCTCCAGGATATGGGGTAATACTAAAGGATTGCATAAGATTTGTTCTTGAAACATGTTCAATATATAGAATCCCTGAACCTACCAGGCAGGCTCACCTCCTTGTAAATTCAGTTAGGTGTACAAATAAATAAAGGAAGCTTTCTGGTCCCATATGAGTTTTTTATCCGGTTTTATAGCCATAATCGGGCCGCCTAACGTTGGCAAATCTACCCTTCTAAATAAGTTCCTTGGGCAAAAAATAGCCATTACATCAGCCAGGCCCCAAACTACCAGGAATAGGATCCTAGGGATTTATAATGGAGAAAATTTTCAGATGGCATTCATAGACACCCCTGGCATCCATCAAACGAGATCCTTGCTCCATAAAAGCATGGTTAGATCGGCTAAAGCTTCTTTGGGGGAGGTTGATATCATACTTCTTGTAGTCGAATTGGAGGAAGGTGTTAATGACGAGATGAATATTATTTTAAGACTTTTGAAAAAAACAGATAAACCTGCCATCCTGGCCATAAACAAAATAGATCTAATCAGAAAAGAAAACCTCCTGCCAATAATTGAATCATATGGCAAACTTCACATTTTTGACTCCATCATACCTATATCAGCCCTTTATGGAGATGGATTGGAAACCTTAAAAGAGGAGATAAAAAAGACACTACCTCCAGGGCCACAATTTTTTCCTCCTGATATGCTCACTGATAAGTCTGAGGAATTTCTAATAGCCGAAATTATAAGGGAGAAGATATATCATGAGACAAGAGAGGAATTGCCATATTCTTCGGCTGTGGTTGTTGAAAGTTTAAAGGAAGACACGGAAAGGAATCTCCTTACTGTCATGGCAACTATATTTGTGGAAAAGGCATCACAGAAAGGGATAATTATTGGTAAAAATGGAAGAATGATTAAAAAAATAGGAAGAAACGCAAGGATTGAAATAGAAAGGATATTTTCACTTAGAGTATACCTGGAGCTTTTTGTCAAGGTAGAAAAAAATTGGAGCAGTGATACTCGTTCTTTAAGAAGGCTTGGATACTAAACAAAAAACCAACCGCTCTTACACGGTTGGTTTTTTGTTAGGAGAAAAGAGTTTTTATTCTGATTTAATTAATATGCAATATTCTTGCCAAGTTTTCAAACTTCCCATATTAGAAGATAACTGATTGAAATTTATTGAAAATTATCAATACTAATATTTTTCTTTCCATAGCTATAATTATGATTTGTTAAAATTTTTTAACATCTTCTCTCACTAATAGGCTTATTGAATGTTTAACATATTAAAATAACTGACTTATTTTTTGTTAAAATTTTTTAACATCTAATTGTAACTACCCAGGTTGTCAGGTTCAAGCCCGCCCTGGCGCGATGGCCGTTGTCAAGGAAAGCAACTCCTGACTATTTAAAAGTATCTCTCTTAAATCCAACTTCTTGAAATCAGGTCTGGGCCAGGGGTTCACAGTTCAGGGGTTCAACTT
>Ga0114930_10003813_pt1 | contig 12997 bp, 13 predicted proteins | sample AnhtaG_FD_87300 | JGI IMG/M metagenome (GOLD analysis project Ga0114930, IMG submission 87300) | Deep subsurface microbial communities from Anholt, Denmark to uncover new lineages of life (NeLLi) - Anholt_01485 metaG | ecosystem: Environmental > Aquatic > Marine > Oceanic > Sediment | place... | reverse complement strand
GCTACCGATCATCGCCTTGGTAAACCGTTACCCTACCAACTAGCTAATCGGACGCAAGCCCCTCCCCAAGCGCCCTAAGGCTTTAGTGATAAAGCCTTACCTCTATCACCACATAGGGTATTAGCTCCAATTTCTTAGAGTTATTCCCTACTTAGGGGCAGGTTACTTACGTGTTACTCACCCGTTTGCCACTATCCTTCATCCCGAAGGATGAAGGACCGTTCGACTTGCATGCATAAAGCACGCCGCTAGCGTTTATCCTGAGCCGGGATCAAACTCTCCAATAAATATTTGTTTGACTAGAACCTTCCTTCCGCTATCCAGTTGTTAAGGTGCTAAATACCTCCACTGAGGTAAATAAATATTACCATACTTTCATTTCTTTGTCAATATCATGTATTGACCAAGGCAGGTGCGTATAGTATGATATGTCTGGCAATAATTGGTGCCCTCGCAGGTTTTTACCTCTCTATAGCGGTTATCAAAGAAGTTTTGGCGTCTCTCCAGCAGGCCAATATCGGCTCGGCCAGCGGAGTCCCATTTTGCCAGTCAGGTAAGGCGTAAGCAATAGGGCAAGGACAGAGAAGAGCGAATTTATAAACAAAAAGGAGAAGTGTGCCAGAAATTTTTGGGTGTACCAGCAGCCAGGGTAGTAGCTATACTCTTGGCTATATTACTAATAGTATACTAAAGCCAAAAATCTGCTTGGAGGTTAGTTTATGGACTTGTGGATTTTAAAAGCCCTTATTTTGGTGGCTGGAGTTCTAGCTCTGGGTTTCGTTGGTTATCTGATAGCCATCATACTTCGTGAGAGCGAAGGCACTGACCGGATGAAGCAGATTGCCCTTGCCATCCGGCAAGGAGCTATGGCTTTCTTACGCCGCGAGTTCATGACTCTGGGCATCTTCACTGTGGTACTGTTCATAGTCTTAGCTATCTTCATAGAACCCCGGCCTTTGGTGGGCATAGCCTATGTTTTTGGCACTTTGACCTCAGCTCTGGCTGGCTTCCTGGGGATGAGCATAGGCACCCGGGCCAATGCTAGAACCGCTAACGCTACCATTGGTAGTTGGGCTAGGGGACTGAAAATTGCTTTCTCTGCCGGAGCGGTAATGGGTTTTTGTGTAGTGGGTTTAGGCCTGCTGGGACTATCTATCATAGCTTTTATCTGGGAAGATAGCCATGTATGGTTAGGTTTTGCCTTCGGTGCGTCTTCAGTAGCCCTGTTTTTGAGAGTTGGTGGTGGTATCTTTACCAAGAGCGCTGATGTCGGTGCTGACCTGGTGGGCAAGGTGGAAAAGGGTATTCCTGAGGATGACCCCCGGAACCCAGCCGTGATTGCTGACAACGTTGGCGATAATGTCGGTGATATAGCCGGAATGGGCTCTGACCTGTACGAATCCTACGTTTCCGCTATAGCGGCTTCAATGGTCTTAGGGGTGATCACTCTTGGTGCCATAAAAGGCATGATGCTGCCGCTACTCCTGGGTGCTCTTGGCATAGTGGTTTCTATTATAGGCGCCCTCTTTGTCAGACCTAAAGAGGTTGTAGCCGAATTTGAAAAGCAGGTAGCTAAGGCACACGCTGTCATGAATACCGGGGTATATGTCAGTAACGGCCTGATGATAATAGCCGGCTTCTTTATCATAAGAATTTATGTGGGTGAAGTGGGACTGTTCTGGGCTCTAATATCAGGCTTGATAGCCGGCTTCTTTATCGGGAAGGCAACTGAGTACTTCACCTCGGCAGAACACAGTCCGGTGAAGAAAATAGCCAAGGCGGCTCAAACCGGTGCCGCAGTTACAATTATTGAGGGATTGGCCACCGGCATGATAAGCACCGTTATACCGGTCATTCTGGTAGCCATTGCTACTGTACTCGCCTATATTTTCGGCGGGTTACTGGGTATAGCCGTCGCCTCTATGGGTATGTTGATTAATCTGGGAATGTTATTATCCATGGACTGCTATGGACCGATAGCTGATAATTCGGCGGGCATTGCTGAGATGGCTGGGTTAGGTAAAGAGGTCAGGGAACGCTGTGAAGCCCTGGATGCGGTAGGCAATACCACGGCGGCACTGGGCAAGGGCTTTGCTATCGCCTCGGCTGCCTTAGCCTCATTAGCCTGGTTAGCCACCTACTTTGGGGTAGCCAACATTGATATAGCTAGCCTGACAAGTGTTGGCGTGATTGCTGGTGTGCTGATTGGTGGCATGCTGACCTTCATCTTCAGTGCTCTGGCGATGAGAGGTGTCGGTGATGGCGCCTTTGCCATCGTTAATGAGGTCAGGAGGCAGTTCCGGGAAATTAAGGGGCTGATGGAAGGTGAAGCCAGGCCTGACTATGTAAGCTGTGTTGATATCGCCACCAAACGGGCTTTAAAGGCAATGGTGCTCCCGGGAGTACTGGTACTTGTAGTACCTCTTATTCTTGGCTTTACCCTGGGGCCAGAAGCGGTGGCTGGTCTACTGGTCGGGGCATTAGTCACCGGCTTTCTGATGGCGGTGATGATGGCTAACGCTGGGGGTGCCTGGGATAATGCCAAGAAATACATTGAAGCTGGTAACCTGGGTGGAAAAGGCAGCGACCCCCACAAAGCAGCCGTTATTGGCGATACCGTGGGCGACCCCTTCAAGGATACGGCTGGGCCTTCACTGAATATCCTGATTAAGCTGGTGAGCAAAGTGGCGGTAATATTTGGCCCCATCTTCATAACTCTTATTGCGTTATAAGCTTATTCATCATCATAATCCAGCCGGAAATAGCAGAAGCGGAGGGGATACCTCCGCTTCATTCTTTGGAGCGCAAGATGGCAGAACTTCAGGGATAAATAGCCAGTGCCTGAAGCCCGGTGGTTTCAGGTATGCCGAGCATGAGGTTCATATTTTGAATGGCTTGTCCTCCTGCCCCCTTGACTAGGTTGTCAAGGCAGCTGATAACGATGAGCTTCCCCGTCCTGTGGTCGACGGTGGGATAAATGAGGCAGAGGTTACTCCCCGAGGTATATTTGGTGTGGGGAGGAGATTCTACTATCTTGACAAACGGCTCATCCGAGTAAAAGTCCAAATAGAGTTGCTTTATCTCATCCTTGGCTTTTTTGCCAGCGGCGACTTTGCCTGAGGCTAAAGGGGCATAGCCGGTAGTTAGTATCCCCCTGGTCATTGGTATTAGATGAGGAACAAAGGTTACCGAAGGTGACTGCCCGGGATAGAGTAGATTTAGCTCCTGAACAATCTCAGGCAGGTGCCTGTGTCCGTCCAGGGCATAGGCAGCGATGTCTTCATTGGCCTCTGAGTAGTGAGTTTGCAGGTTGGGGGTCCTGCCAGCTCCAGATATGCCGGACTTGCTATCAATGATAATGTCGGGCTCAATTAGGCCTTCCTTGACGGCTGGGGCTAGAGCCAGAATGGCTCCAGTTGGGTAGCAACCAGGGTTAGCCACCAGTTGGGCCGAAGCAATCTCGGAGCGGTGTAATTCAGGTAGACCATACACCGCTTGTACCAGCAATTGTGGGGCGGGGTGAGTAAAATTATACCAGCGCAGGTATTCGGTAGCATCCTTCAGCCTGAAATCGGCGCTAATATCCACTACCTTAATACCACAGTTGAGCAGTGGCATAACCTCCTTGGCACTTTCCTGGTGTGGCATAGCGGAGAAGGCTAGCTCAACCTCCCCCAGTTCAGCTTCAATAGTCAGTTCTATGCCGGTCAGATGAGGGAATACTTTGCTTAGCTTCTGCCCAGCAGCACTCCGCCCGGTGACTGAAGTAAGCTCCACTTCGGGGTGCTGGTATAGAAGCCGTGCCAGCTCGATACCGGTGTAACCGGTGACATTGATAATGCCTACTTTGGTTTTACTCATTAGACTTAACTCCTTCACAAATGCCTTCCAGAGATGCCAGTTGCTTCCTGGTGCCCATGATAATCAGGCGGTCTCCAGCCTCAATAGTTTCTTCTCCAGGCGGGTTAGCCAGAAGTTTGCCGCTCTTCTTGCTTATTGCCAGGATATTAGCTTTGGAACACTGGCGAGTTTCTTCCACAGTTAGGCCGGCCAGAGGGGAGTCGCTGACTACGGCTATATTTTCCATCTGGAACTCCTGGCCACGGCGACGGGTTACCGTATCAATAAAATCGACCACAGCCGGGCGCAGGGCCAACATAGCCATGCGTTGAGCACCGATGCTATCTGGGGATATAATGCGGTCAGCGCCAGCTCTCTTCAGCTTGGCTTCAGCCTGGCTGCTGGAGGCGCGAGCCTCAATAAACAAATCTGGGCGCAGCCCATGGGCTGAGAGTGTTATATAAGTGTTATCGGCATCGCTGCCAACGGCAGCCACCAGACCGCGAGCCCGCTCAATGCCAGCTTCCTTTAAAACTTCGTCGTTGGTGGCATCGGCAAGCAGATAGAGGCAGCCATCCTTCTCAGCATTGGCGATTCTGTCTTCGTCTCTGTCAATAACGACAAAAGGCGCACCCTCCTGACTGAAGACACGGGCTATCTCTCGGCCTACCTTGCCATAACCGCAAAGAATAAAGTGATTCTTCAATTTGGCAATCCTGCTTTTCATCTGTCGCCTCCCCAGTGTAATACCAAAGCGTCCTTCTATCATATATTCTACAATGGTGGTTAACGAGTACAGTGCCCCACCAACACCTCCCACAATTAAGAAGATGCTGAAAATCCTCCCGCCAGCGCTCAGAGGGTTGACCTCCTCATAGCCGACGGTGGTTATGGTTATGACGGTCATGAAAAGGGCATCCAGGAATGACCAGCCCTCGATTAGCCTATAGCCAATCACGCCGATGACAACGATGATGGCCAGAGCGCATATTCCCCATAATAGTCTTCGTAATGGACTCATTCTTAACTGACTATAGTCCCAATTTTGATATACAGACTATGTTTATTGTAGCATAAAATAACTCGTTAAAGTGTATCCCAGCTTAGCAAGAGGAAGATGAAGACGATTTCTTTGGTGGGGTGAAGTCCTTTCATAATACCCTTGATAAATAATCTTGAGCCAGAAGGTTGCTGGAGGTAGTAAAGTATGCTATTATTTAGTATCCCGCTTGTATTGCTGAGTAGACCAGGCTGTTACCGAATTTACGGGAATGGAGTCAGATGCCCAAGATTTATCTTATTGATGTGACTAATCGGGATGGAGTGCAGACAGCCAAGCTTGGTCTGTCCAAAATTGAAAAAACCTTGATAAATATTTACCTAAATGAAATCGGGGTTTTTCAGTCCGAGTTTGGCTTTCCCACCACCAGGCACGAGTCTCTTTACCTGCAGGCCAACCTGGAATTAGCTGAGATGGGAGTCCTGCAGCCTATCCGTTTGGAAGGATGGATAAGAGCCATCGTCGCTGATGTGGAGACGGCTTTTAAGATGGTGCCTGATATCCGGCATCTCAATCTGTCGATATCTACATCAGAACAGATGATTACTGGCAAGTTTCAGGGAAGAAAGAAAAGAGGCGATATCATAAATGAAATGGTCGAGGCAGTTGAGGCTGCTCGAGCTCTCGGCGCTGAGACCATAGGGGTTAATGCCGAAGATGCTTCGAGGACAGACCTGGATTTTCTAGTTAAATTCGGACTTGCCGCTAAGGAACACGGGGCTGATAGATTCAGGTACTGCGATACTCTTGGTTACGATAACCCTTTCACTATCTATGAAGCTATCAAGGCACTGGCGGAAAATGTTGGCATGGCTATTGAGGTTCATTGCCATGGTGACCTGGGGATGGCTGTGGGTAATTCTATTGCTGGAGCTAAGGGAGCCATAGATGGTGGGCAGGATGCTTATATCAATACTACTGTCAATGGCATTGGGGAAAGGGCTGGAAACGCTGACCTGGTGGCGACTATTTTAGCAGCTACCAAATCAAGGGGGTTTGCTGATAAATATCAGTTGGGAGGTTCAATTGATTTGTCCAAGGCGTGGAAGATAGCCAGGTTTGCCAGCTACGCCTTTGGTGTGCCGATTCCAATAAACCAGCCGGGTGTTGGCGCTAATGCCTTTGCTCATGCTTCCGGCATACATGCTGACGGCGTATTAAAGGACCCGGAAAACTACGAGCTATATAGCTTTGAGGAACTGGGTAGGGGTGAGTCAGAGTTTGTAGAAACCGGAAGAGAGATTATCGCCGGGCAATATAGCGGGATATCTGGCTTCAGCCATGTAATGGGGAAGATAGAGGTATCATTTGCCAGCAGAGAAGAGGCTAGTGAGGTATTGGAGCTGGCAAGATATGCTAATGTTGAGTCACAAAAACCACTTGTCGAAGATGAATTACTCTTTATAGCCAAGTACCCCAGGATTGCCAAAAAGCTTTTAACCCTTACTCCGCTGGAGTAGGTATATCACATAATAATACCTACCTCAAAGAGGCTGTTTTTTCCAGGCAGTCTCTTTTCATTTATCATAAATGTGCTATTATAATGGCGAAGCACAGGTGTCGAATATGGTTAATGAACAGTCCGGCATGACCTTGAAACCCATCGGTATAGTCAGAAATGGAGTTAAGCAGGCGCCAGGAGCAGGCTACGGCTGGGAGAAGGTTGTTTCTGATATTGTGGTTGATAGCGACCTAAGTGAAGCTCTGGATAGCCTGGAAGAATTTTCCCACATCATAGTTCTATACTGGATGCACCGGGCTGCCGACGGTGGTCAAGTGCCGGTGAAAGTCCACCCTAGGGGTAAACAGGAACTCCCTTTGGTGGGACTTTTTGTCTCCAGGTCACCACATAGACCGAATCCAATAGGAAAGGCTACCGTTAGACTACTCCAGCGCCGGGGCAACATATTAAAGGTTCAAGGGCTTGATGCTATTGATGGCACACCGGTAATTGATATAAAGCCCTATATTCCTGGGTATGATTCGGTAGCCGACGCCAAAGTACCACCATGGATAAACAATCTGTAAGCCAAGCACTACTAAATATCTACCACCAACTTATGGCTGGTTATGGCCCTCAGTATTGGTGGCCAGCACAGGAACCATTTGAGGTAATAATAGGTGCCATCCTTACTCAATCAACAGCGTGGGGTAATGTGGAGAAGGCTATAGCCAATCTAAAAGCAGCCAAGGCGCTATCACCAGAACAATTACGCCGGCTGGCAGTCACCGAAGTTGCCGCACTTATTCGCCCCTGTGGTTACTATAATGCCAAAGCACTAAAGCTCAAGTCCTTTGCCCACTGGCTTGGGGAACACTTCAATGACGACCTCAATAGACTGTTTGCCAATAATATTGACTATCTCCGCCAACAGCTTCTTTCGGTTCATGGTATTGGACAGGAGACGGCCGATTCTATAATACTATATGCTGCCAACAAGCCAATTTTTGTAATTGATGCCTACACCCGCCGTATTATCGACCGCATTGGCCTGGCTCCAGATAGCAATAGCTATGCTGCCTATCAGACCCTTTTTATGGATAATCTGCCAAGCGATGTGGGATTATTCAATGAATACCATGCCTTGCTGGTGCGCCTGGCTAAGAGTGTCTGCCGCAAGCGTCCTCTCTGCCAGGGATGTTGTCTCGGTGATATTTGCCGCTTCTATATCGGTATTGATACTGGTAGTAAAGTCAGTTCGGGGGCGGTCGGACTTCCATCTTAGGTTAGCATGAGTTAATATAACAAACAAAAGGAGCCAGATTTATGCCTTATGTCACTACTATCTTTACCAAAAGGGATCATATCGCCTACATAACCCTCAACCGTCCTGAGGTAAATAACATTATCAATCAGCAGCTAGCCCAGGAGCTGAAAGACATTTGTTGTCAGATAAATCAGGATGGCGATATTTATGTGGTCGTAATTACCGGCGCTGGAGAGAAGGCGTTCTGTTGCGGGAGCGAGCTTGAGCGGTCGATTCAAGCCGGTGGCACAATTGAGGCCTCCACAGCTAAGCTGGAGGATAAGCCTGAAGGGTATAGCGCCGCCGGAGCTATAGCCAGTGTAAACCAACCGGTTATTGCCGCTATTAATGGAGATGCGCTGGGGCAAGGTTTGGAGTTAGCTCTAAGCTGTGATATCAGGCTGGCTTCAGATAAGGCACGGTTTGGTTTTCCTCAAGTGGCTCTGGGGCTCATCCCGATGGATGGTGGTACCCAGCGACTGCCACGCATCGTAGGGAAGGGTAAGGCCCTGGAGTTAATTCTTGGTGGTGAAGTTATAACTGCCGAGATAGCCCTGGAAATAGGCTTAGTCAATAAAGTGGTCGGTGGGGGGAAACTGGCTTCTGAGGTTGAGGTGATGGCCGAAACTATAGCCGCCAAGGCTCCTATTGCTCTTGGATATGCTAAGGAAGCGGTGAATAAAGGGCTGGATTTAACCCTTGAGCAAGGACTCTGCCTGGAAGCTGACCTTTATTTCCTACTGCACACAACTGTTGATAGGACAGAAGGCATCGACGCTTTCCGGCAAAAAAGGCCTCCCCAGTTCAGGGGGCGGTGAGCTTCCAGCTTCTAAATAAGATTATTTGTCAGGGGGTGAGGTTGATAAACAATCCCAATGAGCAATTTTGAAGTAATTATCTATCAAAAGCAGAACGGTATCGGCTATGTTACCCTTAACCGGCCTCAGGCCTTAAATGCCTATAACCTTCAGATGAGGGATGAGCTTTACCAGGTGCTGGGGGCTATTAGAGATGACCCTGAGGTTAAAGTAGCTATATTTAAGGGTGCTGGAGAAAGAGCTTTCTGTGCCGGCGCTGACCTGAGCGAGTTCCTCACGGCACCGTCTCCGGTAATTGCTCGACAGGTTCGCTGGGAGAGGGATATCTGGGGGGTTTTCCTGAGCATGGCTAAGCCGTTAATTGCTGCCCTTCACGGCTATGTTTTGGGCTCAGGACTGGAGATAGCCCTGTGCTGTGACATCAGGATAGCTTCGGAGGATGCCCAGTTCGGATTGCCTGAGGTGGGATTGGGCATAATTCCGGCCGCTGGCGGTAGCCAGACCTTGCCCCGAATAGTGGGCAGAGCTAAAGCGTTAGAGATGTTGCTAACTGGCAGGTGGATTGGGGCGGAGGAAGCACGCCGCCTTAAGCTGGTTAACCATGTAATGTCCCGGCACGACCTGCTGCCGGTGGCTGAGAAGCTGGCCAATAAAATCGCTGGTTGTAATCCAGTGGCTGTAGCCTGCGCCAAGCAGGCAATCATCAGGGGGCTTGACTTGAGCCTGGAACAGGGGCTGGAGCTTGAGGCTGAGCTTGGAGCTTCCTTATTAACTTGAGTTTGTTGCAAAACGATGGTTTGGCAAAGAGGAGGCGAAGGAAGATGGAAGGTTCTGCAGTAGTATTGGGATTTGTGCCCTCAACTATCTATCTGGCAGCGTGGATCGTGGCTGTTGTCTTTGCTGTGAGAATGGTAAGGAATAGCGGTGGCAAGCCTGAGCGATTCTTGCTTATCGGGGCATGCTTGATGCTGGCCAGTTCCGTTATTCACTCCGCTGCGGCTGGTCTCAATCCGTGGCTCATGCCCAAGCTAATGGAAGATGGAGTTGACCTAGTAAGCATTGCCCAGGTCTTCTCAGCTATTGCTATCGTCCGTGGCTGTATTTCTCTTGCTGGGATCGTCTTCCTAGTATATGCCTTCTGGAAGAAGTTTAAGGCGAAACCAACATTAACCTGATGCATCTTTCGCAACAAGCTAAACTCTATAATTGGGAGTTTATCATTTGAGGTAATAAAAAGGGGCTAACATGATGGAAAATCAGAACTTAGATATTCTTGCTGATGGGGTGGCTGACCTGATTGTCAACGCCAAAAAGGTAGTAGTCTTCACCGGTGCCGGGATTAGCACCGAATCCGGGATTCCTGATTTTCGTAGCCCAGGTGGAATCTGGGACAGGTTCGACCCGGATGACTTCACCTACCAGAAGTTTGTAAGAGACCCCGAGGCAAGGAGAAGGCAGTGGCAGATGCTGGGGGAAGGGGGGCTGACCTCTAAGGTCGAGCCAAACCCTGCCCACAACGCTATCGCTGAACTGGACAGATTAGGCAAGCTTGATTGTGTTATTACCCAAAATGTAGATAATCTCCATCAAAGAGGAGGTGTGCCGGATAACAAGGTGTTTGAGCTTCATGGCAATATGCAGTGGGCGGTGTGCTTGAGCTGCGGTCAGCGTTATCCTTTTGAGCAGATTAAAGTCAGGCTGGATGAGGGTGAGGCAATCCCGGACTGTGAAGCTTGCGGTGGCATATTGAAACCTGACGCTGTTTTGTTTGGTGAATCATTGCCAGAGAAGGTGCTGACCGAGGCGACTCACCGCTCATCTAGCTGTGACCTGTTTATCGTCGTTGGCTCAAGCCTGGTTGTTTATCCTGCCGCCTTTATGCCTGTCTATGCTGTTGATTCGGGAGCCAAATTGGTTATCATCAACCTCAGCTCCACCCCTGTGGACCAGCAAGCTACTGTTCTGGTCAGGGCTAAAGCCGGGGAAACAATGTCAAAAGTAGTACAGCGGGTGAGAGCAAAACTCAGCAGTTGATTTTATTGGCAGATTAGATTAGTATCAATTTGGCTAAAAAGAATAATTCTTGGTAAGGAGTGAATGATGAATACCGCAGAGTTTCTCACTATAGCCGCGACGATTTGCCCGGACAGGACGGCTATTGTCTTTGAGGAGAAAAGGTACACCTTCACCGAGCTGAGTGAACGGGCAAACCGGCTGGCCAACGCAATGGCAAATCTGGGGGTGAAGAAGGGTGACCGGGTAGCCCTGCTGCAGGTCAATTGTAACCAGTGTGTGGAAACATATTTTGCCACCGCCAAGCTTGGCGCTATCTACGTACCTTTGAACTTCCGGGCTAAGGCTGATGAACATGACTACATGCTTAATTTTGCTGAGGTCAATACCCTATTTATGGGTGACCGCTATGTTGACCTGATAGACTCCATAAAGTCCAAGTTGCCCACGGTAAAGCACTTCGTCTCTATAGAAAGCAAGCGTGATGGCAGGCTCTACTATGAAGATTTAATAGCTTCATCACCGGCTGATGAGGTGGTGACCGAGATTGATGATGACGATACGACGATATTAATGTTTACTGCTGGCACCACCGGCCTGCCAAAAGGGGTCATGCTTTCTCATAACAGCTTTTCGGTTTATGTATTAGAGAATGTAACCCCGGCTGACCCGGAATTAGAGGAGGGAAACATTCTTACTGTTCCTTTGTATCATGTAGCTGGCATTCAGGCAATGATGGCGGCTATTTATGGAGGCCGAACTCTGGTGATGGAGCGGCAGTTTGAAGCCAAGGAGTGGATGGAACTGGTAGAGAAGGAGAAAGCCAACCGGGCAATGATGGTTCCCACCATGCTTAAGCAATTGATGGATAATCCTGATTTCGGTAAGCATGACTTGAGTAGCCTGCGGGTCATAACCTATGGTGCTGCCCCGATGCCTCTTGAGGTTATCAAGAGGGCTCTAAATGTCTTTCCTGGGATTAGCTTTATCAATGCTTTTGGTCAGACGGAAACTGCGTCAACTATTACCACGTTGAGTCCCGAGGACCATGTAATAAGCGGGACTGAAGAGGAAAGGGAGAAGAAATTAAAGAGACTTTCGTCAATAGGGAAGCCCATGCATGATGTTGAAATGAAGGTGGTTGACGAAGCTGGAAATGAGCTGCCTCCCGGAGAGATTGGGGAAATTGTTGCCCGCGGACCCAGGGTAATGACTGGATACTGGAAAGACCAGGAAAAAACAGAAAAGACTATAGATAAAGAGGGGTGGGTCCATACCGGTGACATGGGTTATAGAGATGAAGATGGCTATTTCTACCTGAGTGGACGGGCAACAGACATGATTATCAGGGCTGGAGAAAACATCTCGCCTGAGGAGATTGAAAATGTGCTGCATTCTCACCCCAAAATTGAGGAGGTGGCAGTAATCGGTGTTCCTGACGAGGAGTGGGGTGAGCAGCCCAGGGCTATAGTAGTCATTAAGAAAGGGGAGACCGCCACTGCTGAGGAGATAATGGAGTATTGCCGGGCCAAGCTGGCCAGTTACAAGAGACCGAGGTCTGTTGTCTTCGTGGATGAGCTGCCCCGCAACCCCATGGGTAAAGTTCTCAAAAGAGTGCTGCGTGACCAATATGGGAAGCCCTAGGCCCCGGCGATAGATTTGACCAAGTAGCTGCGCTTCAGGTTTCAAGGCTGAACAGCGGTCTGGCTCCGTCACCACATGAATACCTGTCTCCGGGGAATACTTTATGCCCCATCTTTACTCTTCTACCAATCAATTCCATAGTTGCTTTGGTGGGGTCAATATCAATTAAATTACCCATTATCCACGGACCTTCATCAAGCTCAACCAGCACTATAATATAAGGCGCTTCGTTTTGGCGCTCTTCCGGAGCCACGTAGACAGTGGTAAAGGTCTGAATCTTACCTTTACCTTCTAGTTCCACAATTTCCATATCTGGGCTGGCGCATTGCCGACAAGCCATCTTTGGTGGCACGGTAATTGTGCCGCAGTCGTTACATTTCAGCCCTAGCAGCTTATTCCCCTTAAGTGCCTCATTATAGTCGTTGAAAGTAAGTTTGTGTTCCACTTTCGGTCACCTCAAAACTGTGTTGTATCTTACCAGCCTCGTTGCAGGATCAGGTTACACAGTGTACTGCCATCTCCGCCCAGGGTATCAGTCATCCCTATTTTGGCTCCTTCCACCTGCACCTCGCCACACTCCCCTCTCAATTGTCTTACTATTTCATATATCTGACCGGCACCGGTGGCACCGATAGGATGGCCTTTGGCTTTTAGCCCACCGGAGGGGTTTATAGCTATTTTGCCGCCAATCTTGGTTTCGCCTCTCAGTGATGCTTCACCGGCTGTACCGAATTCAAAGAAGCCAAGACCTTCCAAGGCAATAATTTCAGCAATTGAGAAGCAGTCATGAAGTTCGCAAACATCGATGTCATCGGGAGTGAGCCCAGCCATATCATAGGCTTGCTTGGCCGATAGTTCTCTGGCTCTAATCCGGG
>Ga0114930_10003812_pt1 | contig 12997 bp, 10 predicted proteins | sample AnhtaG_FD_87300 | JGI IMG/M metagenome (GOLD analysis project Ga0114930, IMG submission 87300) | Deep subsurface microbial communities from Anholt, Denmark to uncover new lineages of life (NeLLi) - Anholt_01485 metaG | ecosystem: Environmental > Aquatic > Marine > Oceanic > Sediment | place... | reverse complement strand
GGCATAAAGCCTGATGCTCTTACGTTTACAGGTTTAGTTCTGAACATCGGTGCTGCCTATGTCATTGCCACCGGGCATTTTTTGCTTGGTGGAGTGTTAATTTTAATTGCCGGGTTGTTTGATCTCCTCGATGGAGCGCTGGCTAGATTCGTTAAGCAAACCAGGAAGTTTGGTGCTATTCTTGATTCCACAGTTGACCGCATTTCTGAAGCAGCGATATTTTGTGGTCTCCTGGTTTGGTATATGCTGCAGGGGAGCACCCTGGGAGTTGTGCTCATTTTTGCTGTTCTGGTTGGTTCCTTCCTGGTTAGCTATATAAGGGCAAGGGCAGAGGGACTGGGGCTGGAATGCAAGGTTGGTTTGTTTACCAGAGCAGAAAGGGTTATAGTATTAGCGATAGGTTTGATTGTAAATCAAGTAGTTCAACCAGACCTGGTAGTAATTGCTTTATGGATTCTGGCGGTTTTTGTTTATATCACCGTGGTTCAGAGGTTAGTTCATCTACGGCGAATTAGTGCCTAGAAAGGTGTAAATGGCTGTTGTCGCTATTATAGGTGGGCAGTGGGGTGATGAGGGGAAAGGAAAGGTAGTTGATTTCCTCGCTGAGAAAGCAGATATGGTAGCTCGCTTCTCGGGAGGGGACAATGCCGGACACACTGTAATTAATCCTTATGGCGAGTTTCAGTTACATCTTGTGCCTGCAGGGATTTTTCGTGCACATACAACTTGCATCGTGGGCAATGGCACGGTGGTTAATCCCCCGGTTCTTCTTGAGGAAATAGACAATCTTCAAGAACATGGTGTCGATACCAGCCATCTGTTCATAAGTGACCGTGCTCACCTCATTATGCCGTACCATATTCTTCTCGACGGTTTGGAGGAGGAAAGACGTGGTGGCAAAGCTATAGGCACTACGCGAAGAGGAATTGGTCCTGCCTTTAGTGACAAGATAGCACGCATGGGGATACGCGCTGGAGACTTACTAAATAAAGATGCTTTTCGGAACCGTCTAAGCTCAATACTGGAATTTAAGAACGCTGTTCTTTGCGAGGTGTATAGGAAGTCACCATTGTCAGTGGATGAAGTGTTTGAGCAATATTGCCATTATGGGGATAAGCTGCGTCCTTTTATTCGAGATATTGGTCCCATAATGCGGGAGGCGATTAGGAATAATGAGCTGATTTTATTAGAAGGTGCTCAAGGGACATTGCTTGATCCTGATTTTGGTACATATCCTTATGTTACCTCATCGTCGCCATTGGCTGGGGGAGGGTCCCTGGGACTGGGAATAAGTCCCATGGCAATCAATCGCATTCTTGGTGTGTTTAAAGCCTATATTACCAGGGTTGGCAGTGGTCCTATGCCTACCGAGCTAAAAGACGAAGTTGGTGAATTGATACGAAGAAAGGCTAATGAATATGGTGCTACTACCGGGAGACCAAGGAGGTGTGGCTGGTTCGATGCTGTAGCTGCTAGATTTAGTGCCGAGGTGAATGGTTTTACTGAGCTGGCCTTAACTCACCTTGATACCTTTGATGGTTTCTCCTCCATCAAAATATGCACCGCTTATAGGCTTGATAATGAGATGCTGGATTCCTTTCCCAGTGACATCGATGTGTTGGGGAAATGCCAGCCTATTTATGAAGAGCTATCTGGCTGGCAGGGGCCGATTAATGAGATCCGTGATTTTGCACAATTTCCTTCAGAGGCTCGCCGATATTTAGCCAGGCTTGAGGAACTAGTTCGTTGTCCTATCAATTTGGTTTCGGTGGGTTCAAGGCGGGAGCAGATGATAAAAATGGGGCCTACCTTCTTAAAATCCTAAATACTAAATCCGAAATACTAAACAATATAAAAGAGCGGTCAGCAGTCAGCGGTTAGCTGAAGGCTGATAGCTGAAAGCTGATGGCTACTAAATTAAGTTTTGAATTTGGATATTGGGATTTGTTTAGGATTTAGATTTTAGTGCTTGTGATTTAATTTAGGGTATGGGTAGATCAATCTTGTAATTTTTCAAAGTTGCCTGAATAATCTCGGCTGATTTTTTGTCTGGCTCAACAAGGGGCAATCGTGGTTTGCCTACATGAAACCCGAGGTAATTCAAGGCATATTTAACCGGCATGGGGTTGGGAACAATAAACAAAGCTTCTATTAAGGGCAGCAGCTTGCGGTGGATGCTAGCTGCCTGTTCGTTTCTGCCGTTCAGGAATGCTTGCATCATTTCGCTTATTTGGTTTCCCACCAGAAGAGAGGCAACGCTGATAACGCCGTATCCTCCCAAAGCCAGTATAGGGAGGGTGTCGTTATCGTTACCACTGTAAACCAGAAAATCATCTTTCGTTCCCTGGATAATCTTGGTGACCTGGTTAAGATTGCCACTAGCTTCCTTTACAGCGACAATATTGTCGATTTGGCTTAGCCTGATTACGGTATCAGCAGTGATGCTGGTAACGGTGCGGGAAGGGACGTTATAAAGGATGCAAGGCAGGGTGGTAGCCGAAGCTATGGCTTTGAAATGTTGGAACAAACCTTCTTGGGTTGGTCGATTGTAGTAAGGAACTACTAGCAGACAAGCATCGACTCCCGTTTTTTCAGCCTCTTTAGTTAGTTGTTGGCTTTCCCTGGTGTTATAGCTGCCGGTGCCAGCGACAATTGTGCCCTTGCTGGCTGTCTGCGATTTAACCTCAGCAAAAAGTTGGAGTTTCTCCTCAACAGAAAGGGTGGGAGATTCGCCGGTGGTGCCGGAGACCACTATCCCGTCGCTGCCCGAGTTAAGCAAAGCTTGAGCCAAATTCTGAGCTTGGCGATAATCAACCTTTCCGTCGGCATTGAACGGAGTGACCATCGCGGTGAGCAAGCGTCCTAGCTTATTCATTTAACTGCTACCCCCCTTTTAGACGCTATCCATCCTCTCTTTATCCCTTCTTCAGCAATCTGAACAGCATTCAAAGCAGCCCCCTTGCGTAAATTGTCAGCCACTACCCACATGACCAAACCATTGGAGCAAGAAATATCTTCTCGAATTCTGCCTACAAATACATGGTTTGACCCTGATGCTGCCCACGGTTGCGGATAACAACTAACGCTAGGGTCATCAAGCACCTTGATTCCAGGTGATTTGGCCAGTAGCGTCCTTGCTTCTTTGGCAGAGATAGGCGAAGTAAATTCCACATTGACTGCTTCGCTATGCGCAAACCAGACAGGGACCCTGACACAGGTGGCTGAGACAACCATATCCTTTGAATGCATTATTTTCCTTGTTTCTTCGTTCATTTTCCATTCTTCTTTAGTATAGCCATTGTTCAAGAAGACGTCTATCTCTGGTAACACATTAAATGCTATTTGATGAGCGAAGACATGAGGGCATACGCTACGACCCTCTAAGACTAGCTTTGTTTCCCGGGTTAGCTCATGTGTAGCAGCAGAACCGGCACCCGATACCGATTGGTAGGTGGATACGGTGACTCGTTTTATCGGGTTAACTTTATGGAGCGGATAAAGAGCTACTACCAGCTGGATTGTGGAACAATTTGGATTGGCGATTATCCCCTTGTGTTGCTTTATATCGTCAGGATTTACCTCGGGGACCACAAGGGGGGTCGAAGGTTCCAATCTAAAAGCAGTGCTATTATCGATGACTACCGCCCCAGCTTTAGCAGCTACAGGGCAAAGTTGTTGGCTAACATCAGCGCCAGCGGAGAAAAAGGCAATATCGATATTACGAAAAGTCTCCGAGGTAGCCTCCTGCACTTCAAGTTGACGGTGACGAAAGAAAATCTCTAGACCACTTGAGCGCTCAGAGGCTGAAGGGCGCAATTCGCCCACAGGGAAGTCTCGCTCTTCGAGTATCTTGATAAATTCCTGTCCTACAAGCCCGGTTATACCTACAATAGCTACATTGAATCTTTCCATTAATAAGGTCCCTTACAGTTTTTCTAGTAGCGAATCTAATCCGTAAATCAATCCCTTTCGCTTTACCACTTCTTTGATGGCGAGTATGACGCCTGGCATATATGCCTCACGACTTATTGCCTCAGTACGCAAACTCAATCTCTGTCCCGCTCCACTGAATATAACCTCCTGCGCGGCCATAAACCCTGGTGACCTCAAGCTATGAATGGCTATCCCTTCCATTTGTCCTCCTCTGGTACCAGGAATTACCTCTGTTTTTGTTTCGGGGCAGATGAAAGGTTTGCCGTGGGCTTTCGCCATAGCGTTTGCCGTATTTATCGCTGTTCCCGAAGGGGCATCGACTTTTTTATCGTGATGTATTTCGATAATTTCAGCGTAGTCGAAAAACCTGGCAGCAAGTTCTGCTAGCTTGATTAAAACAGCAGCCGATAAGGAGAAATTAGGCACCACAATTGCTCCAATGCCATGACTTTGGCATAACTGGTCAATTTCGGTGATGTTTTCTTCCGAGAGTCCGGTGGTGCCTATAACTAGGTTAACCTTTCTTTTAGCAGCAATACGGGCTGCTGCGATGGATGCTTCAGCAGTGGTGAAATCTACCAAAACATTAGCATCACATTGCTCCAAACTAGAATCCAGGTCAGATGAAAGACGAACCACCATCCCAACCATAGGAAGATACCTTTGAGTCACCTCTTTCTCCACAGCGCATACTAGCGTTATCTTGTCCTGTTCGGCGATAGCGTTGATTACCTCCTGTCCCATCCTACCCAGGGCACCGTTAACTACTACTCTTATTGGTCCCATTTCCTCACCTTGCTAACGCTTTGTTTCAATCGAGTCATGTATTATCCTTTTCATGCCGACCAGAGTAACGTTGCCTTGTTTCCCGTTGCCCGGGTCGCTTTGGTGCTGAGGAAGCCTCTGTCCTAGCATTGGGTAGTTGAGAAGGTCCTTCAGATATCGCTTTACGGGATAGATTTGTTCTACCTAGTTCATCGATTTGGATTACCTTGACCATTATTTCGTCGCCGACCTTAACCACATCTTCAACTCTGGCAACATAGTGAGGAGCAAGTTCGCTGATATGTACTAATCCTTCTTTGCCAGGAATGATTTCCACCATAGCCCCGAAGTTTAGCACTCGGGTTACTTTGCCAGTATATATCTCGCCCAGCTTTATATCCTGGGTCAAATTCTTAATCCTGTCCATTGCTTTTTGGGCTGCTTCTTCGCTGGGAGAACCGATAAGCACAGTGCCATCGTTGTTAATGTCTATGCTCGCCTTGGTCTCCTCAATGATAGACCTGATGGTTTTGCCCCCGGTGCCAATGACAAAACCAATCTTGCTTGGGTCAATGGTCATCTGGTACATTCTTGGGGCGTATGGACTAAGTTCGGAGCGGCTGGTGCTTAGTGTCTCGTGCATCTTACTCAGTATTTCCAAACGAGCCTGCCGCGCTCGTTCCACCGCTTCGGAGAGGATTCGATGTTCTATTCCCTTAAGTTTGATATCAAGTTGTAATGCAGTGATCCCCTCAGCTGTGCCAGCAACTTTGAGATCCATATCGCCGTAGGCGTCTTCCATCCCTTCTATGTCAGTCAGCAAGACATATTGGTTTTCATTGGTAACGAGTCCCATAGCTATTCCAGCTACGGGTGCTTTAACTGGCACACCGGCATCCATTAGCGATAGACTTGCGGCGCAGGCACTTGCCATCGAGGTGCTCCCACTAGAACTGAAAACCTCAGAGACTAAACGAATGGTATAATGAAAATCCTCTTCTCCAGGCAATACTGGTGCGATAGCTCGTTCTACTAAAGCGCCGTGTCCAATTTCTCGCCTTCCCGGTGAACCTATCCGCTTTACCTCCCCTGTAGAGAATGGAGCGAAGTTGTAGTGATGTAGGAATCGCTTGGTTTCCGCTAATCCCAGACCATCCAACATCTGTTCCTGCCCAATAGAGCCCAAAGTAGTGACCGTTAATACCTGTGTTGCTCCCCGAGCAAATAATGCTGAACCATGAGTACGTGGCAAAAGGCTAACTTCACTACTGATGAGGCGAATCTGGTCGGCTTTACGACCATCCAGGTGTTGTTTTTTCTCCAAGACCATTTTTCTCACTACTGCTCTGAGCTTGGTTTCAAAGGCTAGCTCAATTTCTTTTTCGGGAAAGGAATCAATTAATTTTTGTTTTAGGTCTTCTTTTACCTGAGCTAGAGCTTGTTCCCGTTGTGTTTTTTCCTTTGTTTGCTCCAAAATTTGACTTAATTTATCCTCAACCAGTGAAGAAACCTGAGTTAATAGCTCCGGAGCAACTTCTTTTGCCTCGGGTTCTATCTTTGGCTTGCCACAAACCTGCACCATCTCTTCTTGAAGCTTGATAATCTCCTGGTTAGCTTCATGCCCAAATTTAATTGCCTCCATCATCAGGTCTTCAGAAGCCTCCTTAGCACCTGCTTCCACCATTACTATTGCATCCTTACTACTGACGACAACCAGGTCAAACAAGCTATCTTCAATCTGAGTAAATGTAGGGTTCAACATCATATTATTGTCTATATAGCCAACATGGACTGCTGAGATTGGCCCATAGAAGGGGATGTCTGACATGAGTAAAGCTGCTGAAGCGCCGATGAGAGCGCATGTATTGGGATTGTTTTCCTTATCTGCGGAAAGCACTATAGCAATGACCTGTATCGCATGGTTAAAATCTTTGGAAAGAAGAGGGCGTAGAGAGCGGTCAATGCGCCGACAATTTAATGTTGCTTCCTCGCTGGGTCTACCTTCGCGTCTGATAAAACCCCCCGGTATTTTACCAGCGGCATAAAGCCTTTCTTCATAGTCTACCGTCAAGGGTATAAAGTCTACTTTCTCTTCCTGTTCCTCTTTTTTAGCACAAACAGTGACTAAAGTAACGGTATTTCCATAACGAACGGTAACAGAGCTATCAGCTTGTTGAGCGAGCTTCCCTACTTCAATAGTAAGATTCCTGTCTGCTATTACCCGTTCTACTCTATGAGACACGTTATTTCCTTAAGCCTAACTCAGCGATGAGAGAATGATATTGCTCAGGTTTTCTCTTGCCAAGATATGTTAGTAGGCGCTTGCGATGCCCTATCAGTTTGAAAAGGGCACGTCGAGTATGTTGGTCATGGATATGCACCTGGAGATGCTCTGTTAGTTGTTTTATCCTCTCAGTAAGCAACACCACCTGGACTTCCGTAGAGCCAGTATCACCCTCTTTACGTTTAGGTTGTGTGACAGTTTTCTTTTTCTTTTCTGTTACCATTTGCACTTCCCCGTAGATATTAACTCATTGTGTTAAAATATAAAACGTTATTATACGAAATACAAATGTCAAGAGCAAGAAATTTTTCAAAGGCGGGATTCATCAGCTATCTTGGTGAATTGACTGGAGGGGTAAAGGCAATTATAATTTAGCCTGGGAAGGCGATTTTGCTACACGAAAGTTGTGGTGTTTTCGGAGTCTACAGTTCGCAGGTAGACATAGCTCGTCTTATCTTTTTCGCTCTTTTTGCTCTCCAGCATCGTGGACAGGAGAGCGCCGGGATCGCTGTTAGTGATGGACGCCAGATAAAGACACACAGGAAAATGGGTCTGGTTTCTCAAGTTTTCACCGAAAGTGACCTTGCCCAGCTTAGCGGCTATATCGGCATCGGGCATAATCGCTATTCCACCACCGGTTCAAGACAACCTGCCAATCCTGAACCTATTCTTGCAAGAGCAGAAGAATTGACACTTGCTTTAGCCCATAATGGCAATATCCTTAATGCTAAGTCTCTCCGTGATGAACTTCAAGAGGGTGGCTATAGTTTTGATACCTCTACCGATTCTGAAGTGATTGCTAACCTGATCTTGGCCTCTCCGGGCAAGAGCTGGGAGGAGAAGCTCAGGCATGCTATGGCACGTCTTCAGGGAGCTTACTCCGTGGTGCTGATGAGTCATGATAACCTTATTGGAATTCGTGACCCTATGGGCGTGCGTCCTCTTTGCTTAGGAAGTATTGATAGTGGATGGGTCATTGCCTCAGAAAGCTGTGCTTTAGACCATATAGGGGCACAATTTTTGAGGGACATAGAACCTGGTGAAATTGTGATTATTGACCGAGACGGGCTGAAAAGCTTCAAGAAGGAAATCGGTAAAAGGGCAATGTGCATCTTCGAGTATATTTATTTTGCTCGTCCCGACAGCGTCATTGAAGGTAAGTTGCTTTACAAGGCGAGACAAGCTATGGGTGCGATGCTGGCTCGGGAGTATCCAGTTGATGCTGACCTTGTTATGGGTGTGCCCGATTCTGCTACTGCTGCTGGCAGTGGCTACGCTAATGCTTCAGGCATCCCATTTTGTGAAGGGCTATTGAAGAACCGTTATGTAGGGCGCACTTTCATTGAACCCGATCAAAGATTAAGGGAACTCGGAGTTCAACTGAAATTCAATCCTCTCGCTGAGATTATCAGAGGGAAACGTCTGGTTGTTGTTGATGATAGCATTGTGCGTGGCACTACCACCCCACATGTGGTCAGTTTGCTCAGGAAAGCCGGTGCCAGGGAAGTTCACCTTCGTATTTGTGCTCCGCCTATCTGCCATCCGTGCTTTTTAGGGGTGGACATGGCAAGGGAATGGGAGCTTATTGCTGCTCAAAAGGATGTTCCCATGATTAAGGATTACCTTGGTGTTGATTCTCTTGGCTATCTCAGTCTCGATGGCTTAATTGAAGCTGTCGACCTACCCAGGGATATTTTCTGCCTTGCTTGCTTTACCGGTGACTATCCTATCCCGGTGCAGATGGGAATGGACAAGCTTGCCCTGGAAGCGAAACTTGAAGAGGAAATGATTGCAAGCCAGAAATAAACAAACCTATGCTCTGGCCGGGGTCAATATCGGGGTAGCCAATAAGATAAAGAAATTCATTGCCCAAGAGGCTAAAACCACCTTCCACCCCGAGGTGTTAAATTTCGGCTCCTTCGGTAGTCTGTTCCAGCTCAAAGGATATGAAGAACCTGTATTGGTCTCCAGCGTTGATGGAGTAGGCACCAAGCTCAAAATCGCTGCTCTCTTAGGTAAAAATGATACCGTAGGCATCGATCTCGTCAATCATTGCGTTAACGATATTCTTTGTTGTGGTGCTTCGCCACTTTTCTTCCTCGATTACATCGCCATGGATAAGCTCAACACTGAGCAGGTGAAAAGCATTGTTACCGGCATAGTTTGGGCCTGCAGGGAAGTTAATTGCTCTCTCGTTGGTGGTGAAATCGCTGAAATGCCTGGTATTTATTCGCCGGAAAATTATGATTTAGTGGGCTTTATCATTGGCGTGGTTGAAAAGCGGGGAATTATTGATGGCAGCTCCATAGTTTCGGGCGACGTAGCCCTTGGCTTACCCTCTTCCGGGCTGCACACTAATGGTTATTCTTTAGTGCGGCGGATCTTCGGAATAGATGACGACCCTTCCCATTTACATAAATTCTATCCTCAGCTAGGGAAAACCCTGGGAGAGGAGTTACTGATGCCGCATTGTTGCTATTACCATGAACTCAAGCCAGTTCTGTCATTAATTAAGGGCTTGGCGCATATTACCGGTGGTGGCTATGAAGGGAACATACCTCGCATCCTCCCTGAAGTGGTTGGCATCCATATTGATAGAAATTCCTGGGATATACCTCCCATTTTCAAGCTTATCCAGCAGCGAGGAAATATTGATGAAGGGGAGATGTATCGGGTATTTAATATGGGGATAGGCATGGTGGCTATCTGCTCCAGCCAGGATGCACTAAAAATTATCGAAGCTTTGCCCCAAGCCAGAGTCATTGGTGAAATAATTAAGGCAGAAAGAAAAGAAAGGATAAAGATAGATTGAAGGAGGATCTATGCGTTCTATTTTAAGCGTTTCAAACAAGACAGGAATAGCTGATTTTGCTCGGGGCTTGCAAGAACTGGGCATTCAGATGTTCAGCACCGGGGGGACAAAGAAGTCACTGGAGGAGGCGGGAATAAAAGTTCATGGTGTTTCCGAACTTACTGGTTTTCCTGAGATTCTCGGTGGCAGGGTGAAGACCCTGCATCCTGTGGTTCACGGTGGGATTTTGGCGAGGCGTGACCTGCCTCAGCATATGGACGAATTAGCCCAAAATCAAATCGGGGCTATTGATATTGTGGCGGTAAACTTATATCCCTTCGTTGAGACGGTAAGCCGAGGCGATGTTTCTTTGGATAAGGCGCTGGAGAATATTGATATTGGAGGTCCAACTATGATTCGGGCAGCAGCCAAGAATTTCCCTTTTGTCCTGGTAGTAATTGACCCCAGGGATTACGAACCTATTTTATCCCAGCTACGGCAGGGCAATGTGGATTTGGGGGAACGGAAACGGCTGGCACAGAAAGCCTTCCAGCATGTGGCTATCTATGATACCGCCATAGCACAATACCTTAGCGAGGAGACTCTTCCTGAAGAGATGACTATCGCTTTAAAGAAAGGTTATCCCCTTCGTTATGGCGAAAACCCGCATCAAGAGGCTGCTTTCTATACCGAGCAGGATGTGAAGCATGGACGGAGTGGTTTAGTCCTTATGGAGCATCTCAACGGTCCTGAAATCTCGTTCAACAATTTACTCGATTTCGATGCTGCCCTGAGCATACTTGGGGACTTCTCTGACTCTACCGTAGTCGTGATGAAACATACCAACTCCTGCGGGCTCGCCAGCCATGACGACTTAGCCGAAGCCTACCGAAGGGCTCTTTCCGGAGACCCTCTAGCTGCCTTTGGCGGCGTGGTCGCCACGAATCGAGCTATAGATTTAGCCACTGCCGAGGAGATAGACAAAACTCATTATGATGCCATACTGGCTCCGGATTACGGTGCAGAAGCACTGGAGCTATTGGGGCGGAAAAAGAGCTTACGACTGGTTAAGGTGCCTATATCGGAAACAAACCAGAGGCAGCTAAATTTCCGCTATGTCCGAGGTGGTTTCCTGGTGCAAACGACGGATTTCCTGGCCGAGGAGGAGTTTCAGCCTCGCACAGTTACCAATCGTCAACCAACGGAAAAGGAGTTAGCCGATTTGTTCTTTGCCTGGAAGGCGGTAAAGGGGATAAAATCCAATGCCATAGTTATTGCTAAGGATAAAACATTATTGGGAATGGGAACAGGACAACCAAGCCGTGTAGTGAGCGTTGAACTGGCTGTGAAAAGAGCTGGTGATAGAGTCAAGGAGAGCGTCCTTGCTTCTGATGCACTCTTCCCGTTCAGTGATGGTCCTGAATTGGCAATTCAGGGTGGGGTTACCGCTATTATCCAGCCTGGTGGCTCAGTAAGGGATAAAGAAGTAATCGAATTGGCTGACAGGTATAATATTGCCATGGTGTTTACTGGCGTGCGCCATTTCAGACATTGAGTTTTGTGGAGGTTCAAAGATGTGGATGGTAAGCAAGGAGGCGATGGAAGAAGCAATGAGGGTCGAGCGGAAGTTGGCTGACCCTGAGAAAAGGGAGGAGTCCCTTGCTGACATAGAACACATGATAGAGGTGAAGCAATCTCATTTGTGGCGAGCTGACGTTGGCTCTTGTTGCGGAGCTTTATGTAATTTAACCGGGCAGATAGAAATAGAAAGCGGCATTTTGCAAGATGCCGCGGAGGCCCTGAAAAGTAACGATGATGGCAAAGCTGCTTCTTTGCTCGAGGATTACATTGCTTTTCTAAAGGAACATTATGAACCTGAGCGCCCAAGCTACTGATGAGCTTAATTGCCTTCATCGGACACACCGAGGTTTTACCATGGAAAACCTGGAGGCGTTTTGAGGCAAGATTATGGCTAGAGCGGTATTAGTATCAGATATGCTGTGTGGCTTTTTTGAGGAAGGGTATCCACTTTACTGTGGCACCGAAGCTCGAAATATCATACCCAATGTCGAGAGACTATTGGAGCGAGAGTTAGAGCAGAACTCAAAAATCTTCTATGTGTGTGACCACCATAAGCCCGATGACCCAGAATTCACAATGTTTCCTCCCCATTGCATTGAAGGCACCGCTGAAGCTGAAATCATACCCGAACTTTCCCCATATCCAGGTGAAGTAATACCAAAAAGGACTTTTAGCTCTTTCTATAATACTCCTCTGGATGAGAAGCTGGAGGCACTCAAGCCCGAGACCATAGTCATCTGCGGTGTATGCACCCATATTTGTGTTCTGCAGGCAGTAATTGATGCCAGAAACAGGGGTTACGAAGTTGAAATCCCCGTCGATTGCGTTGCTTCATTCGACAAGAGGGCACACTTCTTTGCGCTGGATTATATGGAGAAGGTGCTTGGAGCTAAATTACTCAGACCGACAGTCAAGGTGCCTCAGCCTCATTTCGAAATTCCTGATTCCTGGTTGAGTGGTGAAACCGCCGATATTTATTTTCCCCGCACTGTGGAAATACTCAAGAAGGAGAAAACAAATCCCGTAGCCACTATGGAGGTGTTCCCCAAAGGGGGAGGTATTGTTTGTGGTATAGAGGAGGTTAAAGCCTTGCTGGAGAAGGTGCTACCTGAGGGTAATCGTGAAGTCTGGGCATTATCTGAAGGCGAGCCTTTTGAGGAAAAGGAGGTAGTGCTGCGGATAAAAGCTCCTTACCAGAGTTACGGGACTTATGAAACTGCCTATCTGGGGATTCTTGCCCATTGCAGTGGCTGGGCAACTGCTGCTCGAGAGTGCGTTAATGCTGCTCAGGGTATCCCGGTGATTAGTTTTGGTGCTCGCCATGTGCATCCTTCAGTGGTCGGCGTTATGGAGTATTCCGCTATTGTGGGTGGTTGCACTGGTTGTGCCAGCACAAGTGGGGCAAAACTTGCCGGTATCCAACCCACAGGGACTATACCCCATGCGCTTATTATTATTCTGGACAGCACCGCTCAGGCTACCCTTGCCTTTGATAAGCATATTCCTCCCGAAGTGCCCCGCATTGCCCTGGTGGACACTTTTGAGGACGAGGTCAGGGAAAGCGTTGCCGTGGCCAAAGCAATGCAGGGAAGGCTGGAGGGTGTAAGATTGGATACTCCTTCGGAGAGAGGCAGGGTCACTGC
>Ga0114930_10003809_pt1 | contig 13002 bp, 10 predicted proteins | sample AnhtaG_FD_87300 | JGI IMG/M metagenome (GOLD analysis project Ga0114930, IMG submission 87300) | Deep subsurface microbial communities from Anholt, Denmark to uncover new lineages of life (NeLLi) - Anholt_01485 metaG | ecosystem: Environmental > Aquatic > Marine > Oceanic > Sediment | place... | reverse complement strand
TCTCGGAAAGGCTCCATTCCGAATTCGATTCATCCGGGGGAGATTCCAAGGAGAGAGATGTGTTCAGCGGGATCTGCTTTTGGCGGGTGGCCGTCTTTATGGCGGTGATGATGTGGCGCTGGATGCATATTCGGGCGAAGGCCGGGAACGAGATGGCCTTGTCAGCCCGGTAATCAACAATAGCCTGCCAAAGCCCGATCATGCCCACCTGCAGTAGATCTTCTCTCTCAGCTCCTATAAGGAAATACGACCTGACCTTATTGCGAACCAGATTCCGGTACTTGTAGAGGAGGTGCTCAGCAGCCTGCTCCTCGCCCGACTGTGCAAACCGAACGGTTTGCGCATCCTGGAGCTCCTCATATTTTGCGTATCCCGCAGTTGGCACAACCATGCGCGAGATACTTGCTCTCTGTTGCAGATTATCCCACCCTACGTTACTCACGTGGCGGACTCTTCCTCGTCTTTCTCCACTTCGATCACGAGTTTGCTGATCAGTGCCGCCGCCAGGCCAACGGCCAGGCCGGCCGCAGCCGTCAACACTACGGGGGTCTCCGTAAGTATCCTGTTGCCGTATTTGACCCTTAGTCGCTTGATCGGCCCGCCGCTGGCGATTTTCTGTACCTCATCGGCCATGTCCACGCCGAGGGCCAAGAGGTCACCCCGGCTGTCGTGGCTCTTCTCGATTGCCGCAAGCGCCGCGACGACATCGCCTGAGGCATCAGCGAGCGCCTTCCGAGCCTCGTCGTAATCCACTCGAAACCTGCGTCGAATGATGTCGATTTTTTCGAGTTCGGCGTCCATTCAGCGTCACCCCGCATATTATACATCAGCTAGCTCAAATTGGCAAGAGCGAACCATTGATGATTTTAACAAATATCGGATATCAGGTAAATCCCCTTGCGCACTCCCGGTGGAATTCCCCAGGGTGGGTAGATAATGATGCGCCTGCGAATGAATTCGCGGCTCGAAACGCGCAAAGTCCCCGTCGGGGACTATTCGGGACACGCGGACTGGGAAGAATCCGTACACCCCGAGTAGGCCGCGACTTTGCAGGGGACGTATCGAGGGGCTGTCAACGGGCCGACCCATGGATAGTCCAGGCTGGCTGATCTGGCGTATGAAACGAGAAAACCGGCGGCTCCGTTGCGGAAGCCGCCGGTTTTTCTTTCGTCTACTCAGTGTGCCCGCCTTGAGAGCAGGCACCAGTGAAAGTCGGACGTACGGCCCGGCTCTAGAGCCGGACCGTACGCGTCATGCCTGGTCTTACCACGGCGGTACGTAGGTGCTGACCTCCGGGATGATGAAGGCCTTATCACCCTGTACGATCTGGAACCAGTAGCCGTGGCACGGCTGGAGGTTGTTGGTAGTCGGCCAATCCCACTCGTACAGGCCGATGTCCACCAAGCCCTGGGTCGTGGCATTCCACCAGTAGCCGATGGAGTTCAGCCAGTTTGCATTCCACTGGGATGCTTCGAGCATGGTCTTGACCTGAGCGCCATCGTGGACCTTCACGTCCTCCAGCGCGATGTTCGTGTCCTTCGGATGACCGATGAGTATCCATCCGGGCTTGCAGATCGAGATCCACTGATCCAGATCGGACAGCTTGCCGGAGTACGATATCCCCTGCGGAGCCGCCATGTTGAACCAGTAGCCGTCGCCCAGCACTGTGCCGCCGAACGGACCCCACATGAAGTTCATGGTATGGTCGTCAGACCATATATCCCACATATACAGACCCTGGTTGCAGGATTCCCATCTGTACATCCGAGCGTCCAGCGCCCATGGATCGCCTCCGGTGAAGACCACCGGCGGATCCCAAGGCTTCGCGCTGTGCTCGTTGCCGTCGCCGACGCCCGCCGGTCCTGCCGGAAGTCCGATCAGATTCCAGTTGGCCGTCAGCGAGCAGTCAGTGATCGTGTCGAACGCGCTGGTCACGATGATGTCCACGGTCGGTATGATCGTCGGGATTATGTGAGTAGTCGGAGTGATCTCCGCGGTGCTCACGATACCGGTGATCTCTACCCACTCGGTCCACGGGGTCAGAGTCTGACCCTGGGTGGTCTCGATGCGCACACCGGGACCATTGCCGGTGCCGTCGTCTACAGGGAGGCTTCCCGCATCGATCTCGTTCGCGCCGTCCCAGACGTAGAGGTAGGCTGGGTCCGCGTTAACCTTGGTGACCATACCCATGTACCGGACGTGCAGACCGACGTTCAGTGCGCCTCGGCCGTTCGTGACGCCGGGGTTGTTCACAGTACCGACGCCGCCGACCGCCCTCGACCTCAGATCGAGAGCCGCTGGCACGGTGTTGGCGCTGCTCAGAACGATCGGAGGCTGTGTCGGGTTGATTACCCGCTCGCCGTCCAGCATGGCGAGCGTTCCGACTACCTGGAGATCGTCGCCAACGGCCGGGTATGCCGCGGACGTCTGCACTCGGATACCGCTGCTTCGGTCGGTCGCCTCGATGTACAGGGCGGTCGACCACTTAGCGGTCACGATACCCGATACGTTCACGCTAGTTGCGTCCGGCAGGCTCCTTACAGTCCCGATCGCACTGGGCGCTCCGGGAGCAGCCGCGGTCTCGACCATGTCGGCTTGCTTCCTCGGCCTGATGGTGCCTTCACCAGCTCTGGCCCTTCTGCCTATAGCGCCCTTGAACGTGTAAGTCGCGCCCAGATTCGGCCAGGTGATATTCAGGCTGGTCGTACTCTGCAGTGTGACGCTGGCCCAGTTGCCGGCTGCGTCCGCGATGAGCGCGTACGGTACCGTATCACCGAGGTCGCTGGCGTAGAATACCCACCTGCCGTCCGTGACGTGCATTACGACGGTCGCGTTGTCAACCTGACCGTACTGACCCCATGCAGGATGATAGGCTGTGCCGACGTATCCATGCGCGAACTGCGGGATCGTGAAGCTCGCCGGTACAGGCGGCAGTCCGCCGAGGGCGCCTTGGTTCAGGTAGATATGCTCGAGCGAGATCAGTGCACCCATACCGTTGATCAGGTCGGTGTCGCTTACGATCACTCTGCGCTCGTAGCTCGGGATGGTGTCCAGCAGGCCGGTGATCATGATCGTCTCGCCCTCAGCCGGCCTCTTGCCGAAGTAGGTCGAGTTGCCGAACATATCCTGGCCGGCCGGGTCATCCCACTGCAGGCCGAAGGCGGGCGGACTCAGCTTGCACATGATGCCGTTCGCCGGATCGTTCGGGTCGCACATGTACCACTGCTGTTTGTAGACATAGACAGGGTCTGCAAACGTGTCCGACCTGTGATCCAGACCGAAAGCGGCTGTCGGGGCTACGCCGACCGGCTGTGCAAAGCACACGCCCTCTACGTTCACTATCCCGCCGTCTGAACTCGCTCTCGCTTCGGCGACGGTCAGCGGCCTCAGGAACAGGTCGGGCGGGAAGCCCCCGTACGGCGAGGTTATGTTCACTGGCGCGACGTTCCCATGCCCGGTCAGCTCGCCGTGCACGTTGAAGTTGCCGGCGCTGAGATACATGTCAGCATAGCCGCTCGAGTCGGTGAGGCCGGAGGTGTAGGTGAACGGACCCTCCGCGGGATGTCCCACCGGAACTCCCGGAATGCCTCCGCCGACAGCAACTATTACCGCATTCTCCATGGCATCGATGCCCGGAGTGAGCCTGTTGTGCTTCACGTAGCCGTCGAAGAAATGACCGGTTACGATAAGCTGCAGCTCGGTGTTGTCGATATTGCTGCCACCGGCATCGCTGACTGTGGCGGGCAGATAGTGCAGTCCGGCGAACGCTCCCACCTTCGCCTTGATTCCGGCCTTGGTGGCGATCGCGGTCAGGCCGTTTAGATCGCCCATATCCTGGACGATCGAGTCCACGGCTACAGCCGCACCGTAACCCAGCGTCTGCAGATCCAGCGTGGCGCTGGTGATGTCGGCCCAGCCGTTCGCGTCAAGGATCTTGAACGTGACGGTGGCCGTATCCGCGTCATTAGCCGCGATACTGTTGTCCGGCGCCCACGAGGCGCTCCCCGGTACAACAACCGGGGCCGGATTCGCCGTCAGAGTGAATGTGGAGGTCTTCTTTATGGACTGGCTTATGCCTGCCGGTGCGAAGAGACCCCAGTACCTCATCCCCCAGGTCGGCGTGCTGTAGCCGAACGTTATGGCGATGTTCCCAACAGCATCGGCTGCGCACATATGCCCGTAGGTGATGATGTCGAAGTCCTCCGCCCCTATCGGCCATGACACCGTAGTGCCCGCAGCCTTATCGAGCTTGTACAGAGCGCGCGTTCCCACTCCTGGCATCGCCGTCGTGCTGTAAGGCTGGGCATTGGTTACCCACAGGAACGGGAGCCCTGATACGGGATCATTTACAGGAGACTCTTCGACGTCTTGCGGCCTGGCGAGAAGGTTCTGCCAGCCGGTCCGCGTGTAAGTGTAGTCCAGCGGACCGGGGTACGCATCGCCCGCATCGTCATCCAGTGTCCACTTGGTCACACCGAGATCGGGCGAGGCGACACCCGCCAACATGCACTGATACAGGTAGGTCCGGTCGGCACCCACCCACAGTCCGTACGAGTTACCCGTATAGTCCAACGGGTATATGTCTCGCCTGTCATACCAGGTCTCGGTCATAAGACCGGGGTCTTCGATGCGGTTTTCCTTCACCCATGACATTCCGGTCGCGTAGGTGTAGGTCAAGCCGCTCGACGGGTCCTTCCGGGCGAACATCGCGCGGTAGTACGTCGTGTCTACCTTGGGGTAGGGCGCGTACCAGCCGCTGCCGTCCGGCTCGAACCGGTACATACAGTAGTTGGTGCGATCGCCGACATAGAGGTAACCGTCGTCCGCAAGAACGATGTCCCACGGAGCGCTCGTAGTCCAGCCGAGACCGGAGTCGTTCATCGGTCCGATATACGCGCCGTCCGGGTCGTACATGTGGATGTCCTTGGCCTTGCGGTCCGCAGCGTAGATCCGGCCGTAATATGGGCTGTTCGGATCCTTGTCCACGGCTATGCCGGTCCAGTAGTCGCCGCCCAAACCGGGCAGCGGTCTTGCCGAATACTCCAGAGTAGGATCAAGGCCGCCGAAGATTCCGACGATCGGATCCCACTGCGCCTGGTTCGCGTCTGCCGTAAGCCGAGCCACGTACGTGCCGGCCGGAGCTAACGTGCCGTCGTCCTTTACGCCCGGCCAGATGTAAGTGTGCTTCCCACGGGTCTGCGCTCCCAGGTTCTCTGTCCTGACCGCCGGCCCTGTGGGATTGCCCCCAGCGTCCGATGGCAGTATCTCAACAGTAGTTGCGGTCGTCGGGCAGTTCAACGTATAGTAGATGAACGCCGGCGCCGTCGCCGTCGCGCTTACTTGATACATTTCTACCACAGCGTTAGTGGATAGGGGAAGGACCAGCAGGCATAACATGCAGGCAACTCCTACCTCAAAGTACTTCATCGAACCAACCTCCTTGTGAAACGTGTGATGACTTTGTTCCTACTACTGCACCCGGGTGCCAAGACGTGTCTGCGCCACGTTACCGACCGCCTCTGCGGATGCGGAGCGCAAAGCCGGCAAGCCCCATGATCCCGCTGGCCAGAGCGATCAGGCCCGCGGGTTCGGGAACGACTTGTCGGAATTGTAAGACGTATCCTTCATTGAGCATGGCCGCGTGTGTCGGCGCACTCAGCTTCAGGATCGGCAAGTTAGGAGACACGACGTAACCACCCGTCGTTATGGCGGATACATCCCAGATGGTTCCACCCGCCGGCGCGCCTGCGACTCCCCGGTTGTTAATCATCTCCAGCTCGTACCACACCGGGCTGCCGCTCACTGAGGCGGGCGGCATGTAGCTTGGGTGGATGGTGCTGAACTGCAGGCGGATGGCACTGTAGGTCGACAGCGGCAGTGCCGCGACCCGCAGATCCCACACCTTGGGCAGGGCGAGGTCGCCCGCCTTAATGTCCCTGCCGTAGGTATAGCCGTCCCCCAGGTTTCCTGCCGCCCAGATAGTGAATTGGCCCACGTCCACGGCGTATTGGGCCAGCAGATCCTGGCCGTCCAGTCCGTCTGATGACGTCGGGTAGACGCCGATGTGCATTGCCGGTCCTGCTCCCATGCCGGCACCGTCGTCCGCCTTCAAATCGATTCGCCAGTTGTCCTCCGCCGCCCGCGCGGTCCCCGCGAGAATCAGGACCGCTGTCATCACGATTGCTGCTCTCAAGTACCCTTTCATCTCTTTCTCCTTCCCTTCTGCGCCCTCGTTGGGGCTGCCTTTGTAAACAAAATGCCCACAGCCGGTACCTTGCATTGTTTTTCCAAGCTCGGATACTTCTGCGGGCTTAAGGAGCTTATACTCCGAAGTTTGGGAATTGTCAATAGGAAGGTGGGCATAGCAGAGAGGGGGCGGCGGAAAACTGGTAAATTTACCGGCTGACAAAATGTCCCGCGCGCCCGCTAACCCGCATGTTTTGCGATTCTGACGCGAGTGATCGCTCCGAGTCAGCTCTCTGTTATCAGACGCCGAGGTGACGACAGCCCTCACTGCACGAGGCCGCAAAATACCTGTCGATCCGTCTTGACATTTTAAGTAGCCTTGTGGTACAATGCTTTAGGAGGTGGAAACTGATGAAGCTGGCGAGACGATCCCCTGCGCTGAAGTCTGCAAGAGATGTTATGGCGATGCTCCTGGCAGACAAGCGCAGCCCGAACACCCGCCGAGCATACCGTGCTGACCTCGGTGACTTCTTCGACGGCGAACCGACCCCGGAGGTCGTCAGGCGGTTCCTTTCACAAGATGCGGGCAGTATGGCTTACACGCTCAACGCATACAAGGCAGACCTACTGGATCGTAGGCTGTCCGAAGCCACAGTGAACCGCCGGCTGTCCGCAGTCAAGGCCCTGATAAACTATGCACGTCGGGTAGGTGCGTGTGAGGTAGATCCTCGGGGGCTGGTAGACAGCGAGAAGGTCCGGCAGTACAGGGACACGACCGGGGTAGGGGTAGCTGAAATGCGCCGGCTGCTGGACCTCCCGGACACCAGCACCGTCAAGGGCAAGCGAGACGCGGCGATCCTACGTCTCTTGTGGGAGAACGGTCTCCGCCGGGCCGAGCTATGCGCGTTAGACGTTCCCGACTTCTGGCTGACGGAGGGGAAGCTATACATCCGAGGCAAAGGTCGGGGTACGCAGAAGGAACCGGTGACGCTGTCCGAGAAGGCGACCTCGGCAATCCACGAATACCTCCAGGCGACTGGCAGACCTTCGGACACCGACGGACCGCTTTTTCTGAACTGCGATCGCCGGGGTGGAGGGGATCGGCTTACTTCCGAGGGACTGTACAAGATCGTGGCGGACTACGGGAAGCGGGCGGGCATCGCCCGGCGGCTGTCACCACATAGAATCCGGCACTCAGCTATCACGGCGGCTTTGGACGCCACCGCCGGGAACGTCCGGTCGGTGCAAAGGTTCAGCCGTCACGCGAGGATCGAAACTCTGATGATGTACGACGACAACAGACGCAACTTCCAGGCGGAGGTAACGGAACTGCTGTCCGACTTGGCCTGAATGGTATCGCAAAGACTCATTATCAATACCATTTAGATGTAGACGGGCGTATACATATTTCAAGGCAGGACGAACATATGGAACACGAACTCTTGACGGCAAAAGAAGTGATGGGATATCTGCGGATCAGTAAGTCAACTCTCTACCGTCTCATCCGTGATGGTCGGCTGAAGCGTATCCGCATTGGCAGGCGGGCCGTCCGGTATCGCCGCCAAGATGTGTTAGCTCTGGTAGAGGGCGCTCAAGAGCGATAGCAGCCAGCCAGAGTACCGTAGCACGACTCGGGAAGGAGTGACTCTTGTTGAAGAGGGCAGCCATCTACACCCGCGTCTCCAGCGAGAAGCAGACGGAGAATCAGAGCCTGGACGTGCAGCTCGCCGACTGTCGGAAACTGGCGGAGCGCGAGGGATTCGATGTAGTCCGGGAGTACGTTGACGGTGGCTTCAGCGGAATGACCAGCAACCGTCCCGACCTCCAGGCACTGCTCACCGACGCCCGCGCACGCCTCTTCGATGCGCTCGTAGTCTGGGATCAGAGCCGGTTTGGCAGAGACTTCGTGGATGTGGAGTTGAACCTTCGCCTGTTAGAGCAACTGGGCATCGCGTTTCGCGCGGTGTACGGTCCGACCGGCGATGATGATACCGCAAAGCTCACCAGGCGAATCTTGGCCGCAGTCTACGAGAAAGAACAGCAGGATCGCAACCGCAGGTTAAGCGCCGGGCGCCGCATGAAGGCTGAATCTGGACGAGGCTGGCCGGGCGGAGCAGTTCCCTATGGTTACAGACCCGAGACTTTCACCGGCAGCGACGGCAAGACCAATACCAGGCTCGTGCCGCATCCGGACGAGTCGGAGCTGGTCAGGCTGGTGTTCCGTCTCTATGCCGAGGAAGGATACTCTGCTTCATCCCTAACGAAGTACCTCAACGCCCGGGGCTTCAGAAACCGGTCAGATGGAACCTGGTGGGGTTCGCAAATCCGGCGCATGCTTGCAAGTGAGGTATACGCCGGCCAAGCCTACTTCTTCAAGACCACCGCCGACGGCGAGCCGGTTGACCGATCCGCATGGGTGCCCATAGATGTTCCCGCCCTGGTGGACAGAGAGGCATTCGACAAAACACAGCGGCTGCTCGCCCGCGATAGCGGACGAAGAGGCCCGGCAAACGGGGTATGGCCCGAAGCCGACCTGAAGGGTCTCCTGTTCTGCGAATGCGGCCTCGCAATGATAGCCCGTCACCATCGAGAAGCCCACACTGCCCGTCACTACTACAAATGCCGCAGTCGCCATAGCCACGAGTACCATGGCGTGAACTGTCCCAGAGAATCAGCCTATGTTAGGATGCAGCCGGTAGACAAGGCCGTGTGGCAGGCATTGCTCGCAGAAATGGAAAATGGAGACCGGCTCGAACGCAAGTTCATCCAGTATCACGAACAGCTCACCCGGCAACTCACCAACGATGCCGAAACAGCCCGGAGTATCCGGGCGGAGCTCGACCGCATCACCAAGCGAGAAGCTGACGCCTGGGATCTCTTCGACCGCGGCGAACCCGGCTGGGATCGGGAGCAGCTCAAGCGCAGATTGGCGCAACTGAAAGAGAACCGTGAGTCCCTGGAATGCCGGTTCAACCAAATAGCCTCGGCAGAGCAGGCCGCTGCCCGGTTGAAGGACGCCGCCGCAGAGGTTAAGCGTCTCGCATCACACTACAACGATCGCCTTCACAACCTGCCCGGGGACAAGCGCCACGAAGTCCTCAAGCTCTTGGTCAACCGCGTCACCCTCCACCCGGACAATTCCCTCACCATCGAATGGCGCTTCCCCGCCACCACACCAGATGATCACGCCGCCTCTTCTGGCAACAAGCAGTCCGCTGCTCGTAGCAAAAACAAACAGGTGAATATCTATCTCATGTGCGACGGGCACGTGATCACGATGGAGCCGGAGAAGTATCCAGATTTCCGCGGAGGGCCGACTTCGCCGGCAAACAACCTGTGGTATGCGCGGAAACACCGCTGACCCGCGGTGCTCCAGACTTCGAAAAACCCACGCGAGATGGATTCCCCGCGCTTCCCGGAGGGTCGGTCGGGCTGCTCCAAACGGCAAGAGACCCCGGGCTGCGCACCCACGGACTTCGCTCGTAAGCGTGGCGTACGTCCGCGTCCGAGCCTACCTCGTCCTGCGCCACAGCGCGCTGACGGACCCGGACCATCCGTTCTACCAAGCCCAATCCGGTCCAGGCGTCTGCACACACGAGGAGCTCTTGGAGAACATCGAGATCCACGAAGGGATGCGGGAGGACGAATGCTGCAGCAGCCATTGGTCACAAGGGAGGGACTACCTGGCAGGCCATCCCATAAACCCGGTAGTTGAGGCCACAGTCTCGCACGCCTACTACGTTCAAACAGCAGAGGAGTTCGAAGACGATGTGATGAACTGGATAAGCACAAGGGTGCAAGCGGTAACAGACGCTACAATAGCAGAACCCTGGAACAAACATTGGTGCGCAGTCGTTTTTGGTGGCTACGAGTGTCCCTGATCAGCGTTCGGAGGTGCGCCGGATATGATGCGAGTCGTTATGCTGCCTTTGCTCTTCATGCTCTTGACTGCTCTTGCTCCCGCAGGCGCTTCGGCATATGCGCTTGAGCCTGAGTCCTTCAGGGATCTTGACGCGGTCAAGTCGGAGTTCGGCGAGAAACCGGTTGCTACGATCAGGCAACTTCTCGCGCAGCGGGATCTCCCTGAGGAGAAATGGAAGCGTGCAGTCGATGCTCTCAAGTTCACCGGAGCTGAGGGCGCCGATTATCTGGTCTCTCAACTCCACCCCCGCGTTGAGTCGGCACTCTACGACGAACGCACGGCAGCCCTGCTCAGGTCGCTCGGATCTATCTATGATCGCCGGGCAGTCGAGTACGCCGTCCGGGTTCTTGTGGTTGCACGGACCACGGACATCCAAAGAGTGGCGCTCAATACCCTGCAGGCTCAGGCGGAACAAACCCCGTTTGCGGGCGATTTCATAGTTGTGAAACCGGATGGAAAGATAGCGAAAGCCAGGCCTCGGCGTCTGCCGGTGGTCTATGTGTCTGGCCGTGCCACAAGGTCGAAAGGCAGGCCGGAGGAGTGGCCGGATCGGGAGTTGCTCCTGGGCATATCCAGGCGGCTCCGGGCCATGGCCGCCGCGTTTGACAAGGAAAAGAACCCGTTGGCCTGGCACCTGCGCCAGGTGGTGGACGCTATTGACGAGAAAGAGGCTCAACTCCAGGCAGCGCTCGCGAAGATAGAAGCAGGTGAAGGCTAGTCCGGAGCACATCCCGACCCTCGCGTAACGTTGCGAAAGGCCGTGGCATCAAACTGTTCTGACCCGGAATTGACAACGCCGGTGTCTGGAGCACGTTTTCCCGGGAGAGTCTTCCGCATGCCGATTGTGCGCTTCACAATAGGCCAGGTCACCCTCGGACATGGAGCGCGGGCAGGACAGCTGCATGAGGCCGTGGCAGAGAATGCCCCTTCACTCTACGCCGTCTGAAACGCTGGGTACCGGTGCTCATGCGAGCAAGGAGCCCACCTAGCTTTCAGGCCGAAGTCATTTCTTCTCGGCCTTCCGCGCCAGCCGCCAAAGCTCCCGGACAACCCTTTCCTGCAGTTGCTCGTCTGCAGTGTGTTCCGCAGCAAGCTCCAGAAAACGCTCGCCAAGCTCCTGGACGCATGCCTCGTATGTCCTGATGGCCTGCTCGCACGTCACAGTATCATTCGGTATACGGACCAGCCCGTGCACGCTGCTGTTGGCGGGCCTGGATATCGTTCACACCTTAACTATGTCGTACTCCGGGCTTTCGGAACTGTCAACAGGTGTGCGAGGCCACAAGCGGGCAGGGGGCGAAAAACTGGTAAAAATACCGGGCAGCCGGCCGGATGCGAGGCAGGCCGGTGAGGAGTGCGTGGCGCCTAAAACGTAAACCGTAAGGCGCAGTCCGGAATGCAGACGCCCGGGCGCTACACTAGTCCTGCCGCCACGCGGTTGATTACGTCCTGGAGATTCTGCTTGACGGCGATGGCGAGATCCCTGAGGTCAGAGCTGTCGGCGAGGGCAAGCTGGGCTATGGGATCGATGGTTTCGACGACCGTCCCACCGGCGCGTTCGTAGACCACCACGTTGCACGGCAGCAGAAGGCCGATGTCCATGTCCAATTCCATGGCCAGGTGCGCGTAGCGGGGATTGCACGCTCCGAGGATGACGTACTGCGGGAACTCGATCGCCAGCTTCTCCTTGAACGTTCGCCTGACGTCTATCTCGGCGATGATGCCGAAGCCCTCTTCCTTCAGCGCTTCCCGCACCGAGGCAAGTACGCTGTCGTACGGGCGGTCAACCCGGATCTTGATCCCGTAGGCGGACTCCTCCTGAACCGCGTCGGCGTGCTGCTCGAGTTTAGTTTCCGGCTGGGCGGGGATGCTCGGACCCTCGGCCACCTCCGTTATGGGTGTTTCTCTCTGTTCCTCCATCGTGAATCCCTTTCCGGCAAGAGCTCAGGATATCTGAGATACCGTCGTCTCGGGGTTATGTTCGTCGTCGCGCGGCGATATCCCTTGTCAACGAAGCGTCCGGGCTCCGGTCTTTGTGCAACGTGCTTCGTACTTTGTGCCTGCGAGACCCCTCCCTCGTTGTCAAGAACCTTTCGGCCATTCGCGCCGCCTCCACAGTGCCAGGAGGGCCCCGACTTCGGATCGAGCGCGTCGCAGACTATTCTTAGTATCTACCCCGTGAATGCGGGGATTCAAACGGGTCGCTCTGCGGATGACGGCCCGGCTTTAACGTCGGCGCTGGAACGTATTTCGGAACTGCGATACCTAGACCCGCCCTGGATCGTGGAGGTATCGAAACAGATCCACCTCGCGCGGAATTAGTGAAATGGCTGCTAGACCAGTTCTATCGTTATGTCCGGCCGGCCGTGGAGCGTTTGGTGAATCAGACACTTCTCGGCGACTCTCCGCACGGCGGACCTGCGGGTTTCCGGGATACCTTCAGGTATGTCTACGATTGCCCGCATCCGGCCGATCCTTGCAGGATCGCTCGCCTTTTCCCATGCGACGTCAATCGTCATGCCTTCGCAGTTGATGCGCGCCCGCTTGCAGTACTCCGCAATGTAAACGCCGACGCATGAGCCAAGCGATGCCGCCAGCAGTTCCGGCGGGGTCATCCCCTGGTCGGCGCCGCCCGCCGCCTCCGGCTGGTCCACCACAATCTTGTGACCGCGCGTCTCCGCGGTGAACTTCAAGCCGCCCTCGTACTTTACCAGCATCCTGTTCCTCCTGCTTAACCGATAGTGCAGGCTGCGGGGAGCGAGCCTGCTGTACTAGCCCAAACTATTCGTGAGTTGATGCGGGTGCCCGCCCCTCGATACGTCCCCGACAAAGTCGGGGCCTACTCGGGGTGTACGGATTCTTCCCAGGCCGCGTGTCCCGAGTAGTCCCGCCTG
>Ga0114930_10003807_pt1 | contig 13006 bp, 13 predicted proteins | sample AnhtaG_FD_87300 | JGI IMG/M metagenome (GOLD analysis project Ga0114930, IMG submission 87300) | Deep subsurface microbial communities from Anholt, Denmark to uncover new lineages of life (NeLLi) - Anholt_01485 metaG | ecosystem: Environmental > Aquatic > Marine > Oceanic > Sediment | place... | reverse complement strand
TGGTCAGGATTAAAAGCCACCTGGAGCAAGGCGAACGGCTATTGTCAGGGGACGAGCCATGCGGAAAGAAGCTCGATTTCATTAGTCAGGAGCTTTTTCGAGAGCTTAATGCGATAGCTTCTAAAATGAGAGCTCCGGGGCTGATGCCCGCTATTCTGACTATAAAATCAGAGGTAGAGAAAATCAGAGAGCAAGTGCAAAATATTGAGTAGATATTATTTTTTCTCTTTAAGATTGGAGTTTTATTTAAAGGACCAATAGAATGAGTAAACTCGTCAACATAGGTTTTGGCAACTCAGTAATTTCCGAGCGGGTGGTAGCCATAATCGCCTCCCATTCACTCCCCATAAAGAGGCTGCGGGAAGAGGCGAAGAGACTTAACAAGCTGATAGATGCTACCGCCGGCAGGCAGACCCGCTCGGTTATTGTCACCGATAGCAACCATATTATCCTTTCATCCGTTCGTCCATCTACTGTAGTCTCTCGGCTTAAAGATTAACAAGGATTAAATAGCTAAGCAAATGTACCCCATCCATCAAGTAAGAAAGGGTCAGGTTTTTATAATCTCAGCTCCCTCAGGTTCTGGCAAGACTACCCTGGGGAAGGAGTTGATAAATTCCCTCCCCGACTTCCAGTTATCCATCTCCTGCACCACCCGAAAGCCTCGTCCAGGAGAGCAAGAAGGGGTGGACTATTTCTTTCTGACCGAAGAGGAGTTTGAGAAGAAAAGGATGAAGGGAGAGCTTATAGAGTGGGCTGAGGTCTTCGGTCACTATTATGGTACCTCCCATGACAGGCTAACTCAGTATCTTCAGCAAGGGAAGCATGTCCTTTTGCTGATAGATGTTCAGGGTGCCCTTCAGATAATGGAGAAGCTCCCCCGCGTGGTCTCCATATTCGTATTGCCACCCTCCTGGGATGCCCTTAAACAGAGGCTTGAGGAGAGGGGTACTGATACAGCCGAGGAGATTCAGAGGAGATTAGAGGCGGCCGTGAGAGAGATTGACTATTGGTCTCATTATGATTATATTGTAATAAATGAGACCCTGACCGAGGCTGTGGAGAAGCTCAGGTCTATCATTATTGCCGAGCGCAGCCGGCAGGAGGAGATGAAAGAGGTAGTGCAAGGGCTCATCGACGATTTCCGTCCGAGGAAGTGAGGGCTCGGGGTTATCTATTTTATGTTTTCAGATGATGAGCTAATGCTTTAACACCCTTGAAGAAAGCTGATGAAAATGCTAAGCACAGGAGGAGAAATGGCAGGGATTACCAATAAGCCAGGGAATAAGTTCCAACTAATAACGGTTTCAGCACTACGATGCAAGCAATTAATTGACGGGGCGAAGCCCAAAATAGAGATTACAGCAAAGAAGTGGGCTACCATTGCCAGAGAAGAGGTCAGAAGGGGGCTGATAAAATTCACTATGCGGAGCGATAAAGAAGGGGAGCAATCCCCTGAGTAAGCCTCCTTGAAGGGCGGCTCCCTCTGTATAAATTTTCATAAGGGAAAAAGGGGATGAAAATAGCTTTAGGAGTCAGTGGCGGCATTGCCGCCTACAAGGCTGTGGAGATAGTTCGGGAATTCCAGAAGCATAATGTTGAGGTAGTGGTGGTTATGACCAGAAGTGCCTGCCGTTTTGTTTCCCCTCTGACATTTCAAACCATCTCTCACAATAGAGTCTATTATCGCATGTTCACCCCTGCTGAGGAGTGGGAAGCCCATCATATATTTCTGGCAAAGGAGATCGACCTTCTCCTTGTCGCCCCGGCTACAGCGAATATCATAGGGAAGTTTGCCAATGGTATTGCCGATGACCTCCTTTCCACTCTCTTTCTGGCGGTCTCTTGCCCGGTGGTGGTAGCCCCCGCTATGCACCAACGTATGTTTCTGCATCCTCAGGTCAAGGAGAATCTGGAGAGGTTGCGTCAGTTAGGAGTGAAGCTGGTCGAGCCGGAGGTGGGTTATCTGGCTGGGGGTGACGAGGGTGTGGGAAGATTGGCAGAAGTCAGCAAGATCGTTCAACTCTCACTTCAGGCTTTGAGGAAGAAGACTCTTGCGGGGGTCACCTTTCTGATAACTGCGGGTCCCACCTGCGAGGATATCGACCCTGTAAGATACATAACCAACCGCTCCACCGGGAAGATGGGCTTTGCCCTGGCGGAAGCTGCTGCAGCCCGGGGGGCTGAGGTGACTCTAATCACTGGACCCACCACCTTACCTCCACCCATCGGAGTGAAGCTGATTACGGTGAGGAGCGCCAGCCAGATGCGGGAGAAGGTTCTCGAGCAGTTGGAAGGGAGTAAGGTGGTCATCAAATCGGCGGCGGTCACCGATTTTCGCCCCCGATTTCCAAGCCCAAAGAAGATTAAAAAGGATGCCCCCTTGGATGCTTTAGAGCTGGAGCTAACCGAGGACATCCTGGCAGAAATCGGCCAGCAGAAGGGGGAGAGGTTGGTAGTGGGGTTTGCCGCTGAGAGCGAAGGGGTAGTCCCCTATGCCCTCAAGAAGCTCAAGGAGAAGAAGCTTGACCTCATTATTGCCAACGATATATCCCTGCCAGGGAGCGGCTTTGGTTCGGACACTAATACGGTGACCATTATCACCGCCGATGGCAAGGAGACACCCCTGCCCCAGCTCCCCAAAAGGGAGGTAGCGGAGCATATACTGGATAAAATAGAAGAAATGTTAGCTGATGCCAGTCGATAATTTATCCGACCTCATAGAGAAGGTCAAACGCCAGCTTCAATATTTCCAGAGCCTCGGTGTAGAGGGTCTGAATATCCCCCAAAGGAGAGAGCAGATAGCCCCTGTCAGCCAGAAGAGCGAGCTTCTCTCTCAGCTCCAGCAGGAGGTGGCCCGATGCCAGAAGTGCCCACTCCACCTTACCAGGAAAACCACTGTCTTCGGCGAAGGTGATGTCAACGCTCGGCTGATGTTTATCGGTGAAGCCCCGGGCTATTGGGAAGATGTGCAGGGACGCCCTTTTGTGGGTCAGGCAGGTAAATTGCTGACCGATATTATTAAGGCTATCGGGTTGAGCCGGGAGGAGGTCTATATAGGCAATATCGTGAAATGTCGTCCTCCGGAAAATCGGAATCCCAAGCTGGAGGAAATGGAAAGCTGCCGAGATTATTTGCACCAGCAGATTGCTATAATAAGACCCGAGATTATCTGTGCTCTGGGCACTTTTTCCGCTCAGAGGCTTTTGAACACCAAACTCCCCATCTCCAGATTGCGGGGGAAGTTTTGGGATTATCAGGGGATTAAGCTCATGGCAACCTTCCATCCAGCCTTCCTCTTGAGGAGCCCTTATAAAAAGAGGGATGTCTGGGAGGATATGAAGAAGATAAAAGCCTGTCTTCAGCAGGGGAGCCAGTGATGAAAGAGAGGAGAAGATTTATAGAGGTTGCTCTTCCTCTTCCCCTCTCTCCTACCTATACCTATGAACTCCCTATTAAGCTTCAGGATAAAGTCGCCTGCGGAAGCAGGGTCTTGGTCCCCTTTGGGCGAAAGCTGACCACCGGCTATGTAGTAGATTTCACCTCTCAGCCTCAGATTCCTCTGGAGAAGATAAAGAAGGTGCGCGAGCTGCTGGATGAGAAGCCTCTCATCACCGAGTTTATGCTTCGCCTTACAAAATGGGCGGCGGACTATTACCTCACCTCCTGGGGAGAGTTTATCAAAGGCTCCCTCCCGGCGGGGATTAACATCGAGTCCCATACGGTGGTCTCCATCTCCGATGCGGGGCGACGCTGGGTGGGAAAATTAGCCTCTTCGGAAGAAAAACTCCCCCATCGATTCCGTGTATTGAAGCATCTGCAGAGTGAGCCAGCCCTGCCGGTCAAGCGGCTCAAGAGGTTGTTTCCCTCATCCAGCTTTTACTCCTCCCTCAGTTGGCTGCACAAGGAGGGTTTCATCACCCTGAGGGAGAAGCTGGAAGGGAGAGCTTCCACAGCACGCCCCAGAGCTGAGAAAGAGCCTTTTGAAGAAGCTCCTCAGAGCTCTGAAAAGCATATTAAGCTGACTCCCCTGCAGCAGGAGGTTTACAGCCGTATAGTGGAGGAGATGGATAAGGGGAGCTTTTCTGTTATCCTGCTTCACGGCGTTACCGGCAGCGGAAAGACGGAAATATACATCATGGCGGTAAAGAAGGTATTAGCAGAGGGGAGGAACGCCCTTATTCTGGTGCCGGAGATCGGGCTTACTCCCCAGCTTAATCGTCGCTTCAGCTCCTATTTTGGTAATACAGTAGCAGTGCTCCACTCCGGGCTGGGGAGAGGAGAGAGGCTGGATGAGTGGTGGCGAGTGAAAAGGGGAGAAGCTAAGGTGGTGTTAGGCACCCGCTCTGCTGTTTTCGCCCCTTTACAGAATATAGGCATTATAATAATTGATGAGGAGCATGATGCTTCTTATAAGCAGGAGGAATCTCCCCGGTATAATGGGAGAGATGTAGCCATAGTGAGAGCTAAGATGGAAGAGGTGGTGGTGCTGCTTGGTTCAGCCACCCCTTCTCTGGAAAGCTATTACAAGGCGAAGCAGGGTAAATACCTCTACCTTTCCCTTCCCACCAGGGTCAGCAACCGCCAGCTGGCGGAGGCGGAAATCGTTGACATGAAGGAGGAACTAAAGCGAGAGAGGGGCGCGGTTTTATTCTCTGAAAGGTTGCTGACCGCTATAAAAGAGAGGTTATCCAGGAAAGAACAGGTTATGTTATTGGTCAACCGCCGGGGATATGCCTCGTTTCTGCTTTGTCGTTCCTGTGCCTACACCCCGCTTTGCCCTCACTGCAGCCTGGCTCTAACTTTTCATCAGAGACCAAAGCGCCTTATATGCCATTACTGCGGTTACAGCCGTCTTCCCCCTAAAAAATGTCCTCAATGCGAAGGGGAGTATCTCCATATGGTGGGGGAAGGGAGCGAGAAATTCGAAGAGGTTCTAAGAGGGATGCTCACCGGAGAAGCCATCTGCCGGATGGATAGGGATACCACCAGACGCAAAGGGTCCTATGAGAAGATACTTGCCGAGCTGGCTGATGAGAAGATAAAGCTCCTCGTGGGCACCCAGATGATTGCCAAAGGTCACGACTATCCCAAGATTACCCTGGTGGGGGTGGTAGCTTCCGATAGCGCCCTCTGTCTGCCAGATTTCAGAAGCAGTGAGAGGAACTTCCAGCTTCTCACCCAGGTGGCTGGTAGGGCAGGGAGGGGGGATATACCCGGGAAGGTCATCATTCAGACATATTACCCTGACCATTATAGCATCCGCTTCGCCTGTCAGCAGGACTACGCCTCCTTCTACCAGCAGGAGCTGAGGTTTAGAAGGTGGATGAAATACCCCCCTTTTACCTCTATTATAAACCTCGTGGTCAAAGGAAGAGACAGGGAGAGGGTTAAGAAAAAGGCAGAACTCCTCGCCCAACAACTCAGAGAGAATCGGGACGGCACCCTTATTATTATGGGTCCAGCCCTGGCACCTTTAGCCAGGATAAAGGGGGAATATCGCTACCAGGTAATCCTGAAGGGAAGAGTCAGGACGAGGATGAAGAGGTGCCTCCAACAGAGCTTGGAAGCACTGCGAAGCAAAAGGATTGGCATGAAAAACCTCCAGGTAGATGTGGACCCTATGAACATGATGTAGACATCTTCCTGGAATAGGAAGCTCAGGGGGTCAATAGAGTGGTCTATGACATAAGCTCTAAGCCTCTTAACATCATAGAATGGGAGTAACTATGCCGAAGATAGATTTTGTCCATTTACATAACCATACCGAATACAGCCTCCTCGATGGGGCTATCCGCTTGAACGAACTCATTGAGCATACTATTAATAAAGGGATGAGCGCTACCGCTATTACTGACCATGGAAATATGTTCGGAGTGGTGCCCTTCTACTTGAAGGGAGTGGAGAATGGGATAAAGCCCATTATCGGCAGCGAGATGTATGTAGCTCCCAAGAGCCGGCTTGAGAAGAGCGGACCGATAAAAGCTGGCGAAGAGCCCTTCTTCCACCTGATCTTACTGGTGGAGAACGCCGATGGCTATAAGAATCTAATCAAGCTGTCCACCGATGGCTACCTGGAGGGCTTTTACTACAGGCCCAGGATTGATAAGGAGCTCCTCAGACAGCATTCCAAGGGTCTGATAGCCCTCAGCGGCTGTTTGAGGGGGGAAATCGCCAGTCACATTCTGAGGGGCGAGGTGAATAAGGCGGAACAATATGCTCGGGAATATCAGGAAATCCTGGGAAAGGATAACTTCTTCCTGGAGCTTCAGGACCACGGTCTTAAGGAGGAAAAGCAGGTAAACTCTGAATTGGTCCGTATGTCTCAGCATCTGGGTATCCCTCTGGTCGCTACTAACGATTGCCACTACATAACTCAGCAAGATGCTTTTCCCCACGATGTCCTGATCTGTATTCAGACCGGTAGAACAGTTCAGGATAAGGATAGGCTAAAATTTGCCAACGACCAATACTATTTTAAATCCCCTGAAGAGATGGGGATGCTGTTTGCCGAGCAACCCGAAGCCCTGCATAATACTGTCGAGATTGCCCGACGCTGCCACCTCCTTCTGGATACCTCCACCTATCATCTCCCTCGCTATGATGTTCCTGAGGAATATACCTCAGACCAGTATTTTGAGAAGATTGCTCATGAGGGATTCGAAAAAAGGCTGGAGAGGTTGAAGGAGCTGGAGGCCCAGGGGAGGCTGAAGGTGCCCCTGAGTGAATACAAAAAGAGACTGGATGAAGAAATCCTCATGATCAAGCAGACCGGCTTTTCCAGCTATTTTCTGATTGTCTGGGACTTTATTGACTATGCCCGGCGAGAGAGTATTCCTGTGGGACCCGGGCGCGGCTCTGGTGCCGGCAGCCTGGTAGCTTACTGTATGAACATCACCGATGTCGACCCCCTTCAGTATGGTCTCCTGTTCGAGCGATTTCTTAACCCCGAGCGGGTCTCCTCCCCTGATTTCGACATAGACTTCTGCATGAGGCAGAGGGGAAAAGTGATAGACTATGTGACCAACCGCTACGGGCGGGAGAATGTTTCTCAGATTATCACCTTCGGCACCATGGCTGCCCGGGCGGTGATAAGGGATACCGGAAGGGGGTTGAACATCCCCTATTCCAAGGTTGATTCCATTGCCAAGATGATTCCTTATGAACCCGACAGCTCCATAGATAAAGCTTTACGGGAAGTTCCCCAGTTAGCAGAGATGGAGAAGAAGGACGAAGAGGTAAAGACCCTTCTTTCGGTCGCTCGCAGGCTGGAAGGGCTGACCCGGCACGCCTCCACCCATGCCGCCGGAGTGGTCATTGCCCCCGCTCCTCTCACCGAGTATGTGCCTCTCTACAAAGGGGGAAAGAATGAGATAACTACCCAGTATGCTATGGGGGAGCTGGAGAAGATTGGCTTGTTGAAGATGGACTTCCTCGGGCTGCGCACCCTCACAGTGATCAAGGAAGCCATAGATAATATAGGAGAAACCACCGGCAAGGCGATTGAGCTTGACCTCCTTCCCCTCGATGACGACAAAACCTATAAGCTATTTTCTGAAGGGAGGACAACCGGCATTTTCCAGTTTGAAAGCTCCGGTATGAAGGACATTCTCAGGAGGTTCAATCCTCAAAAATTTGACGACCTGATCGCCCTTAACGCTCTCTATCGCCCCGGTCCCATTCGCAGCGGGATGATAGATGAGTTCATCAGGAGGAAGCAGGGGAAGATAGCCACCACTTATGAAGTTCCCGAACTGGAGGAGATTCTGGGAGAGACCCATGGGGTTATAGTTTACCAGGAGCAGGTTATGCAAATAGCCAGCCGGCTGGCAGGTTTCACTATGGGAGAGGCTGACATCCTGCGTCGCGCTATGGGGAAGAAAAAACGGGAGGAGATGAGGGCTCAGAAGGAGAAGTTTCTCAAGGGAGCTAAAGAGAAGAGCATCCCCACCAAAACTGCTCAGAAGATTTACAATTTGATGCAGCACTTCGCCGGCTATGGGTTCAACAAGTCGCACAGTACCGCTTACGCCCTATTAGCCTATCAGACAGCATATCTAAAAACCCATTATCCTCTGCAGTTTATGGCAGCTTTGCTTACCTGCGAGATGGAAAACACAGATAAGCTTGCCAGCCACATTACCGAGTGCCGAGAGATGGGAATAAAGGTTTTCCCCCCGGACATCAATGAGAGCCAGGCTAACTTCACAGCAGTGGGGGAGGGCATCAGGTTTGGACTGGCAGCTATTAAGAATGTAGGGCTGTCGGCTATTGAATCCATGTTAGAAGCGAGGAAGAAGTTGGGAGTGTTCACCTCTTTTGTCAGGTTCTGTGAGGAGGTAGACCTCCGATTGGTCAATAAGAGGGTGATAGAGGGCCTTGTCAAATCTGGCTCCTTCGATTCCCTTGGTCTGCGCCGCTCCCAGCTCTTCGCAATCGTTGACCGTGCTATGGAGCACGCCCAGCGGCGCCATAAGGAGCGGGAGAAAGGGCAGATAAGTATGTTTGCTACCTTTCAGCCCCAGGAAGGGACCATGCTCGATAGCCAGCTCATTCCAGCTATGGACGAGTGGTCGGAAAGAAAGCTGCTAGCCTATGAAAAAGATGCGCTGGGATTCTATATCACCGGACATCCCTTAACCCGCTTTGAAAGCGAGCTCAAGGAGTTCTCCAGCTCAACCACTGCCGATATCAACCAGGATATGGATTCTCAGACCACCTCCATCGGAGGAGTCATCAGCCGCATCAGGCGACTTAAGACCAAGTCGGGGAAACTAATGGCTATTATCCGATTGGAGGACCTGGTGGGTTCCATAGAGGTCACCGTCTTTCCGGCTACCTATCAAGCCTCCCAGGCTTCTCTCAAGGTTGACGAAGCTGTACTGGTTAAGGGGAAAGTAGAGGCAGACGAGGATAAGGCCAAGCTGCTTGCTTCAGAGATTATCCCCCTGAGGGAGATAAGACATCGGAGCGCAAAGAGAATGGTGATAACCATACCCCTTACGATGCTGGAAGAGGAGACCATCCAGGAGCTTCACAAACTATTGGAAGAGAACCGTGGGGAGTGTTCGGTCAAGTTTGAGCTGGTGCAACCTCAGAGGTTCCAACTGTCTATCAAGCCGAACGCCTATATTAAGGTCAATCCGACAAAGCAGCTCATAGACCGGCTGGAGGAGATGTTCGGCAAGGGAGCGGTTACACTGGTAACCCGGTAGACTGCGGATGATAAGCTTTTTATTAGTACGAGAGAACAAAAATGGAGAAAAATCTTTACTACGGGAGAAAGAAATTTCAGAAGAGCACTTTTCATTTCTTCATAATTGGCATTATCCTTACACTTCTTTTATCAGGGTGCTCATACTTTTCTACCAACAAGGAGGCGATAAGAGTCGACAATCTTTATGGGCAAGAGGTAGCGGGGGCGAATATAACCTGCCAGGGGATAAATAGATATACCGACCCCTCCGAAGCTCTGGGAGCCCCCAATGCCGGGGAGTTCGTTAGCGGATCTCGCAACTACTACGGCTTCGTATCCCTGGGCATAGATGGGAGCATCGTGCTCCGCATGTCTATGCCAGTAGCTGATGGTCAGGGAAATGACATCAGGGTGTATCAATCGGTATCCAACGAGCCCCTGGAGGTGTGGGTCAGCCCATCGATGACTGAAGAATTCGTCTCTATGGGTATTAAAAATTGCGGCAAGCGCGGAGGGGGCTTTGATCAATACTGCGAATTTGATATAAAAGATTCCGGATATAAGTCGATAAGATATGTCTTTGTAAAGGATAAGCAGAGGACACAAATCCCAGATATTTACTGCTATGAGTCGGCAGGCGCGGATATAGACGCAGTGCAGGGGCTGTATACCAATTTAATTGACACCGCCAATTAACCTTCCCGCAAGGATTGAAATGGAAGACTCAAGGGCAAAAAGGGCCATAGACCTCCTCCTTTTTTCTTCTCTCTCCGCAGCCCTTCTCTCTTTTGGTCTCCAGGGAGGGGAGCTTCTGAAGGAGGATTATGTAGGATTAGCCCTGGGAGGATGTTTGATTATGGCTCTGTTCATCATCAAAAGAGGGGAGCTATTGGCAAAGGATTACGGCACGGCAGCGATGAGTCTGGGGTTCATCTTGATTCTCTCGCGCTCGCTTCGCCTCCCCCTCATTTCTAATCTCTTGCACGGATTTTCTTTTAAGCTCTCTTTGCTCTTTACGATAACGGCTGCGCTATTTCTCATTGTTGGGCTTATGGTAAACCGAAGCTCCTTTGTTCTCTTCAACTCTCTTGTTGATTGGTCCTTTCTGGGAGCCCTGTTGTTCATCTGTATATTCTCTCCTTTTGTCCTCCTCCTTTCTGGTGGGGAAAAGGGAGCTTACTATAAAATGAGCTTTCCCCTCTATCTTATAGCCGGGGAATTTTTCTGCTTCTACCTGGCTATCAATTTTCTGCTGCGACGGGGAAAGTATCGCCGCGGCTTTCTTATTCTGTTTATTGTTTTGCTATTGTTTATTATCTGGCATCCTTTGGGGAGATGACCCCTAAAATAGCAGTTCTCGGTGGGAAGAAATTGGTTACCTGGCAAGCCTTTCGGATTGCCTATGCCTTGGGCGAAGCTATCGCAGCCCAGGGATACCAGCTATTCACCGGAGGAGTTTCTGGGGCAGGGGAGGAAGCCTCCCGGGGAGCTCATCGTTATCTGCAAAAGATGGGCGAAAACCCTCTTGACCGCATAACCTCTGTGATCCCCCACGGTTATGAACCGAGCCATCCATACGGGCAAACCCTCCATCGGGGGACGAACTCGAAAGAACGCCGCAGGGAGTTGGTGAAAATAGCCGATGTATGTATCGTCATCGGTGGAGGGGAAGGAACCCGGCAGGAGATAGATTTCGCCATTGAGGAGGGAAAGCCCCTCATCCCTATAGCTTGCACCGGTGGGGAGGCAGCCCGTCTCTGGCAGAAGCTTTATCAGTCGGGGAAGTCTCCAATTGGTGAGCAGCATTTATGGGAGCTCCGTCCCGAGGTGAACGACCCTCTGGTTATCAAAAAAGAGGTTCTGGGGATACTATCGCTTTTAGTAGCTAAAAGGGAGTAGTTATGGAGCGCTTAATAAGGCGGGCGGCTGCCACCATAAGAGGCTACCCCCCGGTGATTGCCCTTACCGGTGCCGGCATATCTGCTGAGAGCGGCATCGCCACTTTCAGGGGAAAGGGGGGAATCTGGTCCAGATACAACCCCGAGAAGTATGCCACCATCGATGCTTTTATGCAAAATCCCGCCAGGGTCTGGAGGATGCTGAAGGAGTTCGCCCAGATTACAATGGAGGCTCAGCCCAACCCCGCTCATATAGCTCTGGCGGAGCTGGAGGCTATAGGGCATCTATCTGTCGTCATTACCCAGAATATAGACAGTCTGCATCAGAGGGCGGGCAGTCGGCAGGTCATTGAGCTGCACGGAAATAACCGCTGGCTTGTCTGTCTGAAGTGCAGCAAGAGGTACCGGGTGAGCCAGAGTATAATCGAGGAGATTCCCCCTCACTGCCGGTGCGGGGGAATACTCCGCCCGGAGGTGGTCTTCTTTCACGAATCCCTCCCGCACGATGCCTACCAGCAGGCGGTGGAAAAGAGCCAGCAGTGCGGCTGTATGCTGGTGATTGGCACTTCTGTCCAGATTTTTCCCGCTTCCCTGATGCCCATCCTTGCCAGACAGCACAACGCCATCATCATAGAGATAAACCCCGAAGAAAGCCACCTCACCAATGAAGTTAGCGACATTTTTATCGAGGGAAAGGCGAGTGAGATTCTCACCCGTATAGTGGAGGAGATAAAAAGGTTGAGCCCTTAGCCCTCCTGTTTTTACCTCTCTTTCTCCAGAATGGGAATAAGCTCCCGGAAGGAGTTTATGGTCCAGTCAGCTCCTGCCGAGGGGTCGGGCTCCTTGCCGTTGGTAAGCAAAATGGTCTTCACCCCGGCGGCTTTGCCCGCCCATATATCGTATTTGACATCCCCGATGAGGAGGAGCTTGTCAGGGGGTATGCCGAACCTTCGGCTGATAAGCAGCACCGGAGCCTCCGAGGGCTTGGGCGGGGCATCCTCTCGAGTGATTACCAGGTCAAAGGAAAGGCGGTGCTTCCGCAGAACCATGTCCACGCAGGTGCGGGAGTTGCGGGTGAGGATGGCGGTCTTTATCCCCTGCCTTTTCAGATAAGACCACACCTCCCGGAAGTGGTCGTTGAGCACGGAGTTCTCCGCCGCATCCCGCTCGCAGTCCTCCAGTATGCGGGCGGCTCGCTCCAGTTGGGCACCTTCCAGGGTCGCCAGGTGCTCCAGAATGAGCTGGTCGGGAGGGATTCCGATGCTCTGCTTCAGCTCAGGGAAATCTATGTAGGGCTTGGTGACCGTTCCATCCAGGTCAAAGATTATCCCTTCAAACAATAGCATCTCTCCCTTCGTCGCCTCCCTTTACCCTGCGGGAGGTTTGATAACCTTGCTTTTCCCCTGGAGATACCAGTGCTGGTTTTCATCAAAGAAGATGTTCTCGCTCATCCCCTTGAGGTCTATCTTCCACTGGTTATCCTCCTGTCGGAGGAGGTAAGGGGGCTCCTTCTGAGGGTCGTCCAGGAAGATGATTATCGCCCATTCCTCGCTGAGCTCAACCTTGTATTTCTTTTTGGATAAGAACTGGTATTCCTGCTTGAGCAAATCCGCCGGCGGTGGGGAACTCCCTACGAGTTCTTTAGTCTCCGCTGTGAGGCACTCCACATAGCCTTTAGTGTCGCCCCGCCGGGCGCAGTCCTTATACCACTCAAAAGCCGCCGAGGGGCTGGCGAACCGCTCTACCTCAGTCTGCCCGGCAATCATTACCGCCCAGAGAAGAATCACGGTCAGCAGTGGCAAAACGACAGTCATCCGCCGCCAGAATTTTTTTCTGAATTTAATGACTATCATCATTATCATTCCCTCACCATAAAGCGGTTATCACTTATATTATAGCTCATTTTCAGGCG
>Ga0114930_10003806_pt1 | contig 13006 bp, 9 predicted proteins | sample AnhtaG_FD_87300 | JGI IMG/M metagenome (GOLD analysis project Ga0114930, IMG submission 87300) | Deep subsurface microbial communities from Anholt, Denmark to uncover new lineages of life (NeLLi) - Anholt_01485 metaG | ecosystem: Environmental > Aquatic > Marine > Oceanic > Sediment | place... | reverse complement strand
GAGTACATCGACGCGTGGCAGCAGCCCACGCCGGACAACCCGGTCGGCATCTGCGGGCCCATCGGGCCGACCGAGCAGCTTCCGCTGGTGGCGCGGCTGGTCAACGTCCTTGGCCTGGACCTGGCCCAAAAGGGCGCGCATTTCTGGGGCATGGACGAATGGGTGCAGGACGGGGTGCCCGTGCTGCCGGACCACCCGCTGTCCTTCAAGAACGCCGACATGGACCTGTGCTTCAACCGCATCGAGGCCGCCCTCAAGATGCCCGAGGCGGACCTCCACTTTCCCTCGGGCGACCTGGCCGAGTACAGCGCCACGTTTGACGCGATCCGCTGCGCCGTGATGCAGGGCGGCCAGGGCGACGTCAAGCACTGGGCCTTCAACGACCCGCTCAAGCGCGAGGGCGCGTACAAGGACGAGCCGCCCTCGCCCGAGGAATTCGGCAAGCTCGCCACGCGCGTCGTCGACCTGCACCCCATGACCATCATGCAGAACGCGCGCACCTCGGGCGGCGGTCAAGTAACCGAAGTGCCGATGCAGGCCAGCACCGTCGGGCCGGTCGAGACGTGGAAGGCCGGCAAGGTGTCCATCTGGCAGGCCGGCATGCACGACAACCCCTTCGGCATGCGGCTGACGGCCTTCATGATCGGCAAACAGCTCCCGGACTCGGCCGTGCCCATGAGCCTGCTGGCCGGCCACCCGAACGTCCAATTCAACTACTATCGCCCGGCCATCGGCACCTGCGAAGTCGAGATGCACTAGGGCCCCACAAATCATGGGCACGCTTACGCCAGGCGCCTTTCAACGGCCCCTATATAACCTATACGACCCATACGTCCTATGTGTCCTATTGCCCTTGGTCCTGGCAGCCGCCGTGTCGTCGGTCGGTTGGGCCCAGGCACAGCCTGACGTGATCGACGTCGGCTCCTGGAAGTAACTCTTCTTTGACGAACGCTTCATCGCCGAATCCGAGGGCGTCGCCATCACCATGAACCCGCCGGTCAAGGCCGGCGTGGTGCTGGCGGCGGACCGGCCGTGGGAGGACTTCCGGCTCACGTCGTACTTCACGGTCGTCCAGGACGCCGACCTATGCCGGATGTACTACTCCTGTTTCTCGAAGGACCAGTGGCACACGCCCAACTCCTGGGAAAACCACGCCTTTCTGTGCTGCGCCGAGTCCAAAGACGGCGTCCACTGGGACAAGCCGAACTACGGCATCGTTGAATTCGAGGGCTCGACGGACAACAACATCATCCTGCGCAGCGTGGTCGACGGGACGGTGTTCATCGACCCGACGGCCCCGCCGGAGAAGCGCTACAAGCTGCTGCACACCGTCGGCCCGCACGCCGGCGGCCTGCGCGTGTCGTATTCCGCCGACGGCGTCCACTTCACGACGCCGGAAGCGCCCGTGAGCCCGTGGTGTCCCGACAGCCAGCAGAACGCGTTCTGGGACGCGTCGCTCGAGCAGTACGTGGTCTATCTTCGCGGCCGGCCCGACATGGGGGTGCCCGTCAAGAACCGGCTGGTCGTGCGGGCGGCCATGGACGACATCGAGACGCCTTGGGAGGTCAAGCCTGAGATCGTGTTCCAGACCGACGCGCGGGACCGCCCCGAGGTCGACTTCTACACCAACGCCTGCGTGAAGTACCCCTGGGCTGACGACGCCTACTTCATGTTCCCCGCGGCCTACCACCACTACCCGCCCGAGATGGGCAACGACGGCCTGCTCGATTCGAGCATCGCGGCCAGCCGCGACGGCGTCCACTGGGTGCGCCCGGACCGCAGGCCCTACGTGTGCATGGGGGAGGCGTCCGAGTGGGACGCGTGTTTCGTCATGATGGGCGTGGGCCTCGTGCGCCAGGGCACGCACCTGTACCAGTACTACGCCGGCGTAGACCTCAGCCACGGCGGCACCCGCGGCATGAGCGAGGACGAGCGGAGGCAATGGCGCCGGTGGGGCCAGATCGGCCGCGTCGTGCAGCGGCTCGACGGCTTCTTCTCAGCCGACGCGGACTACGAAGGCGGCCGGCTACTCACCCCGCCAATCACCTTCACCGGCGACCGCCTCGTGCTCAATATCAACACCACGGCCGCCGGTCACGCGCGCGTTGCCATCACCGACGCCCAAGGCGCCGGGCTCCCCGGATTCGCAATGACCGACGCCGACAAGATCATGACCAACGACGTAGCCCACGTCGTCACGTGGAACGGCAACGCCGACGTCTCATCGCTTCAGGACCAGCCCGTGCGCCTGCGCTTCGACATGCGCTCCGCCAAGCTGTATGCGTTTCAGTTCGTATCCGGCGAGATGCCTTGATGAGCTGGATTCGGAATTCGATGAGCACTTCGCCGTCGAGACCGGGAGGGCGAGCGTACCCGCGAGCCGTGGCCTATGCCTGCGACTTCGGCTCGCGGGTACGCTCGCCCTCCCGCATCCAACTCAGGACACCAAGGTCTATCTTGCCCCGGTGTATTCGCTCACGTCGAGCAGGTAGACCTGCCGGTGGTCGCCCTCGTGCATCGAGTCGATGGTGAGGTACTTGCCTTTGCGGTCCCAGCGGGCGTGGAGGTCGCAGCGGAACTCGCCCCGGTGCTCGGGGGGGAGTAGGAACCGGCCAAGGATGACGAGCTTGCCGTCGGAGGGCCGGTAGAGCATCTGGGTCTGCATACGGTCCTTGCCGGGATAGGTGTCGGTGGCGATCCATTCGGTATCGGGGGAGTAGGTGCAGTGGCCGTCCTGTTTGAGGACGCCGTCGCCGATGACCTCGAAATGGTCGGTCTGGTCGTCGTAGCGGTGGAAGTGGTTGCCGGTGTCGGGCTCGCTGGACCACATGAGGATCTGCTTCGGGTTCTTCCAGATGAAATGCGACACCATGCCGTGGTCGTTGACGCAGTGGACGCCCGAGCCGTCGAGGCCGGCAGTGAACATGCGGGTGCGCCAGCCGCCCTCCTTGGGGGCTTCCTTGTAGGCGCGGTGGAGAAAGATGAAGCGGCTGCCGTCGGTGTTGATGAGCAGGTGGTTGAACCAGTGGCGGCCGTCGGTCTGGAGTTCCTGCGGGATGGCGGCGATCTGCTCGTACGAGACGATGTCCTTCGACCCGCCGGTCTCCAGGTCGAGCACGTAGATGCCGCCCGAGGGCGGCACGAGCTGGCCGGCGCCGGGGTCCACGCCGCCCTTGTAGCCGTATCCGGGTCGGGTGTCGTCGATGCGGGCGAAGTCGGTGCCGACGGCCTTCTTGCCGTCGGGGCTGACCGAGTACACGCCCTTCGGCAAGACGCGTTTCTCGCCGGTGAAGGGGTCTTGGATGATGGAGATGAACTGGTCGCCTTGGCGGTCGTTGTAGATGACCTGGGTCTTCGAGCCGGCCAGCCACTGCAACATGCAGCCCTGCTGCCAGCACCAGGCGCGGGTCTGGCCGAAGGGAATCCACTTGTCGCCGTCCTCGAGGTCGACCATGCCCACCGTGATCACGTCGTCGGGATTCGGGGTGCGGTCGTGGAAGTCGACCTCCATGGCGAGGACGTAGCGGTTGGTCGGGTCGAACTGCTGCTTGTCGTAGTAGGCGAACCAGTGCGACTTCGGGCCCTGGGTGATGGCCCGGACGGGCACGTGGGCGTCGAAGGTCTTGGGCGGTTTGGTGTCGGTTTGGGCAGCGGCCGCGGACGTGAGCAAGAGCCCAGCCGCAAATGCGAGTGTTACGAGCAACTGCATGGGACGTCCCTCCGTAGTTGAAGCCGGGGCGCATGGTAGCAATCGGCACCGGGTCATTCCAGTCCTGCGCCGGGATGATGCAGGGCCGCCCGCGACCCGTGCGAAACGCGTGGGGTCCTGGCATAATCCCCGGTCAAGAGCCAACCGTGGGGAGGATCGTAATGAACCAAGCGGCCGCACTGATCCGTATCTGTTTGGTATTCGCCTGCGCGAGCGCCTTCTGTACGCTTAGCCACGCGGCGGACCCCTGGCAGCAGTCGTTGAGCTACGACGGCGGCGGCCACTGGAATCTGCGCGTGCGGGTCGAGGTGGACAACCCGTCGGATGAGCCCTTGGAGGGCGCGCCCGCGCTGCTGCACGTGAAGGCGGAGGACCCGAGGTGCGCGCCGCTGGTGGGACAGCGCGTGCAGGGACTGCGCGTGACCAAGGCCGACGGCACAGAGTTGCTGTTCGGGGTGCAGGACGCTGCGGGCAACGAGAAGAGCGACGGGGCGCTCGCGGCGGACGATACGGTGGTCCTGCCGGTCGAGTCCGATGCTCGATCGACGAGCGCGTATTACGTCTACGCCGGCAACGAGGATGCTTGGCGGCCGCCGAAATGGCTGCGGGGGCGGCTCACGAATCCGGGCTTTGAATACGGCGAAGGCGCGCCGGCCGGCTGGACGGCCTGGGAGACGTCCACCACCCACCGGATGGCGCTTCAGCGCGGCGGTGCACACACGGGCGACGCCTGCGCCCGTTGCGAGGTGGACGCCGGGGGCGCGCCGAGGTGGGTCAAGTACCTCCAGGGCGGCATCCCGTTGATGCCCGGGAAGACGTACCGGTTCACGGCCTGGGTGAAGGCCCGCGAGGTCGAGGGCAAGGCCGGGTGGTACGTCCACGTGGACGGCGAGCGCCCCCAGATCGTCAACCGCGTGGAAGGGTGGGACGGGACTTTCGACTGGCGGCAAGTCTCGATCGTGTTCGAGGCCCCGGCGCAGACGGCCACGCGCTTCAGTTGCGGGACCGTCCTCCACGGGACGGGTACGGCGTGGTATGACGACGCCTCGCTCGAGCTCGAGGGCGCGCTGGGTTCGTTGCGGGCGCATGCGACCGGCGTCGAGACGCGCGAGATCGGAGCGGCCGGCGCGTCGGCCCCCTGGCTTGATGAAGCGCATTGGCGCTGGCGCCTGCCGTTGCGCGTGCGCAATCCCGAGGAGACCGCCGCGACGGACCGCGTCGTTTCTTTCGACGCGCGGCGCGTTCACAATCAAATCGCAAAGCTGATTGGCTTCACGGAGCAGGCGGGGTTGCGCCTTGTGGATCCGGAGGCGCCCGAACGCGCCGTGGTATTCGCGGGTGACCTGTCCGGCGACCTCCACGTGCTGATGAGCGCGCCGCCGCTCACCGAGAAGACGTTGTGGCTGTACCTCAGCGACCTCCCGGCGCCCGCGGACGCAACAGCGCCCTCGTCCATGCTCGAGTGGAGCGCGGGCGCCATGAACGTGCTGGCCAACGGCTCGATGGAAACGGGCGAAGGCGACCGGCCGGAAGCGTGGCCCGCGGACGAGGAAGGGATGAAGGAAGGGGGGCGTTTCACGGCCCGGCGCGTCCGGGGCGGCGTGCACGGCCAGTGGTGTCTCGAACTGGTGGTGCCGGAGACGGTCGCGGACCCGGGTTGGTTCGGTTGGCGGCAACGGGTCCCCGTAAGGCCGAGCACGGCTTACCTGTTAGCGGGCCACGTGAAGACCCAAACCACGGACAACTCGGTGCGCATCCACGGGCACTTCCAGCGCGCCGACGGCCGTCTCACGGAGGGGCCGTTTTTCGGCACGGACAAGGAACTCCCCCGAGGCGACAACGACTGGACCCTCACGGCGACGCGCGTGGTCACGCCCGCCGACTGCGCCTTCATCGAGGTGCACTGCACTATGAACGGGCACGGTACCATCTGGCACGACGGCCTGCTGTTGATGGAATCGGCCACGGGCACGGCCGGCGGCCTCGAGCCGCGCGACGCGCCTCGGGAGGCGTTGGGGGCCTGGGTCGTGAACCCGCTGGTCAAGGTGTTCCGCGATGACTTGCCGCCGGACAAGCCGGTTAAGGAGGCGGCGGCCGCGGCCTCGCGCAACTCGTGGGAGGCGTTTCAGATCGCCGTGCGCTCGCAGGACGCGGCCACGCTGGACGTGAAGGCCACGCCGCTGACGGGCCCCAACGGCGCCACGCTCGAAGCGCCCGTTGTGTACCGGGTTGGATTCGTGCCCATCGATTTTCCCATCGGCTACGACAGCAAGGAGGCGCCGGCGTACCATCGCCTGACGCCGGGCCGGCGCGGGAACGACGGCTGGCGCGGCTGGTGGCCGGACCCGCTCCTGCGCGTCGACGACGGCCGGCTTGAACTCGAAGCAGGACAGACCCAGCCACTTTGGTTCGACGTCCACGTGCCGGCTGAGGCCGTTGCGGGCGTCTACGAGGGCCGCGTAAGGCTTCGGGCCGGCGAGGCGTCCGTCGACCTACCCGTGCGGTTCACGGTTTGGCGCTTTGTGCAACCCGAGCGCAAGCACCTGCCCGCCATCTACGACCTGAGGGGTGGGCCGGGAGGGAACGTGTTCAGCGGCCCCGACCCCGAGCGGTCCGTTCGCGGATGGCATCGCTTCCTGGCGCGCTACAACGTGTCGCCCGGCATCCTGCACAGCCAGCCCCAGTTCTCCTGGGAGAACGGCCGTGTCTCGATGGACACCCAGGCCTTCGACCGCGAAGTCGCCTACCTATTGGATGAGCTGGGCATCCCCGCCGTCTACACGCCGCACGTTTTCTACGCGTGCGGCTGGGCGTACACGCCGCGGTCCTTCCTGGGCTTCGAGGCGTTTACGCCCGAATACGAGACGGCCTGGACCGAGGCCTACCGCCTGTTCATCGACCACATTACCGAGAAAGGCTGGCGAAGCAAGTTCGTCCACTACCTCTCCGACGAGCCGCACGAGTCCAGTGAGACCACCATCACCGGGCTGGCCCGGGTGGCCGACATGGCGCGGGCCATTGCGCCCGACGTGCCCATCTACTCGAGTACCTGGCGCTACATCGAGGGCCTCGAGAATCACCTCACCCTGTGGGGCATCGGCCCGCAAGGGACCTTCCTCGAGGACAAGATCCCGGAACGCCGTGCGGCCGGCGACCGGTTCTGGTTCACGACCGACGGCCAGATGTGCACGGATACGCCGTACCTCGGCATCGAGCGGCTGCTGCCGTGGTTCTGTCTCAAGTACGACGTGGGAGGCTACGAGTTTTGGGGCGTGTCGTGGTGGACCTACGACCCGTGGGACTACGGCTGGCACACCTACATCCGCCAAAGCAGCGAGGGCGAGAAGTGGTTCTGGGTCCGCTACCCGAACGGCGACGGCTTCCTGGCCTACCCGCCGCAGCCCGGGGGGGACGAACCTGTGCCCAGCATCCGGCTCGTGGCGGCCCGCGAGGGCGTGGACGACTTCGAGGTGTTCAAGGCGCTCGAGGCCCACGTGGCCAAGGGCGACGAAGGCGCGCGAGAGGCGTTGGCCCGCGTGCGCGAGCGGGTCCACATGCCCAATCGCGGAGGCCGGTACTCGACTGACGTCATGCCCGACCCGGACGCGGTCCAGGCGGCCCGGCTCGCGGCGGGGGACACACTGAACCGCCTCATGGGTGAGTGAGCGCCACGCACCGTCACGCCGTGGATGGCTTGACAGGCCCTCAGCGGATGGAATCGCCGAGGTCCATGGCCGCCATGCGCCTTGCCTCGGAACGGCGGTAGGCCCGCCGGACCACCGGAATCATCACCCCCGTGATCACCACCCCGATGCTTCCGGGAAGGAGCCAGGGATACCACACGTCGAAGGGCCGGTGGGCTGCGAGCAGGGCCAGGGCCGCGGCCAACATGCCCGCGGAGGCGATGAGGAACAGCACCGCGCTGGCGAGGATCGCCCTCCGGCCCCGGCCCAGGGAAGCGCAAACGCCCGCCACGGAGCCCCACAATCCCAACACCACGCCCAGCAACGTTCCGGGAATCCACTCCCACCGCAGGTTGGACGCGCCAAGCCCACCCCTGGCCGCCCGCTTCAGCGCGATGCCGTCCAACCACACCACGCCGGGGCCTTCGAAGCGTACGCCAAGGCGGACCCTCGTGGGGCGCTCTCCCTTCTTGAGGAAAAATGGCGTCCTGGTCTTGCGCCAGCCGCAAGTCCCCGTGAATGTGTCGTCAAGCGCCCGGCTGAAGAACTCGCCCCGGCCCTCAAACACGCACAGCATCTCGAGGTAGGCCTTGGCAACGACGTCGCTGCAACGCATCATGGCTTCGTACACGAGTACGCAGTCCTCGGTGTCTGTGAGCGGCACTTCGTGCAACGTCACGGACACCGGTTCGGGGCCTTCTTGCTGGATCCGGTAGGCCCCGGCACCCTCGGCGGCGTCCACAGTGTCAACGCTCACCGTCACGCCGTCCGGGACCCGAGGCATCGACCCGGGCAGCCGGTCGGCTGAGTAGCCGGCGAGTTCCGAGGGCTGGCCGACGGCGAGCCCGCTCGATAGCACAAGCAAGGTCGTCACGAGTCCGGAAGCGTTCTTATGAGCTTTCATGTTTTTCTCCTTCTCTCACCCCTACCGCGACGCGGTACGCATCGAGCAGCACGCGAGCGGCGCTGGGCGCCAACTGGCCATCGGCCACGAGCACACGCACTTGCCGGACAAAGGGGTCGGTGATTTCTCCGTTGTCGGCCGCCCGTACTTTCTCGATAAGACGGTCGAGCCGGTTCCGAACGGTCGGGTACGAGATCCCGTACTCCTTGGCCAGGGCCTTGAGCGATCCGGACGCCAGCAGCAACCGTTTCAGAAACTGCAAGTCCTCGTCGTTCAAGGGTTTAAGCCACTGCGGCGTGTCGCGGTCCATGGGGAAACGACCTCCGACGGCTTTAACAAGATTCAACTCGAAGTTAATTATACTCAAGTTCGGCCCAAAAGTCAAGATTGTTAAGAATCGATTCAACAAAGTTCCGCGCGGGCCACGTCTGGTCGATTAGCAATGAGGGCCCGATTCTCACCGGGCTCGCCCGACCGGGACGTGTGAAGCATGGAGATGAGAGGGGTGCGGCGGGGATGCGGCGCTTTTTTTGGACAAATGGGCCGCCGATGGTATACTACCAGCGCCGTAGGCCATGGAACTTTGTCGGCGTTGACGATATACTGTAGTGGGATAAGTTTTTCGTTTTGAAGAAGAAGACCTAGACGATGGCGGAAGGACGGGAAAACGTTGTAGCGCTTCGCGGTGCCGTGCCACTGCGTGTGGTGGGCCCGGAAGGCGTGCCGCTGCGTGAGCGCAGCGATGAGTCGCTCATGCTCGAGCAGGGCCAGGGCTCGGAAGAGGCCTTCGAGGAGCTAGTGCGGCGTCACCAGAAAGGCGTGCTGAACTACACGTTCCGCATGGTCCAGAACCGCCAGGTCGCTGAGGAGTTGACGCAGGAGGTGTTCATGGCGCTGGTGAAAAACGGGCAGCGCTACGAGCCCCGGGCGAAGTTTACGACGTACCTCTACGCGATCGCGTCTAATATCGTGTCGAAGGAGTGGTTGCGGGCCAAACGGCGGCCGAGGCTGCTGAGCTTTTCGCGCTTCCTGGGCGGTCGGGACCATGACGACGGGTTCAACCCGCTCGAGAACGTGGACGACGAGAAGGCCAACGTCCTGCACGCGTATCAGCGCGGGGAGGTTACCGAGGCCGTGAACGAGGCGCTACGGCAATTGCCCGACCACCAGCGCGAAGCCTTTGTGCTGCGGCGCTTCCAGGACGTGTCTTATGAGGACATGGCTGCAATCACGAACGCACCGGTGGGCACGTTGAAATCGCGGGTAGTGCGTGCGGAACGGGCGTTGCGGCCCCTGCTGGCCCGGTTCCGGGAATACGTGTAAGGGAGCGTATGAGGGATGGCTCATCTTAGCAGACAGGAGTTGATGGCCTACGCGGAGAACCTGGTGGACGGGGGCACGCCCATCTGCGCAAGGACGGCCAAGCACGTCACGGCGTGCCCCCCCTGCACAGGCGAGGTCGAGGCCATGCGGGCGTCGCTCAAGTACGTGGCTTCGTCCCGCGATATCGAACCATCGAGCGAGTTCACGGCGCAGCTCTTGCTCGCCGCTCAGAAGGAAAGGGCCGCGCTCGCGCGGCATCCGGCGCGCCGTGCGGCCGTGGCCGCCGTCAAGGGCCTGGCCTGCGCGGCCGGCATCGTGCTGGTCACCGCGTTGTGCTTCAGCATGGCCCTCAACAGCGCTACTGTGGCTGCGGAATCGCAAGCGGCCGCGCCCGCCGTGCGCAACCTGGACACAGGCCCCTCGCCCGAGGCCATCCGCAAAGCTACGGCCGAGATCCAGACGTTGATGGCCGCGGTCAGCACGCCGTCTCGGAGGCCGCAGAGCCCGTGGGAGATCGCCCAACGCCGCACCGTCAGTGCGCTCGGGGCCGATATTGAAGCGGCGCGGGCCGCGCTCGAGCGCAACCCCGGCTGCGTGCGCGCGAGCCGCATGGTGGGCGCCAACCTCGAGCGGCTTCCCGAAACGCTGAAGGCCCTCTACGTAGAACGGAGCCTTTGAGCGCGCCCGAACCTGCGTGTATAATCCCCCACCGAGCGTAGGCATCATGTGTTTCGTGTTCGCCTGCGGCCGTCGCGCAGGGACCGCGAGGGCCAGGGCTCGACGTCGAGGTGGGTCTAGAGTGAAGTCTCGCCAACCAAACGGGCGCCGACGTTCGGGCGCCGCGATCGTGGCGCTCGCGCTGGTTTGCGCGGGCGCGGCCGGGGCCGAATCGAGCCTGATCGACAGAGTGGGGTCCGTGTTTGACGACGTGGCCTGGGGGTTCAACCTGGTCGGCGAAAAGGCCCAGAGCCTGTTTGGCCCGGGCCTCGGGTTCGGCGATGAGAAGACCGGGGGCCATGCCTACGCGCGCGAATTCGACCAGACGTACCCGGTCGGCCCCGGCGCCACCGTCTCGGTGAGCAACGAGTTCGGCTTCGGCGAGGTACGCGTGGCGACCTGGGACAACCAGCTCGTGCAGGTCTACGCCGAGATCGCGGTCCGCGCCGAGTCGGCCGACCTCGCCCAGGAGATTGCCCGCAGCATCGAGGTCCGGGTCGACCTGGCCGAGAACCTCCTCGACGTGCGCACCATCCTACCGGACACGCGCGCCGAAACCGGCCAACCGACTATCCAGGTGAACTACGCCCTGACGATTCCCAAAGACGCCAACCTGGTGGCCAAGAACGATTTCGGCGATACCTACGTGGCTGGGATCGGGGGGAGGGTGGCCATGGACGTGCGCTACGGGGCCATCGGGATCCGCGATGTGGCCGGCCCGGTCAGCGTGCGCAGCCGCGGGGAGTACGCGTTGCGTGCTGAAGGCCTGCGCCAAGGCGGCACCTTCGAGTTGGACGGCGCCCCGGCCGAGTTCGCCAACGTTGCCGGTCCGCTCAAGGTCACCAATTTCCGGGGCTCCGTTGATCTGCGAAACCTTGGCCCAGAGGCGGACGTCGGCGTGGTCAGCGAGAGCGGCCCGATTTACTACCACGTGACCGAGGACGCCGCGCCGGACCTCACGGCCACGGTCCTGCTGGGCGACATCGAATCCGATATCCCCCTGAGCCGGGCGTCGCATGGCAGCGTATCCGTCGCGCGGACGGCCAACATCGAATCGCAGCAACGCGTGTCTTTGCGCGCCACCTTTGCCAACATCCTGATTCAGCGCGACGGCGTCGAGCCGCCCGTTCGCACGGACACCACCTCCGGGACCGAGTTGTTCAAGGAGGTCGTCGAGCACAGCGAACGGGTCGCCGACAACATCGCCGTCACCGTCGAGGCCGTGACGGGCAACATCCGCATCACCGGGACCGACTCCCGGGACGTCCGGATCGCCGCCACGAAGTTCGTCCGGGTCCAATCGCAGTCCAACGTACGCGCCGCCCTCCAGGCGCTGGGCTTCAGCGTGACGCACAACGGCGACGAAGCCCTGGCCATCCGCACGCTCGTGGCCGACAACATGGAGGCCCTGGGGTGCTCCTCCTACCGCGTCGACCTGGCCATCGAGTGCCCACGGACGGCGGCCGTCACCGTACACGCGCAAGACGGCCACACAAGCATCCGCGACACCGGCGGCCCGGTCGTCGTCAGGCAGGCCGCGGGCGCGGTTACCGTGCAGCACGTCAAGGCCGAGGTGGACCTCGCCAACGAGAAGGGCGGCATCGAAGTCAGCCGCTGCGCCGGCCCCCTCAAGGCGTCCGTCGCCCACGGCGCCCTCACGCTCAACGAGATCTACGGCGCGGTCACCACCGACGGCCTCGACGGCAAGACCGTCATCGAGTCCCCCCACGCGGCCGTCACCGCCCGCAACACCGGCGGCGACGTCCGCATCATCGCCTTCGAGGGTATCGGCGGCGACTACGACGTCTTCGTCGAGCGCGGCAATATCAGCATTCTGCTTCCGCCGGCTACGGACGCCTCCCTGTCCGTGTCCGCGGAAAACGGCTTCGTCACCACCTCCTCCGCCATCCCCCTCACCGGCAGCATCAAGAAGGGCCGTCAGGAGTTCATCAAGACCAACACCGGCCCCCACCGCATCACGCTGCAAACCAAGAACGGCGACATCATTATCGACTGATGGACCCGCCGGGTCTCTCGAGCGAAGCAGGTGCGGGCGGGCGCCGCTTTGAGGGTTGGCCCGTCGGCGCTACTGTTCGTGGCCGGGTTGGGCCAGGTCGTGCTCGACGAAGTCGAGCACGGCCAAGTGGTCGTCATCCGAGATCTTGGAGAACAGGATCGCCACCTTGAAATGGTCGTCGCCTTTGTCGTGGGGTTCGCAACGGACCACAATCCCTTCGCACTCGATGCGGCAGGGCCCGGGCTTCGGGATATCGAGCACAATGCTCATCTTGGTCATGAGGGGGATGGGTTTGACGGTGTGGCACAGCACGCCGCTGCCGCTGATGTTGTCCACGTGGTTGAGCACGCCGAGTCCGGACTTGTCCTCCACCACTTGGAACCCACTGCGACTGCGTGGGTACTGGCGCCGCTCTTCTCCTTCATATCGCATCGCATTGCCCTCTATGCCTGCCTGAAGCCTGCGCCGCGAACCGCAACACACGCTATGGTAGCTGACAGCGCCGCCGAATGCAACGCAGGCCGGTGTCTGTGTCGCGCCCAGATGATAATGTCCTCTGGCTGGCCATTTAGAAATGTCCTCTTATGAGACGATCTCTTTGAAGGAGGTCGCTTATGAAAGGACATTTGGTGATGAGTGAGAAGGAGCTTGAG
>Ga0114930_10003805_pt1 | contig 13013 bp, 11 predicted proteins | sample AnhtaG_FD_87300 | JGI IMG/M metagenome (GOLD analysis project Ga0114930, IMG submission 87300) | Deep subsurface microbial communities from Anholt, Denmark to uncover new lineages of life (NeLLi) - Anholt_01485 metaG | ecosystem: Environmental > Aquatic > Marine > Oceanic > Sediment | place... | reverse complement strand
GGACGATAATGGTCACCGGGGACCATGAAGCCCTCACTGCGCCGTGTGTGGGGGTCAAGCCAATCAGCGGCAGGGAGGTCGAGTCATGCAAGCCGTCAAGCACGGAGGATTGTCCGGCAAGGCCCGGCAGGTTCGCTGTCGCAATCGCGCGGCCCGTCTCTATCAGCAGCAATTGATCCATGAGCATCTCGAACCCGATACGGTAGGGGCCGGTCGTCACCGATACATCCCGATCAGCGGCCGCAACGAATTCCTGCCTTCCGTCGGGGGAACAGGCGTAACCACCGGCAGGACCCGCGAAACGCAGCTCGAACTGGCGCTCACGACGGCCAAGAAGGTCGGGAGGGGCGACCGGCCCGCTGACACCGCAAGGACGGCGCCGCAGCCCAAGGCCGAGCCTGCGGCTGACACGGTGATCCGTTTCCCACGTAAGGCCAGGCCGGGTGCCAGGCCCATCCTCAAGCTGCCCGAAGAGTTTAGGCGAAGGAGAGAGAGGTTCACCATTGGCGGGTTTCTGGTCGGCTGCGCCATGGGAAGTGCCGCGGCTAGCCTGGTCTTGCTGGTAGTGCACGCCGCGGTCGGCTAGTACTACGACACCGTGAAACGATGGATGGCATCGGCAAGCGCAGCGCCGCCATGAGCTAGACATACTTCTTGATCGCTGGTGCGAGTCCCGATGTACATCGGGATTCTCGCACCATACCGTCCATTACCAAGTGGACTAAGAAGGGATTCTCGGTCCAGCGATGACGGACAACCGATGCTGGAGGGAGCGGTTGATATCCAGGCTGGGCAGTTCGGGCAACGAGAACGTCTCGATACCCGCCTCGCGGACGGACCGTTCGAGCTGCTTGGTAGTGGCAATCCGAATCGGGCGCCGGCTCATCCATGTCTCCTCATGTTCCGACGCACGCGGCACTGTCGACAGGCAGCACTTTCGGCTCTGCAAGCTGTAAGAGGCGTTGTAGACGATAACGGTAGAGATGTTGTGACAGGGTCCGCTTCTGGCCGGCAAACGCGATGGCTGCTCGTTCCTCGGGATGACTGAGGTAGTATTGAATCTTCTCGAGCAGGTCAACCTCGCTGTCAAACTCGACGCACTCCTTACCGATCTCGAAGTGCTCCTTCAGCTCCGGCTGGCGATAACACAGCATGAATCCGCCCGCAGCCGTAATCTCGAAGTGCCGCATGTTCAACCCGGCTTCCGCATTGCCGTTGACCAGGTTCAAATTGATCGCCGCTTCGCGGAAGTGATTCAGATATTCATCGGCGGTTCCAAGCCGCGGGGACGTTCTGAGCCCATAGGCCGTATCCCAGCCCCGGCCTACCAGATGAAAAGTGTCACTAAGCTTGCGCTTGAGGAAGATCACGAAACGGTCGCGGTTGTGAATGCACAGGCTGGCGTTGTAGAACAGCTTGGCGTTGAAATAGGCGAGGGTCTTGTTGATCTTGGTCTCCACCAAGTCGCCCGGGTCGACCGGCTCGCCCAGCCCGTAAACGTCGTGATAGATGTCATAGAAGCTCATGTCGGGCAGGTCGGTGCGAATTGCCTGGGCCAGTGTTCCGGCAAGCAGCCTGTTCGCCGGTACAGTGACATTCTGAGCGAAGTAACTGGTGTTGTGACCACCGACGAAGGACACGATCGGCATGCACTTGGACGGGTCGAGCGGCCGGGTGTCGTACGAACGGTCCTGGGCGGCCATCGGCAGGTGGATGACTCCGGGGACCCCGAACCGCTGCAGCTCCACAACCTGGGCGCGATCCCAGATCGCCTTCACCCAGCTTTGACTCTGCAGACACTGCCATACCGCCGGCCAGGGCAGACTCTGAAGTGCCGTCACCAGCGGATCGATGAAGTGCGACAATAGCGGCCTGCCGGCCTCTTCGTGGGCGAGCTTCAGATTATCAGTCCCCTCCTCCGCACGCACGAAACCTAGCCCGGTTCCCCCGTTATCCAGGAGCAGATCGATGTCCCGATCGGCCAGGGCGACCGCAATCTTAGCTCTATTGGCGATGCGTGCGTTAAGGTCGGCGGCGTAGGCGTTGCCGCTGGGGTGTTCGGCTACAGGTAGGTCAATCACATCGTGCGAGAGGATTTCGCACGCTTTCTTCCACCAGCCGTGACTGAAAACGCCGATTCTCATTGTCTGCTCACGCCTTCGAAGGGAGCAGCCTTGCTCGGGATGACCGCGGCTTGCGATTGTCCAGCCAATCCGGCCAGCCCATATAAGGTTATCGGTCAATGACAGGCAATGATTGAAGACCAACCCTTCCCACCTTGTCAGCAGAGGATGTCTCTGGAAACGAATTTATCACTATCACATCCGCAGAACCGGTGGGAGCAGTCTTAATCTCGCCTTTCTGTCCACCGGTGGGGAGGATGGTGTAGAGGTCTACCGCAAGCTTGCGGTTGCCGAGCCCCACCGCATCGTCAGCGGTGGCAGATGCTTTGTCGGGTGGGAAAGGCACCTTATCGAGCAGGGTGGTTACTTCTACGCCTTTTCACACATTCCCATGCATCGCCTCAGCCTCCCACATAAGACTTTCACATTCACGTGCTTTCGGGATCCGATCAAACGCGTTGTATCACATTACAGGTTGCTCAGGCACTATGTGGATAACAAGATTCCACATCCGTGTCTGAAGATAGAAGGAAAATGGTTAGGGAGTTGCTTCAGCAATTTCATATCCGAAATCCCCAAAGAACACCTCCTGAATCAGCTCTACATGTTCTCGAAGGACTTCGATGTGTATGAAGCCGTGGACAATGTGGCCAGATGCTCGCACTTCTCGTTTACGGAGGCGCGGAGCCACGGGCTCGCGGAGCTGTCATCAAAATTGGGACTATCTGTAGAGTGTCTACACTTCAACGTAACTTCAAACGAGTTTGAACCTCGTCAGGTGGACTTGGACCGACTGCGCACTGAACTGGAGCCTGAGTATCACATGTTGGAAGCGCTCATCCGCCCAACAGCGCACACAGGCTGCTATGAGTCCGAATTCGATGTCTCGGAACTTGGAGGTGACTCCGCATCACCTTCAGATGGCGTTTGCGGCGGCGATGTCCCCGGCGACTCGCTTTCCGTACTCGACGGAGGTGTGGGGGCTGCGCCGGGCTGCCCTTCATCCGCAGCCGGCGGGGGGACCTCTTCAGGTTTCGCAGGCGCCGCCTCAGACGGTGCAGCCTGCGACGGGGCGGGGCCACCGGGCAGTATTTCTTCCTCTTCCTCCTCGATGTGAACGTCGTCAAGATCCGTCCCATCCACGTCGCGGCGCAGCAAACAGTAGATCACCGTGCTACCCGAGAAGTAGAACGAGGCCAGGAACGACCACATCAAACCGATGACGACTAGAACATAGAAGCCGATCAGGACGGCCGAAAAATATTCATACCACTCCAAACTTCCCCAGTTGGGCGGCTGATATAGCGTGTTTGGTCCGCCCAGCGGCCAGAGAAGCTCGAGCTTGCTGATCACCTCACCCTCACCTCCACGGTTCCACCAGCCGAATGGTGACGTTCCGAAGCCGACGATGGCCCGTGTGATCGTCAACATGAAAAAGGTGAACAGGTTCACGAACACCCAGCAGATGCTTGCGTAAATAAGGGCGATGATCGCATACAAGACTGTCTTCCACGGCTTGGAGAGGGGATACGACATCCCGCGCGAGAAGGCGTCGAACGCGTCGGAGCCTTCGACGGCGACTGCAGGCCAAAACAGGCTGCCGCCAACGAAAAGACCTAGCAGTAACACCGAGATGACCAGCCCGCCGAAGATCGCCAGGCCAAACGCAAGCCCGCCGACCAGGTCCCCCAACACCGGAATTCGCAGAACCATCCCCCCGATCGTAAGCAGGATCACGGCGATGAAGATGAAAGCCAGCGGGATACAGGGCGCAAGAAAGAACCCACCGAACAGCTTTCGCCAGCCGTAGCCCAGCCCCTGTTTCAGGGTGAGCTTCTCGTCGCGCGCGAACTGGACGCCGGCAATCCGGCAGATCGCGCCTCCCGCGCACGACCAGATCAACAGTGCACCTATCGCAAACAAAATGAAGTAAAAAGTGTGATATCTCGATAACCACCACACGCCATAGACCATGTGGGCGAAGTTTCGAAGCGGTTGAGCGCCCGAGTGGGTCGCGACATACCTTCCCACGGGCGTACCCGCGGCGACCGACGCTCCCGGAACCGACGAACCCAACAAGCCCAGGACGCAACGCCGCTCATGCTCGCGCCAGACCTCGAAGATGCCATGTTCCCCACTACCTTCTTCGTAGAGCTGGTCCAGCTCCCGGGCCTGAATGAACTCGGCAATGGCTGTCGCCTCGACCCCACCGCGCAGCATCCATACCCAGTCTAGCAGACCCCCCAACGCGAACGTCAGGAGAATCGCTATCAGACCGATTCCCAGCTTGGCAGGATGAACCGCCAAGCCCAGCGTTCGAAGAATGTGAAGCAGTCCACTCGCCTCAAGCCACCCGACGTCCTTTGACGTCTGCGAATCTTGTGCCATGACGTGCTCCTTGCGACCCGTGGCTATTGCCCGAGCCGATCGGTGTTCGGTCTATTACATCATCTACAACGCCCGCAAGAACATACGCTGAGAAGACCAGACGCAGAGACGCTGGAGCCCGCGCACCCCAACCGCCCGCGGATGGCGAGCGTCATTATAATACCCCACTCATCCAGGGCAACGTTTACCGAACTTATACCACCATCCGGATGACAATGCCGTCAATCAGACCAGACGCAAAGCCCAAGATCGCGTTCATGTGAGCGGTGGTGCTGTGCTTGTCCTGGCAATCCGCCTGCTAAGCTAGACTCCACGAGGAAAGGGGCAGGCGGTTCCGGGCTGGCCCGCTATTCGGCTGACGCTGCCAGCCAGGCAATCGACAACACCACAGCCGCCAGTCGTTGCGCGATGACAAAGTCCGAGAATGGAACAGCAAACTCGGATTCACTTTCTTCCGGTGCATTCGGCTACCTTAACGACACGGCCGGCGCCAGCGGACCCACTTCGGCAAATATAAAGTAAGACAACAGAGCGCCCGTTTCTGCGACGGCAGCATAGGTACCATAACGTTAACGTTCGCCTTAGGTTACCGCGGATTCACAGAAAGGATGCCGCCCTTTGTCTGATGTACGGGAAGCCCGGCACCCTTGAGATACGGTAATGCGCTCCCGCCTTTCGCTCTAAGTCGGGGTGGCCAGCTTAAAGAACGTCAAGCTGGAGCGAAAAACGGCGGCAACTACTGGTCAACACGGCGCGTCTGGCTTCCTTGTCTGGAGGCCCGGTGGTATAATACATATTGTCTGGTCGGTGCGGCTTCCATGCTCGACAGGGAGCTTTCAATGGCTGAACCGGTAAAAGAACCCTGAGGAGGCTTCGCGTAAGGCGCCAAACGACGTACCGGCCCCTTTGAGGTCGGCGGTCCGGGCTCCGGGGAGCCACCCACTTTGAGCCAAGGGTTCTGTCCATTAGTTCCTATCGGCATTGTGGCGGTCGCGCCCGTCGGACGTTGCACGAGGGCTTGCGGTAATCTGCGCAGGCCCTCTTTTTTGTGCGTGTGCTCCCGGCGTCCCGCCACCGGCACAGTCCGGCCGATGGTAATTCTGCGGACGTGCAATCCGCAGTGCCCCAGGTATACTGCTGGTCATGAAGAGATCGCTTGTACTGTTCGAGGACGAAGGGTTTGCTGATCTGCTTCCGCTGGTGTTTTGGCGATCGGTCTTCGAGCTGCAGGTCAGCCGGAAGATCCTGCTGGATCGAACCGCCCAACGAATCGGCTTGGCGGTCGCGGGTGTGTGGACGCGCGACTGGATGGCACGCGTGGCCGGGCAGCGCTGCGGCGCACCGGCGAACTACCCTGCCACCGCGACAACGGTTCTGGTCAACGGCCGATGGATATTTGACGACCCGGTAGAGTTCCCCAAAGCACCGTGCGTCGGGGTCATGGATTCCGGCGTGGCCTACATCGTCTGCGACAAGCAGCTCGCCTCCCGCCTTACGCCGCGTGATCTGCTGGATGCGACTCGCCGCGATGCGGCGCTGGAAGGTATTCCCCGAGAGTCTGCAGGTGGACGACTCATCCGCCATCCCTGGGAGGCAATCAGCGATCTTCCCACGCTGCTGGAAAGCGATTGGCGCCCACCCGATGCGTGCATCGAGTCGGAACTTGATCGAGGACTCAAGCTGGAGAATCCCGACCGGATTCACGTCGGGGAGCGCACGCGCATCCACCCGACCGCGGTGATCAACGCCTCCGAGGGCTCCATCTACATCAGCCACGACGTTCAGATCGGAGCCTACAGCGTCATCGACGGCCCCGCCTACATCGGACCGGGGACGCGCGTCCTTCCTCACACCTGGTTGCACGGCGGTAATGCCATCGGCCCCGTTTGCAGGATCGGCGGTGAGATCCACGGCTGCGTGATGCACAGCTACGCGAACAAGCAGCACGCGGGATACTTGGGACATGCTTATGTCGGCAGTTGGGTCAACATCGGAGCGGGGGCTACGAACTCTGACCTGAAGAACACCTACGGAGCGGTTCGGGTGCCGGTCAACGGTGTGAATGTTGACACTAAGCTTACATTCTTTGGGGCGATCATCGGGGATCATTCCAAGATATGCATTAACGCAACCATTCCAACCGGCGCGGTGATCGGCCTGGCGGCCAGTGTCGCATCGACCCGGCTGCTGCCAAAGTACCTGCCCTCTTTCAGTTGGGTGACCGAGGACGGGCCTCGCGCCGGCGATCCGCTGCGCATGCTTGATGCCGCCAGCGCGGCAATGGCCCGCCGCGATGTCGATATGACCGATGATGAGGTTGAGCTGTTCCTGGATCTCGGGAAGCGCGTCAAATCCTTTGAGGCCAACTTACGGTAGGATCTCCACAGAGCAGTGAGCTGTGTTGGTGACACGCTATGTCACTAAGCCATCACGATTTCATGGAAGGGATGTTGTTGCGGTGCAGTCCCGGAGTGCCCACCATGGGCGGATGGTGGTTTTGCGGACGGTAGGTCCGGGTGACGATAGGCTCATATCGCTTCCGGAACTGGTGGGGCGTTGTCTTGGCTTGAGCCGCCAGCGCCGCCAGCACGGTCGGCGATTCGAAATCCGCCTTCTCGAGTCGAATCATGTACGCACGGGCCACGCTGTACGTATAGCTGTCCAGGTCAACCTGCCGGATGCGCGTACGATTCGTCTGGGGATTGATCATGTCCTCGAAGGGAACCGGTACGAGATTACCCGCCTGCAGGGTCACCATAACGCCGGCAGGCAGATCCCGTGTCGAGTCGAGTAGCAGCCGGACACCACCGTGCCCAAGATCCCGCGTGTATCCCATGTCAAAGGTCGTGGGGCGCGCGCAGCGCAGCTCATACCCCAGCGTGTGGCTCACGATCGTCACCTTGTCGCCGCGCGACGCGAACCGCTTCCGTAACTCATCTTGGAGAAGCCGGGCCAGCGGCACCTCCGAGAGTCGTGGATGACCGGCTGCATCGACGGGGATATCCCGGCCCAGCAAGCCCGAGAGCTCCTCGCAATCCCCCAGCTTGTACGCCAACCCCTCCGCAAGAACAGCGACCCCGTCAAACCGCCCCATGGTCCGGCGCTTCAGCATGGCGCCCTCGATGATGTCGGCGATCTGAGCCACCGTGGTGGATTCCGGGAACTCCTCGGGAATGAGTGTCAGCGTCGCGCCAGCCGACTTGCCTATTCCTAGTGCCAGGAACCCGGCATTTCGGCCCATGGTTACGACTATGTACCACCGCGCCGTCGTTCTCGAATCCTCCATCAAGTTGGCAACGATCTTAGAGCCGATGTGTCTGGCCGTCATGAAACCGAAGGTCGGTACGTCCCCAGGCAGCGGAAGATCGTTGTCGATTGTCTTGGGAACATGGACGACACGAATCTGACCGCCCGACTCCTCAGCCACGAAGCGGGAACTCAACGCCGTGTCGTCGCCGCCAATGGTCAGCAGATGCGTAACGCCCAGCGAGCGCAATCGCTCGCACACGCGGGAGGTCCTGGCCCGATCAGGCTGAACAACCATGGAGATCTCGAGCTTCTCCTGATCGAGCAGATTCGTTCGTGCGGTTCGTAAGACAGACCCGCCATCGAAGTGAATCCGGCTCATCTCCTTAATCAGCAGCTCCGCCGTATGCTTGGCAGGATCGAAGTGCTCCCCCGCCAGATGGGTGAATCCGTCATAGAATCCCAGAACCGCAAACCCGTTGTTGATCGCTTCGATTGCCGCCGCTCCGATGACCCCGTTGATTCCAGGGGCAGGACCACCACCGACAACGATGCCCATTTTCGCCTGCGTCATAACCGCAATCCCCGCGTACCTTTGTTAAGCACCCTCCAATTATCGGCATGGACTCTGCGGAAGGTCAACCGGCGGCCGTAGTGTGCCCTTGGCCATCCTCATTGGGAGCCGTCTGATCTCTGCTCTTGGGTGCTCTTGCGTCCGACCACGCCCAGAACCGGTCTGGGCACGTCGGCTCCCCAGACCGCGACCCGGCCTGATCCCAGCCAGGATGGATTGCTAGGTGGTAGGCCCACGGATGAGATCGGCGTGACCGGCCTCGTACGTATCGCTGGGCGAGTCGCCCGATAACCTTGGGACTGTTTTCAAGCCCGTACTAATCTCGTGAGAATGATTATCCGCAATTTGAAATAGCCACTGGTTTACCTGTCGTGCAGGCGTTACAATGTGCGACGCAGGACCGCCAATTGGAGACATGATCATTGCCACATACACCTGACTCAAAGGAAGCCCTTGACAAGATGGCGCAGGAGATATTTGAACTCTACCTGCTCGTCGCCATCGCCCGCTCGCGCCGCCCAACCGGGCCGGACGACCTGTCCGAAACCGAGTTTCTCACGCTGGATATACTCTCAAAGGAGCAGCCGCTGACCATCGGAGAGGTCCAAAAACGAATCGGCGTGCTTCCCGCCCAAATGTCGCGGATCGTAAGGGCCCTGGAGGAGCAGAGCGGGCGGGGTTACGTGGAATGCAAGATTAACCCGGAAGACCGCCGACGGATCGACATCTCACTGACTACCGCTGGGCGCGAGGTACACGGTAAATACCGGACAGTGCGCCTCAGATCGATGTACGAGGCCCTTTCTGTCCTCGACCCCGATGACCGCCAGCACTTTATGCGGACGCTGGGTCAAATCCGCCTGGCATTTGCCAAGGGCATTTGAGCTGCACGTTGTAAAGTGCAAATACAACCAGGAAGGAAATATTTCTGCCTGCTAACTATCCCACTTAGTATACTGTCCAATGAGCTGGGAATCGTGCTTCCCGGAAACACGGGAACTGGGGTTGGCAAGGCGGTGCGCGAGTCAGGAGGCATAGTGATGTCGACTTTGAGCAAGTCTGGGATGGGCATAAGGGCGATGATTGCAGCGGCCGTGGTCGGCGTGGGGACGGCGGATGCAAGATCAGACCACTATGTGGCCACACGCGAAACGCGGTCCTTTTATGGGAGCTACGTTCCGGACCATCATCATGGACCTGCTGCAAGCGTTACGTATGCCACGCCGCCGGCGTACTTGCGCTACGAGCATCGCCGGGCACCCACGTATGCGATCTACGACTATCGGATGCCGCGGGCTTATGCGGAGTACGTGCCCAGATACCCCGATCCGGTCTATACCACCACCCGTCTTGCCTATGAGGTCCCTGCCGTTCATTACGTGTCACCGGTCCGCTACAGTCGGGCCGTGTATCATCGGCGACCCTACCACCCGCGCCACCGCTACGTCAGCTTTAACGATTACCGGCCCCTTCGCCACCACCGGGTGCATCGTTACTTCCGGCCGTATCTGCGCAGCCATCGCCATCGGGGCCACGGCATCGCGGTTAGCTTCGGTAGGCCGAGGTATCACCGGCATCAACGCCATCACGGCGGCTTCTCGGTTCGGCTCGGCTGGTGATTGGGCAGCTCGGTGCTCTGACCCACAGTGCGGTAGGTCACGCCTCCGTGTTTCCGGCATGGTGTGAAGCCCTTCGAGCGGGTAACCTGCAGTTAGACCGCTCTCGCGGCAATCTGCCATAGCTTTGAAACGGTTGGTCTGGAGACCCGCCCATGGCCCAAGTCGATCGCTTCAGTGTCTCGCTCGACACTGAGCTGCTCGCTGCATTCGACCGACACATTGCCGATCGCGGATATCAGAATCGGTCCGAGGCCATCCGGGATCTGATTCGTGATCTGCTGGTGGCGAGCCGTTTGGAGCACAGCGACGAACCGGCGGCGGCAGTCCTGACCGTAGTATGCGATCACCGCGAGGGCGAGGCGCCCAAACACCTGCGAGCATGCCTTACCGCCTACAGCGATCTGGTGGCCGGGTCGCTCAGTATTCCCATTGATCAGCACCGCGACAGCCTGGCGATTGGTCTGAAGGGACCGGCTGACCGTGTCCAAGCATTGGCTAATCGTATCCAGGCAATGCGCGGGATAACTCATGGGCAGCTCTCGGCCGTTCCAGTCAGCGAGTAGGGCCCGCTGCGACTCGCGAACACAAGACGGGCGCATCCCAATTCGGGTGGCACCCGCCGGATCAGGTCCCTCTGACTTCCCGCATGGTGATGAACGCAGCCCTGTACGACCCGCCACCGAAACGATGAAAGGGTAAGCAAGGCGTACCTCTATTCGGCGACGAGGTCGTTGCGGTCATGGCCGCCTACCTCCCGCATTTCCGCCTCGATCTCAGCGTAACGGAGTTTTGGCGTGGGATCGGTTGATTAGGTGGTCACTCGGGTCGCAAGTGCGACGGCCCACTCGGATGGCTACGCGCCTGGCGCGGTTGGCAAGCCTTTCAATGGATTATGTTGGGTGCAAGCCTGCCACCCCCCAAGGCAGCCGAGAAATGTGGGTAATAGCATGGCTTCAAGCCTGCGGCTCGCTAGGGCATGACGAAATCGTGGTCGGGGGCCCGGACGGTCATAACCGCACATGGGGCCTTGCGCACCACCTTTTCCGTGGTGCTACCGAGAAGCACATGGGCAAGGGCCCCGCGGCCGTGCGTTCCCATAACGATCAGGCAGATCTCGTTCTCGCGGGCGTAAGCGATGATCTCGGCGAACGGGCGTCCCATGGTGACATGCGTGATCGGCTCTTTTTTCAGGCCCGCCAGGTGCTCGTCACGGAACTGGTCCATGCGGGTACGGGCGAGTTCCAGCAGGTCCTCCGGTGGCGGGCCGACAGGGATACTCTCGGGGCCCATCGCACTCCAATATTGGTAGGCGTCGTCGACAACGTGGAGACAGTGCAGGTTGGCCTCGAACGCCTCGGCGATTTCCCAAGCGTGGCGCAACGCCGCCAGCGACAGCTCAGAGAAATCGGTCGGGAACAGGATCTTCTCGAACTTCATCGACACGATGTACCTCTCCAACGCTATCCGGTCCCTCAATCCGATGTATCGTAGAGTGGCGATATGAGAGCGTCAAACGGTTTCGGTGGTGCCGCAGCGGATGGATTCGTATAGAATCAGCCTGGATGGCGGGGGGAAGAGGCACGGACGTTTCCCAGCCATTGATTGTCGTCCAAGGAGTGCTTCGTGGAGTTGACTGTGGTGACGCCAGGGTCTCAGCGGCCGCACCGGCGCCTGCCGCCATGGTTGAAGAGACCGTTGCCCTACGGGGATTTCGCTCATACGACGGCCATCATTGCGGAGAGCGGAGTTGCTACGGTTTGTCAGGAAGCCAAGTGCCCGAACCTGTCGGAGTGCTGGTCGAAGCGGCAGGCCACGTTTATGATTCTGGGCGATAAATGTACCCGGCGGTGTCACTTCTGTGCCGTCCAGACGGCGCGTCCCGACCCACCAGCAGAGGATGAGCCGGATCGGGTGGCGGAGGCCGTTGCCCGGCTGAGTCTTCGCCACGTGGTGCTCACGGCCGTGTCGCGCGACGACCTGAAGGATCAAGGTGCGGGACACTTCGCACGATGTGTAAGGGCGATCCATGGGCGCTGTCCGGGGACGACGGTCGAAGTGCTCCCGGCTGACTTCCACGCCCGGCGGGAGTGCATTCAGACTCTGTGCGATGCCCGGCCCGATCTGTACAACCACAATATTGAAATGGTGGAGCGCCTGACGCCGAAGATACGACCACAAGCCAAGTATCGGCGCTCGCTCGAGGTTCTGCGCATCGTCAAGGAAATCGTGCCGCCAATGCTCACCAAGTCGGGAATCATGGTCGGACTGGGAGAGACAATTGACGAGCTGCACCGCACGTTTGAGGACCTCCGGGCGGTCGCCTGCGACGTCTTGACGATCGGCCAGTACCTACAGCCCACGCTGGCGGATCACGCCCCGGTCGTGAAATACTATACGCCGAATGAGTTCAGGAAGCTGGGTGAACACGCACGAAGTCTAGGCTTTGTCAGCGTGGCCTCGGGACCGTTCGTGCGCTCCAGTTACAACGCTTTGGAGGTCTTTACGGAAAGCTGCCGACGGGCGTCTTCGTCGGGAAAGCCAGGCCGATAGTGGCCGCATAGTCCGGGTACCGCAGTGAATAATCCCACCGTAACGCTTCCCGAGAAGGTCAAAGGTAAGTTCATCGTCTTCGACGGTCCCGACGGGTCGGGGAAGTCGACGCAGCGAGCGGCCCTTGGTGACACGCTCACAGGTGCCGGTGTCGATGTCGTGTTATGTCGTGACCCGGGCGGAACTGAGATTGGTAATCGCATCCGCTCCGTGTTGCTCGATCACGATTTAAGTGCGATGGATGTTAACTGTGAAGCCCTACTGTTTATGGCTTCGCGTGCCCAGCTTCTCTGTGAGGTCATCCGGCCGGCGCTTAAGGACGACAAAACCGTTCTGTGCGACCGTTTCGTGACATCCACATGCGCCTACCAGGGGGCGGCCGGATACGATCCCAAGCGCGTCATCGAGTTGGCACGATTCGCCATTGGCGACTGTTGGCCTGACGTAACCGTGATACTCGACGTAGAGTCCGAAGAGGGCTTTGAGCGCATCGGCCGCAAACCACACCATGCT
>Ga0114930_10003804_pt1 | contig 13013 bp, 11 predicted proteins | sample AnhtaG_FD_87300 | JGI IMG/M metagenome (GOLD analysis project Ga0114930, IMG submission 87300) | Deep subsurface microbial communities from Anholt, Denmark to uncover new lineages of life (NeLLi) - Anholt_01485 metaG | ecosystem: Environmental > Aquatic > Marine > Oceanic > Sediment | place... | reverse complement strand
TTGGGAATAAGTTATAGAGAACTGAACGCAATAACAACCAAATTAGCCCTAGCTCTGAGAACCCTCGGGGTAAAAAGGAGAGACAGGGTGCTAATTTTTCTACCCAATAGTCTACAGTTTATTATCGGATGCTACGGGATAATAAAAACCGGTGCCATTGTTTTTCCCACCAATCCACTGTATAAGGGGCTGGAGCTGTGGCAGCGGATTAGTGACTCCAAGGCCAAAATGATAATAACCAATAAAGAGCTTTACCCTGTAGTTAAAGAAACAGCTAGTAAGACCAATGTGGAGACCTTGTTAATACCCGATGATGAGGAAGTGACTGATGCATCCTGGATGGAGAAGCTTTTAGCGGATAAGCCCTCAGTTCCAACTCAGGTTGAAATAAAGCCAAAGGAAGATGTAGTTACCATCCTCTACACCGGGGGAACAACCGGGGTGTCAAAGGGGGTAATGCTTACCCACTATAACTTGGTGGCCAATGCAATACAAAATGCAGTCTGGTTTGAGTGGAACCACCGGGATGTGGTCATTGGTCTTCTTCCCTTTTATCATACCTGGGGTCAGTGCACCGGTATTCATTCACCAGTCTATGCCGGTGCCCGGGTGATTACTAAACCCCGTTTCAGTACCGAGGAATTGCTAATGACCATTGAAAAGGAGCAGGCAACAGTCCTATATGGTGCCGCGTCTTTATTTAATATGTTACTGAATTCACCAATAATAAATAGGTATGACCTTTCATCCTTACGCTATGTTAAAGCTGGAGCGATGCCCATCCCCTTTGAACTCAAAGAAAGGTGGGAAAAATCGACCGGGGTCAAGATGATTTTGGGCTATGGTCTCACTGAGGCTTCTCCTGAAACCCATAACAGTCCACCCTGCCGGGTAAAGGCGGGGACTATAGGAATACCCATTATAGATACTGATGCCCGAATTGTTGATATGGAAACCGGCACGATTAACCTACCCCCGGGTGAAGTGGGTGAACTGGTGGTTAAAGGCCCTCAGGTTATGAAGGGATACTGGAGAAACCCTTCAGAAACTAGGACAACTCTCAGGCGTGGCTGGCTTTATACCGGAGACTTAGCTATGATGGATGAAGACGGCTACTTTCGCATCGCTGACCGCAAGAAAGACACCATAAAGTACAAAGGCTATACTATTGCCCCAGCTGAACTTGAGGATACCGTCTATATGCATCCAGCAGTAAAAGAATGTGCCGTAGTAGGTACGCCAGCCCCGATAGTTGGGGAAATACCCAAGGCTTACATAGTGTTAAAGGAAGGATGCCAGCTAACTGAAGAGGAAATAATCAAATTCTGTGAGGAGAGGCTGGCTCCATACAAAAAGATTCGAGAAGTCCAGTTTGTAGAAGAAATCCCAAAGACACATGTAGGCAAGGTATTGAGACGGGTACTGCGAGATAGAGAATCTACCTCACCCCCTTAATCCCCCTCTCCTTCAAAGGAGAGGGGGAAGTAAAGAAAGAGGGGCTGACGCCCCTCTTAGACTTCCCTTGCTATTTATCTTTCAAAGGAGAGGGGCGCTAGCCCCTCTAGATAAATTATCCTTCCCCTTCCCCCCGTGGAAGTGCACAATTGGCAGTAAGGCTGTTCACCAATAGGGGGTTTAAGGGGCGAAGCCCCTTCTAATAAAAACTCCCCTTCCCCTTGACAAGGGGAAGGGGATAAAGGGGATGGGGTTGATAAAAGTCAGCCCAAAGCTTCCTTCATTCACAGTAGCGATGATATAATTATGACTGATTATGGACAAGCTTATTGCCGGAGCCAAAAAACTAGGATTACAGCTTAACTCAAGGCAGCTTGAGCAGTTCTCTATCTATTATCAAGAGCTGATAGACTGGAACCAGCGTGTGAACCTTACCGCCATAACCAGCTATAAAGAGGTACAGATAAAGCACTTCCTTGATTCACTCACAGTAACCCTGGCCTGGCAACCACGTAATACCGACCTCCGCCTTATTGATGTTGGCACCGGTGCTGGCATACCCGGATTGCCCCTTAAGATTCTTTTCCCCCAGATAAAGCTGGTGCTGCTTGAGGCTACAGCTAAAAAAGCCGCCTTCTTACACTACCTCCACCACAAGCTTGAACTAGATAATGTTGAAATTGTAGTTGGTCGGGCTGAGGAAGTTGCCCACCAGGCTCAATATCGGGAGAAATTTGATGTGGTACTTTCCCGAGGTGTTGCCCCACTCCCCACCCTGGTTGAATTAACCCTACCCTTTGGCACTATTGGTGGCAGCTTTATCGCTCAGAAGAAGGGGGCTATTGACCTAGAAATAAGCCAAGCAGACAGGGCAATTGGGCTGTTGGGGGGTAAGCTACAAGAGGTGAAAAGGATTGACCTAGAGGAGTTTACCGACAAACGCTGGTTAATAGTAATTGACAAGGTATCGCCAACACCCAAGCTTTATCCTCGCCGCCCTGGCATACCATCCAAAAAACCACTCGTGTAAACTTAATATGAAGATAAAATATATTAATGCTATCTTGACACTGCTTCTCCTAATCTTAGCCATTGGTTGTGCAGCGCCTACTGCTCCTCTGGTCACCAGGGTGATTGATGGTGACACCATTGAGGTTGATATTGCTGGCACAATATACAAGGTTCGCTATATTGGTATAGATACACCAGAACTGGACGACACACGAGCCGAATATTGTGCCCTGGCGCAAGAGGCTACTAGATTTAACCGGCAGCTAGTAGAAGGAGAAACCGTTCGGCTGGAGAAAGATGTCTCCGAAACTGACAAATACGGACGGCTTCTACGTTATGTTTATGTTGATGATATCTTTGTCAATGCTGAGCTGGTAAGGCAGGGGTTTGCCTGGGCTAAGGTCTACGAACCTGATACCAAATACCAGAACACCCTAGAGGAAGCTGAGGCAGAGGCAAGGCAGGACGAAATAGGGATTTGGCAAGTGAGTAAACTAACGCCACCTACAACAGCTCCAAATGTCCATATTACCTACATTTTTTATGATGGCCTAGTGCCTCATGTAGAGTCTGATGAATATGTAGAAATCACCAATCCTGGAAACCAGCCTCAAGATTTATCTGGTTGTGTGCTAATGGATATATCAGATGGGTATCCATCATTTACTTTTCCACCCTATATCTTGGCTCCGGGCAAAAGCATCCGAGTTTATACTAACGAGTACCACCCTGAATGGGGAGGGTTCAGTTTTGAATACAGCCAAGCTATTTGGAACAACACTGAACCTGATATAGCCGTCCTCTACGATAACCAGGATAAAGAGGTCTCTCGAAAGAGCTATTAAATTCGTAAAACCTTCCCTAAAATCAAGGTATCTTGAAGAGGCGAAGCCCCGTCGAGAGTCTTTTTCCTCCTCTTTGAAAGAGTAAATACTAAAGGAGAGTCAAAGAGAGGCGGAGCCCCCAAATATGGTTATAGGGTGTTTAAGAGGGGCTGACGCCCCTCTTTCTTTACTTCCCCCTCTCCTTTGAAGGAGAGGGGGACAAAGGGGGTGAGGTTACTGAGCAAAACCTAAAGGGGGTGAGGTTGATAAACAATCAAAACAATAGTAGAATACATATGTAGAGAGTTTGCTATAGGGGTAAGGAGGATGCTATGGAAAGAGGCACATGGAAGGTTAAAGCTGGGTTAGCTCAAATGCTAAAGGGTGGAGTAATTATGGATGTAGTCACTCCAGAGCATGCCAAGATTGCCCAGGAAGCAGGTGCCTGTGCGGTGATGGCACTGGAGAGAGTGCCCGCCGATATTCGGGCTGCCGGCGGTGTCGCTCGCATGGCTGACCCAACGGTTATTGAAGCCATTATGAAAGCAGTTTCTATCCCGGTAATGGCTAAGTGCCGCATCGGCCACTTTGTGGAGGCTCAAGCGCTAGAGGCACTGGGCGTAGACTACATAGACGAATCTGAAGTGCTTACCCCGGCTGATGAAAGCCACCATATATGGAAACATGACTTCAAGGTTCCCTTTGTCTGTGGCTGCCGTGACCTGGGTGAAGCGCTGCGTCGTATTGGGGAAGGGGCAGCCATGATTAGAACCAAGGGCGAAGCCGGCACGGGCAATATTGTCGAAGCCGTCAGGCACATGCGGGCCGTGATGGGCGGCATCCGCCAACTGGTCAGCACACCCCAGGAGGAACTGATGGCACTGGCAAAAGAAATAGGAGCCCCCTTTGAACTGGTGGCCGAGATACATAACACCGGAAAGCTACCGGTGGTTAATTTTGCTGCTGGTGGGGTAGCTACCCCAGCTGATGCTGCTCTGATGATGCAGCTAGGAGCTGACGGCATCTTTGTTGGCTCAGGCATATTTAAATCCAGTAACCCTGAGGTTATGGCTAAGGCTATTGTCAAGGCAACCACCCACTTTCAAGACCCGGAAATCATCGCTGAGGTCTCCAAGAAGCTGGGTGAAGCTATGCCTGGGTTAGATATAAAGCAAATCCCTACCGAAGAACTGCTAGCACCTAGAGGGTGGTAACATGAGAATTGGCGTCCTTGCCTCGCAAGGAGCCTTTGCTGAGCACATAGCTATACTGCGTCAACTGGAAGTAGAGGCTTTGCCCGTCCGCTTGCTCCAAGGACTGAGGGGTTTGGACGGGCTAATCATTCCTGGTGGAGAAAGCACCTCTATCAGCCGGCTGATGTTAGCTTATAACCTGGTGACCGAAATAAGAAACCTAGCTAAAAATGGCTTACCGATATTCGGAACCTGCGCCGGTATGATACTCCTAGCCAACCAGATTTCAGATTTGGACGCAGAACCAATAGGCGTTATGGACATAACCATCAGGCGCAATGCCTTCGGCCGGCAGACAGATAGCTTTGAGACCGAGCTCAAAATACCAGTCCTGGGAGAAAAGCCCTTTCCTGGCATATTTATCCGCGCCCCAGTAATTGAGCAGGCGGGTAGTGAAGTAGAAATACTAGCCAGGTTAGCTAATGGCACTGACGTTGCCGCCAAGCAGAAGAAGCTGCTGGCTTGTGCTTTTCACCCCGAGTTGACTAACGACCTAAGATTCCATCAATACTTTCTAGATATTGTGAGCGGTCGTCAATAAATCTAGGTTAGAGGAGGACATTTTGCCCAAGGTAACTACCGATGACCTTGATGCTCTGCTCGACATTCTACCACCCCATATTCGCCAGCCATTGTGCCAGCAAGAAAACATCAGCGAACTACTGGAAGTAGTCCTGGACATGGGTCGTCCCCCTGAAGCTCGCTTCCCTCAGCGGGAGGTAGTTCTCAATCCTCAAGAAGTTATTGAGCCGGATATTGAGTATGTAGTCTCTCGCATCAGTAGCTTTGGAGATGACAATCGGTCTGGAATTGAGCGCACCCTGCACCGCATCTCAGCCATTCGCAATCGTAAGGGACGCATTGTCGGGCTTACCTGCCGTGTAGGCCGGGCTATTTTTGGCACCATAAAGATTATTGAAGACTTCATCCAGTCAGGCAAAAGTGCCCTGCTTTTAGGTCGCCCCGGAGTAGGCAAAACGACCATGCTACGCGAGGTCGCCCGAGTGCTAGCTGATGACATGGGTAAGCGGGTCATCATTGTTGATACCTCCAATGAGATTGCTGGTGATGGTGATATTCCCCACCCGGCTATCGGACATGCCCGGCGGATGCAGGTAAACACTCCTACCAGGCAACATGCGGTAATGATTGAAGCGGTAGAAAACCATATGCCTGAGGTAATTGTTATTGATGAGATTGGCACCGAGCTCGAGGCTCAGGCAGCTCGAACTATTGCTGAGCGTGGGGTTCAACTGGTCGGCACCGCCCACGGTAACACTCTAGAAAACCTGATGATGAACCCTACCCTATCCGACCTCATTGGCGGTATCCAGACGGTAACCCTGGGTGACGAAGAGGCAAAACGAAGGGGTACACAGAAGTCAATACTAGAACGTATGTCACTGCCCACCTTTAATATCGTGGTTGAAATCCAGGACTGGGATAAAGTGGCCATTCATCCTGATGTTGGCGAGGCAGTTGATGCTATCCTGCGTGGTCAACCCCCAGCCACCGAGATTCGCTGGCTGGATGAGACAGGTGAAGTCAGAATAGAAAAAGAGGCACCGGTTACTACCCCCAAGAAAACTACTAAAGGTAAGCCGGTGGTCAAGGAAGACAAACCGCCCAGGCTTTACCTCTTCGGGGTAAATCGGGCACGACTGGAGCAGCTAGCCAAGGAGAGGCAACTAAACCTGGAGATAGTTAACCAGTTAAGTGATGCCACCCTGTTGGTAACCTCTAAAAACTACTACCGCCGAAAGCCGCAAAAGGTCAGGGATGCTGAAGCCGCCGGCCTTCCTATCTATGTCCTCAAGAGCAACACCCCACCTCACATCAGGCAGCTACTGAATACTATCTACCCTACCGAAAGCGCTGATAAGGCAGACCAATTTCAGCTTGCCCTGGCTGAGGCGCAGGAGGCGGTTAACCAGGTGAAGGCTGGACAGGAGACAGTGGAACTCAGCCCGCAGAGTCGCTACATCCGGCGCTTGCAGCACCTGATAGCTGAGCGAAGTAACCTTGCCTCACAAAGCACCGGCAAAGACCCCAACAGACGGGTGAGGATTTATAAGGGGGAGGTGGCAAATGAAAAGCGGGATGACGGCAGAAGAATGGAATAAAAAGGGCATTGCATTGGCTAAGCTTGGCAAAAATGAAGAAGCACTAGATGCTTTTGATAAAGCCATTGAGATAAATCCCCGAAATGCTGATGCCTGGCATAACAAAGGGATTATCCTTGACGAGCTTGGCAGATATAAGGAAGCAGTTGATGCTTATAATAAAGCCACGGAGATAACCCCACGACATACTTTTGCTTGGTATTGCAAAGGGTGTGCTCTCTTTTCTCTGGGCAGATATAAAGAGGCACTGGATGCTTATGAAAAAGCCGCGGAGATAAACCCACGAGATGCTAATACGTGGCATGATAAAGGTGTTACCCTCGGTAGGCTTGGCAGACATAAAGAAGAGCTGGACGCTTTAAATAAGGCTATTAAGATAAACCCACGACATGCTGCTGCTTGGCATCACAAAGGGGTTACCTTTAATATACTTGGTAAAGACAAACAAGCGCTGGAGGCTTATGATAAAGCTATTGAGATAAACCCGCGAAACGCTGCTGCCTGGAATAATAAAGGGGTTATACTTAGCAGGCTTGGTAGATATCAGGAAGCTCTGAATGCTCATATTATAGCCATTAAGATAAATCCACAAGATGCCGATGCTTACTATAACAAAGGGGTTGCTCTTGTCGGTCTTGATCGAAACTATGAAGCGCTGGACGCTTTTAATAAAGCCATTGAAATAAACCCGCGGCACGCAAACGCCTGCTATAACAAAGGTAGTATCCTTAGCAAGCTTGGTAGAGATGAGGAAGCGCTGGAGGCTTTTAATAAAGCTATTGAGATAAACCCACAACATGCCAGTGCCTGGTATAACAAAGGGGTTGCTCTTGACAGTCTTGGCAGACATGAAGAAGCGCAGGACGCCTATAATAAAGCCATTGAGATAAACCCGATGGTTATCAGGCATATGAGGAATTATAAAGAGTAAAGGTATGAATCATGGCTCTATTCATAACCTTTGAGGGGGGAGAGGGAAGCGGTAAGAGTGTTCAAGCCAAGGCGTGTAGAAACATATAGAGGCTCTTTAGAAAGGGATTAAAAGGGGCGAAGCCCCTTTAAGAAATTCTCTTCCCTCTCCCCTTATGAAGGGGAGAGGGATAAAGGGTGAGGGGTTAGTAACAATTATGTCTCTATTCATAACCTTTGAGGGGGGAGAGGGGTGTGGGAAGAGTGTCCAGTCCAGGGCACTATACAGACAGCTATCCCAACTAGCTATTCCAGCACTGCTGACCCATGAACCTGGCGGCACATCACTTGGTAAGAAACTTGGTCGCTGGCTAAAGTGGGCTAAAGACACAGATATGTCACCGCTGACTGAGCTACTACTGTTTAATGCCTCCCGTGCTCAATTAGTAACTGAGGTAATCCAACCCAACCTGGAAAGCGGGATAACAGTTATTTGTGACCGCTATGCCGACTCGACCACTGCTTATCAAGGCTTTGGGCGAGGACTAGATTTGGAGGTGGTCAAAGCGATTAATGATGCCGCCACTCAGGGGCTGAAACCTGACCTGACTATTCTGCTTGATATGCCAGTTGAGACCGGGCTGGCTCGTAAAAGAGGTAGAAGGCAAGACCGTTTTGAGCAGGAGGATATAGGCTTTCACCAGAGGGTGCGGGATGGCTACCTCAAGCTAGCGGCCAATGAGCCACAGCGCTGGCTGGTAATAGACGCCACCCAATCTAAAGCGAAAATAGCCCAGATTATCTGGCAAAGGATAAGCCAACTCTTAAGTCACGGTAAAGGGTAGATTGAAGGAGAATAAGGCTAACAGAGAATTAAAGAGAGGCGGAGCCTCTCTTATACAATCAATTCCCCCTCTCCTTTGAAGGGAAGGGGATAAAGGGGGTGAGGTTGGTAAATAATCTCCAAATACCATCTCTTGCTGAAGAAAACAGGCTGGAGGCACAGGGGTACCGGCTTATTGCCGGTGTTGATGAAGTCGGTTGTGGGGCACTAGCCGGCCCAGTGGTAGCTGCCGCCGTCATCCTGCCTCCCCATATAAATACCCCATGGCTTGGACAGATAAAAGATAGCAAGCAGTTGACCCCGGCCAGACGTGAACTTTTGTCTGAGCACATTCGTGAAATAGCTATCTCGGTAGGTATCGGCATAGCTCACCGTGAGGTTATAGATAGCCAGGGTTTAACTAAGGCAAGGCGATTAGCGATGAAAACAGCTATAGACCAGCTTTCACCACCACCTGAGTCTCTGCTCATTGATTATATGTCTCTTCCCAACGTCCCGTTACCTCAAAAGGGAATAAAAAACGGCGACAGTCTATGCGTCTCTATTGCCTGTGCCTCTATCATGGCTAAAGTGTACCGAGACCGCCTGATGACAGAGCTTGATAGGGTTCACCCTGGCTATGGACTGGCTGAGCACAAAGGCTACGGCACCAAGGAGCATCTCTCTTGCCTCCGCCGACTGGGACCGTCACCCATTCATCGCCAGTCCTTCAAACCAGTCAGAGACCTAATCTACAAGTAGTTTGTCAAGGGAGTTTAAGAGGGGCAAAGCCCCTCCTCTAATATCCCTCCCCCTTTTGAAGGAGGAGGATACTAAAGGAGAGTCAAAGAGAGGCTTCGCCTCTCTTCTATAACCAGCCCCCCTTCCCCTTATCAAGGGGAAGGGGGATAGAGGGGGATGGGGTTGATAAAAACCCTAATTCACCAAGAGAAATGAAACGCAAAGACACCGGTATCCTAGGTGAAAAATTAGCCAGAGATTTCCTTAAAAAGAAGGGCTACCGCATCATAGAGACTAACTACCGCTGCCCTGAAGGTGAAATTGATATTGTAGCTAAGCATGGCGACTTTCTGGTCTTTATTGAGGTAAGAACTAAAACCAGCCGGGAATTTGGTACTCCTGAAGAGTCAATCACACCCGCCAAGAAAGAAAGGATGAAAGCCACCGCCGCCTACTATCAACAAACCCATAGCAACCTGCCCCCACTATGGCGTATTGATGTTGTCGCCGTAGAGCTAAACCAAAAGGGAAAGCTGTCACGAATTGAGCTTATTGAAAACGCGGTGAGTGATGCCTGACATTCTTTACTACCCAATCTGGCTATGTTAGAATTAGCTGCCTGAAAAAACAGGAGGCGATAAATATGGCTTCACCAGAAGTCTCAAAGCAAACGCTACGAATTATTGATGCCAGTTTGAATCGCCTTGGTGAGGGGCTTCGCTTCCTTGAAGACCTGGCTCGGTTACAACTTAACGATGTCCCACTAACTCAGCAACTAAAAACCATGCGCCACGAGCTACTAAGAAGCGACTGGGCATTTAACCAGCAGCTCCTGCAGGCGCGAAACTCAGCGGGTGATGTTGGCGTTGATATTGAAGTACCCGGGGAAGAGAAACAGCGGGAGCTACCAACAATGGTAGTGGCTAACGCCAGAAGAGCTCAGGAATCGCTGAGAACCCTGGAGGAGATGTCTAAGCTTCCAGGCACCCCGCCTGAATTAGACCCGGAAAAGTTCAAGCAAGCTCGGTTTAGGCTCTACACCATAGAGCGAAATTTGCTGTCCAGGTTACTGCGCCGGGACAAGACCAAGCATATTACTGGACTCTACGTCATTATTGATACCCAAGCCCTCAAGGGGCGTAGTCACATTGAAGTAGCCAGTCAGGTAATCAGTGGCGGCGCTAAAATAATTCAACTACGGGATAAACTACAAAGTAAAAAGGAGCTACTGGCAATAGCCCACCAGCTAAGGAGCCTATGTGCTGAGCACAATGTACTGTTTATAATAAACGATTACCTTGATATAGCCCTGGCTACTGAGGCTGATGGCCTGCACCTGGGTCAGAATGACCTGCCTATTAAAGTAGCTCGCCAGCTGCTACCAATAGATAAAATCCTGGGCGGCTCGGTAACTACGGAAGACCAGGCTATTACCGCTGAAGCTGAGGGAGCTGACTACATTGCCGTAGGCTCAATCTACCCAACCACCTACAAGAAAACAGCCACGGTAGTCGGCGTAGAACGGCTACGCCAGGTTAGACAGGCAATATCCTTACCTCTGGTTGCCATTGGCGGCATTAATAAGGATAATGCTGCTGAGGTTATGGCAGCTGGAGCTAACTCGGTGGCGGTGATTAGCGCCGTACTAGAAGCCGAGTCTCCAGAAGAGGCAGCCCGACAAATAATAGATAGTTTTGGGGCACGAAGTGAATAGACCAACCGATAATCTAGAACCAATTGCTGACCAGATCCGACTGAGCTTCTCGGCTAAAGATGCCGCTAGAGAGAAGGTGCTACCCCTGTGCCGTGAAGTAATCCGACACTGCAGCCAGGCTATTCGTGCCATTCACCGCCAGGAGTTTAACCAGGCAAAAGACCTGCTCGGGTCAGCCCGCAACCTCCTTGATGAGGTCTTCCAAGCGGTGGTTAGCTCCGGTGAACTCAGCTACGCTGGCTTTGTCCGAGATGCGCAAAAGGAGTTTGCCGAAGGTAGTATCACCCTGGCTTTGGTGGCAGGAAAGCAACTTCCCAGCCCAGATGAACTAAGTGTTGATGCCGCTGCTTACCTGAACGGACTAGGTGAAGCGGTAGGCGAGTTACGGCGCTACCTTCTGGATAGTATGAGGAAGGGTGACCTCTCCCGAGGTGAGGAGCTACTGGCCGCCATGGATGACATCTACAGCGTCTTGGTGACTATGGATTTCCCCGACGCTATAACCGGCGGTCTACGCCGCACCACTGACATGGTCCGTGGCGTCCTGGAAAGGACACGCAGCGACCTGACATTAGTTATAAGACAAAAAGACCTGGAGAACAGGTTGGAAGAATTTGAGGGTAATATCCGTTAGATACAAGATTGTCTGGCAACAATCTCTTAAATTCTATAATTGACCTTTGCTGGCAAATGCGTTAAACTTGGTGAGCAAGTTGGGTCTCTATTAGCAAAATTACCGGGAACGGCAGAGGTTGAGTAATCAACCTTTTCTTTTTGGACAGGAGGTTAGCCTAATGGACTCGTGGATTCTACAAATACTGATTCTGGCGGCTGGGGTTCTAGCTCTGGGATTCGTCGGTTACCTGATATCCACCATATTACGCGAGAGCGAAGGCACCGAGAAAATGAAGGAGATTGCCACTGCCATCCGCCAGGGAGCCATGGCTTTCTTACGCCGTGAGTTCACCACCTTAGGCATCTTCACCGTGGTGATATTTATCGTCCTAGCCATCTTCATAGAACCCAGACCTTTAGTGGCTATAGCCTATGTCCTTGGCACGCTAACCTCAGCCCTGGCTGGCTTCCTGGGAATGAGCATCGGCACCCGAGCCAATGCCAGAACAGCTAATGCTGCCATTAGCAGTTGGGCTAGAGGTCTAAGAATTGCCTTCTCCGCCGGAGCAGTAATGGGCTTTTGCGTCGTTGGGCTGGGGCTGCTGGGACTAGCCATCATATCCTTCATCTGGCAAGACCCTCATGTATGGTTGGGCTTTGCCTTCGGTGCTTCTTCAGTAGCCTTATTCCTGAGAGTCGGTGGGGGTATCTTTACCAAAAGCGCTGATGTCGGCGCTGACCTGGTAGGCAAGGTGGAAAAAGGTATTCCTGAGGACGACCCACGAAACCCAGCCGTAATTGCTGACAATGTCGGCGATAATGTTGGCGATATAGCCGGCATGGGCTCTGACCTCTACGAGTCATATGTCTCCGCTATAGCGGCTTCAATGGTTTTAGGCGTCCTCGCCCTGGGTACGGTAAAAGGCATGTTCCTACCCTTACTCCTTGGCGCCCTCGGCATATTGGTTTCCATTATTGGTGCTCTTTTCGTCAGACCCAAGGAGGTTGAAGCCAATTTTGAGAAGCAGGTAGCCAAGGCACATGCCACCATGAACACCGGAGTATATGTCAGTAACATCCTGATGATAATAGCTAGTTTCTTTATTATAAGAAGTTATGTCGGTGACCTGGGGCTTTTCTGGGCACTAATGTCAGGCTTAATCGCCGGTTTCTTTATTGGTCAGGCAACCGAATACTTCACCTCGGCAGAGCGTGGTCCAGCGCAGAAAATAGCCAGGGCAGCTGAAACCGGCCCCGCAGTTACCATTATTGAAGGATTAGGCACCGGTATGCTAAGCACCGCTATACCAGTAATCCTAGTAGCCATTGCTACCGTGCTCGCCTATCTCTTTGGTGGACTACTGGGTATAGCTATTGCCTCTATGGGTATGTTGATTAATTTGGGAATGTTATTATCAATGGACTGCTATGGGCCGATAGCCGATAATTCGGCGGGCATTGCCCAGATGGCTGGATTAGGTAAAGAGGTCAGGGAACGCTGTGAAGCCCTGGATGCGGTCGGCAATACCACAGCTGCCCTGGGTA
>Ga0114930_10003803_pt1 | contig 13016 bp, 13 predicted proteins | sample AnhtaG_FD_87300 | JGI IMG/M metagenome (GOLD analysis project Ga0114930, IMG submission 87300) | Deep subsurface microbial communities from Anholt, Denmark to uncover new lineages of life (NeLLi) - Anholt_01485 metaG | ecosystem: Environmental > Aquatic > Marine > Oceanic > Sediment | place... | reverse complement strand
TTTTTCCGTTTAAATCATTCTTTCTTGAGAAGAAAACAATCTGTAAATTTTTTAAAGAAGCGATATTGGCAGCATAAAGAAACGGACGTTTGATTTGGAACTAAGACCTTGAAACCTTACCCCGTTACAGAAGCTTTCAAACAATCCGAAGCAAAGTATCGAGAATTCATAAACGACACTAAAACAGGAATGTTCAGAGCAACATCCGATGGCAATCTTCTTGAAGTCAACCTCTCCTCTATGATAATGTCTGGAAATAGAAATACGTTGAAATTTCTTAACCTTAAAACGGCTAATTTACACCAAAATCCAGATGATAATAATAATAAATTCATGAAGGAAATGGACGCAACAAACGGATAAGACGGAACAGACGAGTACGAGTGGATAACAATTTAAATGTGTTTATTTTCCTATGGGCGGTAGCATGCCAAAATTTAATCCTCCGAAAAAAAATACCAAAAAGTCCAAGTCTTCCATGAAAAAAAATATAGCCAATTCTGCAATAACTACAACAATTATCGAACCCAGAAAAGGATGGATCCCTATCGACCTCAAAGAAATCTGGAATTATCGAGAGCTGCTCTACTTCCTGGCCAAAAGAGATATCAAAGTTCGGTACAAGCAGACTGTTTTGGGAGGCCTATGGGCCATCATCCAGCCTGTCTTAACGATGATTGTATTCACTCTCTTTTTTGGACGACTGGCTAAGATGCCTTCTGATGGTATTCCCTACCCTATCTTTGTTTATGTGGGTCTTTTGCCATGGACCTATTTTGCCAATGCATTATCTGCATCCGGAAATAGCCTTGTTGGAAGCGCCAATCTCATAACAAAGGTGTATTTCCCACGGTTGATTGTTCCCGTCTCTGCTTCCCTTGCAGGTTTGCTCGATTTTTTCATCGCCATGCTTGTCCTTGGTGTAATGATGATCTACTATCAGTTCGTTCCTGGTGTTGGCCTTTTACTTTTCCCTTTTTTAGTCGGTTTAACATTTTTATGCGCTGTTGGTGTTGGACTATGGCTATCTGCCTTCAATGTCCAGTACCGGGATATACGGTATGTCATTCCCTTTCTCATCCAGTTGTGGCTGTTTGTCTCGCCTGTAATCTATCCTGTCAGTATCGTAAATGAAAAATACCGGTGGCTGCTAGCCCTGAACCCTATGGGAGGTGTTATCAAAGCTTATCGGGCATCCATTTTGGGTCATCTACCCATTGACTGGTTCCTGCTTGGCATCTCAACGGCTGTAATACTGTTAATATTTTTTGCCGGTCTCTATTATTTCAGGAGGATGGAAAGGTATTTTGCAGATGTTATTTAAGGACAAAGAGATTAGCCCAAAGCAATTAAAATCATGAGTGACACTGTCATCAAAGTCGAAAACCTATCTAAGCGATACCGCATCGGTGAACGCCAAGCGTACAAGACCTTTCGGGAGGCTATTATTGATGCGGCAAAAGCCCCTTTACTCCGCTTAAGAGGAGCAATGGGTAAATCGCTAAGCGCAAAGCGTTCAGGTGCTGAGCCTATCCCCTCTGATTTAAGCTCTAAGCTGTCATCCCAAGACAAATTCATCTGGGCTCTAAAAGATGTCTCTTTTGAAGTAAAAAGGGGTGAAGTTTTAGGAGTTATCGGCAGAAATGGCGCCGGAAAGAGCACATTATTAAAGATTTTATCCAAGATTACCGAACCTACAGAAGGAAGAGTAGAATTAAGAGGACGTATAGGTTCTCTCCTCGAGGTAGGCACAGGTTTTCATCCTGAACTGACAGGACATGAGAACATATATCTATATGGTGCTATTCTGGGGATGGATCGTTATGAGGTAACAAGAAAATTTGATGAAATTGTAGCCTTTGCCGAGCTTGAAAAATTCATTGACACTCCAGTCAAAAGATATTCCACCGGAATGTACTTGCGCCTGGCCTTTGCCGTTGCCGCCCATCTAGAACCAGAGATACTGTTGGTTGATGAAGTATTGGCGGTTGGAGATATTGCTTTCCAGAAAAAATGCATGGGAAAAATGGGAGAAGTATCAAAAGAAGGACGGACGGTCTTGTTTGTGAGCCATAATATTAGTGCAATCGGATCATTATGTGCCAATGCTCTGCGACTTGATGCAGGGGCACTTGTAGACAGAGGTGATGCTAAGGAAGTAATTAACAGATATTTGAATTCAATGAAAACACCATTTGTAGTAGAACGTAAGTTGGACAATCGGATAAAAGCGGACGTTTCAGAAAAAGAGCTTTTCTTCTTATCAGTTTGGACTGAAACGCTAACCGGTGAAAAGACATCGCAATTTAAGATAGGACAGCCTTTTATTGTCGGATTCAAATATGCCGTTAAGAAAGCACTGCCTAATGCGCTTATTGCTATGAGAATTGAAACTCTTGAGGGTCAGATCATTATCGACTCCTGGGATTCTGACTGGCTTGAGACCAAAGAATATAAACCAGGCATTTACACCGTTAAGATTAAGGTCGATCCTCAAGATTTGCATCCCAATCTATATCAAATCAGTCTGGTAGCTGCCGTACACTTAGTTAGATGGATAGACAGAGTAGATGGAGCTATACATATAGAAATTCTTCCTCTCAGTGAAGAAACAATTTGGCGCTCTGAGCGTAAGGCCATACTTGCCAGGATTCTTGAATGGAAAATAACCTATGAAAGTTAATTCCCAACTGAAGGCGTTTTGTCCCATATGTAAATCTAAAAGCATATTTTATTGGGGATCTGCATTCGATATTGGAAATCCTTCAATTAAACACGATATAGCAAAATGTTACGCCTGCACTCATCTGTTCGTTCATCCCTTACCTTCGGTGGAATACTTGTACAAGGCATACAAGATAAGCGATCCAAGTGTTTATGCAGATAATGGATCCTTAGAATCAAGATCCATTAACCCCTTTTCATTAGGGGATAATTGGGTATGGAAACATATTACAGCCTTTATATCTCCAAAAAGAATTTTAGATATAGGGTCGGCCAATATCACTCAACTCGAACGAATCGTTAAACTTGGTTGGGAATTAACGATCGTTGAACCTGGTGCTCATGCGGAACGGATTAAAAAAATGCTCCAATGCTCCGTATATCGAGGGCTATTTGAAGAGATAAATTTTAACAATAAATTTGAGATTATCTCTGCAATAGATGTATTGGAACATGTACATTCTCCTGTTCATTTTCTGAAAACGGTAAAATCATTCTTATCCGAAAACGGGATTGCTCTATTCAGATTTCCCAATTCAGGTTCACTCCGTTGCAAGCTTGAAGAGGAAACTTGGGAGATGCTTCGTCCCCTGGGCCATTTACACTATTTCTCTCCGCGTTCAATACGTAGGGCATGTTATCTCTCTAATCTGAAGATAATAGCTCTGCATTCCCATGATCTTAGAAACTATCTATCTGTCAATATTGGTAAAATAAGAATCCCACAGTCAAAATTTTTATATCCCTTTTTTAAGGTTCTTGACCTCGCCTTGCTCGGAGATCAACTACTTATGAAGGTTACACACGCTTGATAATAGAGTCATGAATTGGCCTGTACTTTTGACAGCAACGATCATTCCTGATACTCGTGCTATCTCCCAAATTAATGATCCTTCTCAAAGAGAAAACCAATATTTAAGTGTGCTTAAATGGATGGCTAAAGCTAAAACCGACGTTAATAAAATCATTTTCTGCGAAAACTCTCATTTCGATTTAAGATCATTTGAGTTTTTGCATAATCTATATTTGCAAAACAATCGGATAATCGAGATTTACCATGTTCCCATGCCTAATACTCTAATATTTTACGGTAAGGGGTGGGGTGAAGGTATAATTATTAATTGGGCACTAAAAAACATTTCTTCTTTTAATCAATGTGATGCCTTTATTAAAATTACAGGACGCCACAGATTATTGAATTTAAAAAGAGTTATTGAAATTATTCGCCGAGGCCTAAAAGTCAAGCCCAATATAAAATTTATTTGTCAATCTTTTTCAAATAAAAATCGCCCCCATATAAATACTGAGTTTTTTTGGAGCGATCGTAAGTTCTATTTAGATCACATAATTGATGTTCATGAGAAAGTTGATGATGTAAGTGGAGTTTATCTCGAACATGTTATGGCTGAGAGGCTAATAGACTTGAGCCGATATTTTGAAATCGCTATTCTGCCGATCCCTCTTATTGTTCATGGCATGAGCGGTTGGAATGCAAATCCAGTTATGTCTACGCGAGATATTTTAAGAGAAAAATTTATGCAGACACTTTTCCCGTTACCTCCTTTAAAACGACTTATATGCAACTAACTCGATGAGATAACATGTTATTAAATGACGATATCGAAGGCTGACAATAAACTGTAATGAAATATCTGCCTGAATTGAGTTTAAAATTGATAAATAATAAGATTCTAAAAGATTTATATAATCGCTTTGTCGACCTTCCATTCCGCAGCCAGCACATAAAACTTCTAGAACGTGAAGTTATTGGCTCATGTCAAACTTTATTGGATATCGGCTGTGGTGATGGAAATCATGTTTCTGGTCTTGCTCCTTATCTTCAGCGTTTAATCGGCATTGACATTTCTCCACAATCTCTCACCTTGGCAAATCAACGGGGAGTTTACACAGAAACAATTCTTATTGATGCAAGGAATATTGATAGAGTTTTCCCAAAAAATTCTTTTCACTGTGTCGTGGCCTTTGATCTCATTGAGCATATTGAAAAATCACAAGGTTGGAATATCTTGGAAGCTATGGAGCGTATAGCTCTGAGAAAAGTAATCGTTTTCACCCCTAATGGGTTTTTAAACCAGGGACCGATGGACGGAAATGAACATCAAATTCATCGCTCAGGTTGGTCTGTATCGGACATGCACTCGCGTGGTTATCATGTTATTGGTGTCCATGGTATCAAGCTACTTCTTGGGGAGAAATCTCTTCCCCGCTGGCAACCAAACAAATTATGGCAGACTATCTCTGTATTAACACAGCCCTTATGTCTAGCGTTCCCAAAGCTTGCATTCCAAATTTTTTGTGTAAAAAATATGCAGGAAAAATAAATCCGCATTAATGGAGTGTCGATTTTGATTCCGAAATTCTCAATTATATGAGAAAACAGACATATGATAGATCAAGGATTCATCTTAAATTGCAAGTTACTATGCCTTAATTTCAGGCCGGCTCTTGATAGAAAAAAAAGGTGTAAGCTGCCCATGAAGGGAATAGGTGATGAGATAATTTTTAGTTCTCTCTTCGATTGGAGACATCGATTCATCACGAGTCATTCCTCAAAAAAGTGGCCATGTATATTCTGCTGACATGATATTCTACCCTCACTTCTACAATAATGGATTTCCCCAGAAGATGGGACTTGTCCCTCGTGGCTCACTAGACAAGGTTCGTGAAAAGCTATCTGGCTCATTCTCTCAACCCAGAGATCAAATCGTGTATCCTAAACGTAGAAAGAACTTTACAAGAAGCGTCCAGAATGAAGAAACTTTTCTGGCTAGGATTAGAGAACGCCTCAAGAAAAATTTAACCCTTACTGTATTCGAGCCATATAATGACTGGACAAAAGATAAGGAGATCATGAAGCGTGCCCGAGTCGTGCTTGGTCCCCATGGAGGTGCGTGGAGCAATATTATATTTTGCAAAGAAAATACGGATGTCATTGAATTTCTTCCACTGGTAACCTTGAAAGAGCAAGGGTTGAATGAACGCCCCTGTTATTACGGTCTTTCTAATGCGCTCAACCTCAAATACTGGACTATTGAACCCACGAATTTTGACTTCGAAAAACCTGGTATGGTAGTGCCAGTTGACGAACTTCTGTCCGTGCTTGAACAGATCGGAGTGCTTGAACCTTCCTCAAGCTAAGGATATCCATAGGAGGTGAATTGGATTTTAAAGATTATATCAAAGGCGTATCTTTTAGATTTTTGGGGCCAAACAGATACTTTAGAGGTATTAATAGTTTGAACAAACGGTTAAATAAATTCAATATTTCGCTAGAAGCTATGAATACTAAACTTCCCGAGGGCCGTAAAGTAATGAAAGAAAATCTACGCGAGCTACTTAAAATACCAAGAATGTCAACTTTTGCAATTGGAGCAATGATTAACAAGTGCGTAGCGAGTATGAGCAATAATTGCTGCTTCGTCAATGTAGGTGTTTGGCACGGTTTTACGTTCTTGGCAGGAATGGCAAATAACCCAAATAAGAGATGTATCGGCGTCGATAATTTTTCGGAATTTGGTGGTCCTCGCGAGCAATTTATTAAGAGATTCATTGCTCTTAAAAGCTCTAGGCATCACTTTTACGATGTTGATTACAGAGAGTATTTTTTAAATATTCACACAGGGAAAATTGGGTTTTATGTGTATGATGGTGATCATAGTTATGAAAATCAGCTTGAGGGATTAAGGATCGCTGAGCCATTTTTTTCTGAAGATTGTGTAATTTTGGTTGATGATATAAATTGGGTTGAACCGCGCCAGGCTACCATAGATTTTATTGCAAAAAGCTCCTACAGATACCAAATACTTTTAGATAAAACTACACTTTTCAATTTCCATCCTACCTTGTGGAATGGAATCATGATACTGCAAAGAATTAAGTAGATGCACTACTTGTCCTCGAAAGAACTACCGGCTCCACCTCATGGCAAATCAGGATGGCCCTGGAATGAAGGATCGTCTCCGCTTCCTGATAATATGCCTAATGGCTACCCATGGCCTAGAATAAGTATTGTAACTCCCAGTTTTAATCAGGGACAATTCGTTGAAGAAACCATTCGTTCTGTCCTTCTCCAAAGTTATCCAGATCTTGAATATATTATAATCGATGGTGGCTCCACTGATAACACAGTGGATATAATCAAAAAATATGAAAAATGGCTAGCATACTGGGTAAGCGAGCCTGATAAAGGTCAGAGTCATGCGATCAATAAAGGCTTTGCCAGAGCCTCGGGGGAAATATACGCATATATTAACAGTGATGACTTCTATGAGCTCAACGCGTTTCAAAGCGTAGCCCCTCTGTTTGTGAAAAGTGACAAAGTTCATCTCGTGGCCGGAGAATGCATCATTTTTAATGGAGATATTATTAAAAGAATATTTAAACCAGGATGGCCCGAAAGTCTTGCTCACTTTCTTGATAAAACTTATAGTTCAACCTTTGCCCAACCTGCCAGTTTCTGGAGCAAAGATATTTATAATCATGTTGGGGGGCTTGACGATTCGCTTAATTTTTGTTTTGATAAGGAGTTTTTTTTAAGAATAGGGCTGACAGGCATTACTCCATATCTCATTCCAAGAAGAATTGCTCGGTTTAGAGAACACTTTGATAGTAAAACAACAAGCCACGCAATTCGTTTCCACAAAGAATCTATTCGTATTCTTCATAAACACGCAGAAGCTTGTGGTAAATCTAGACAAGGAAAAAATAAAGTCATAAGGCAGACTAATAATGAAATAAGATATATTGAGATATTTATTAAATGGAAAAAGAGGGGCCGCTTTGCAGCGATCATGGACTTTTGCTTTATGATTACAAGATGTCCATCCTTGATTTCTGAACGTAAAATACTGGGGCAGGCCCGGCGTCTGATTAGTTTCAGGGAAAAAGATGTTGATGAACTAAATAACCTTTAAAATAATTGTAAGGTTAGAGTGGATGAATATACCACAAAAAATGAATATTCTTATGATCGCATATTTTTTCCCTCCAATCGGAGGATCAGGTGCACTACGACCTCTTAAACTGGCAAAATATTTGCCTTTGTTAGGATGGAAACCGATCATACTCACGGTAAAAAATCCGGACTGGTACTATGCCAGTGACCCCCAATTGTTAAAAGAGCTACGCTCTGATACTATTATTAAAAGAAGTTTTGCCTTCAGATCTGCTTGGTTTTATCGCCTTATGAATCCGCTTCGAATCCGGCACATTGATCAAATGATTAAACGGTTTTTCATTCATCCGGATGATCAGATTGGCTGGCTTCCTTTTGCATATTTCTCCGCTATCGATATTATCCGAAAACATAAAATTAAAGCTGTTTACTCCACGTCTGGTCCCCTTACATGCCATCTTATCGCATATTTACTAAAGAGGAAAACAGGCATTCCCTGGATAGCAGAATTTCGGGATGAATGGCTTGAGGCTCCAGAACTGAATTTACCTACTTCTCTTCATAGAAGTTTTCATTATCAACTTGAAGGGATGATCGTTAATAATGCTGATAAAGTTATTACAATGGCGCCTGTAGTTAGCAGGTTGTTGTCCAAACACTACAGCAATCCAAAAAAGTTCGTCACAATTACAGCCGGTTTTGACCCTGAAGATTCTGCCGTTCCCAAATCACCAGGAACAGAAACAAATGCCCAAAAAAATTTTTGTGTCGCCTTTGTCGGACTTTTCTATGATAGTTTTCGTCCAAATGCCTTCATGAAAGCACTTAAGGAACTTATAGCAGAAGGTAAGGTTCCCCAGGAGGAAATAAAAGTACAGTTTGTGGGGGCGAACGCCCCTAACGATATTGATTTTAGAGATAAATATGGAATCTGTGAATTTTCCGGTTTTGTCTCTCACAACGAAGCTCTCCAATACTTATATAAAGCTAATGCATTATTATTGCTCTTAAGTAAAGAACGAGGGGAAGGCGTTATTCCAAGTAAAGTTTTTGAATACATAGCATCTGGTAAACCAATTTTAGCCTTAGTTCCTCCAAGGGGTGAGGTAGCTAAAATCATCAAAAAAACCAATACTGGCATTGTTGTTGATTTCGAAGACATTGAGGGTATTAAGAAAGCTTATCTTCAATTATACCGAAAATGGAAGCAAAGAAAGGATGTTTTTTTTAAGCCCGACTGGGAAGAAGTCGTTAAATTTGATTTAATACATCTTACAAAGAAGATAGCAAAACTCCTAAATGATATGACCTAGTTAAGTTATGGATATGTCTGAAATATTATTAAGAAAATTATTTTTAGTTCGTTGCCAATGATATGAAAAATTATCCAGTCGAATACAAAAGTTCAGACAACAGGAAAAACACAGCGGGTAATGCAGCAATAGATTACCGGACAAGAAAAAACTCCTTATTGTCGAACCGTACTTGCTTGAATTTCCTGGCCTTATTATGTAGTACATTGGTCTACAATATCAGCAACTTGTTGTTTTTTGTTTTAAAATCTATCTTTTCCTCTAAAAAGTCAATAAAACTAAAAAGAATGATCATTTTAGGTTTTGGGGGGATTGGTAATCATCTGATGCTTGATCCTGCAATAAGATGTTTAAAAATTGCCTATCCAGAACTAATTATCCATATTGTAACAAGTTCTAATGCTTGTGCTGAGGTATTAAAAAACAATCCTAATATATCTTCACTCTCTGTGATGAATATTAGCAACATGATCAATTTATCAGATTATTTTCATGCAGGAAAAGCACTTAAACTTAAGAAACCTGATGCAGTTCTTGCCGCTTCAGGTATGAATCCTGTAGCGGGAAGCTGGATTTCTTTCCTTAGCAGGGCGCCTATTCGAATTGGAGAAGATTGGAAAGGTAGGGGTTTTCTCTATACCCACAAGATGAAAATCAACAGCCTTCTTTCTGAAGTTGAGAGGAATCTGGCACTGATAAAGCTTTTAGGCATCTCAACTAGAATTATATCCCCAAAACTTTATCTAACGAAGGATGAAATTGATGAAGCTCGTAAATGGCTTTCTAAATTCAAGATTCCTGCCGGCACAAAACTTTTAGGCATTCACCCCGGTTCGAGCAAGAAACAGGAATGGAAACGCTGGGGAATAGAGAAGTTTGCGGAAGTAGCCAAAAAAATTGCTAAAATCCGAAAAGTTAGGTCGATATTCTTTTTTGGGCCGGAGGAGAGTGATTTAATGGAGGTTATAGAAAAGGCAGGTATTGATTCCGCTATCATTGTTAAAGGAAAAGGCTCGATTCGGAAAACTGCCGCGATAATCAGTTGCTGCCATCTTTTTCTCTCAAATGATAGCGGTTTGCGTCATATTGCTGGAGCGCTAGGTGTGAGAACTGTCGGGATTTTTGGGCCGACTAGCGTAGTAAAAAATCATTTTGGCGGAGAAACTCACAAGATCATATTAAAAAAAAATGTGCTCTGCTCCCCTTGTCACTATACGAGATGGTGGCTTTCTTGCGGAGGCGAACGACCTTGTTTAAGATTAGTTTCAGCTGATAAAGTAGTGAATCTATTGTTGTAGCTTCTTTAAGTTGTTAGAAGGAACCTTTGGTTCTGTCCAAAGTTTGTTATTTCCCATTTCCCAAAGCGTCAATTTTTTAATCAACGGGTACCCATAATCAACGGCGATAACCAGTAAATAAGCTATTAAAATGAAATCACTTCTTAATTTAATTTCAAGAATTAAGCAAAAACTCCATGGAGGCTACGATGCTAAAAAGTATTGGCAAAACAGATTTTCGGAATTCGAATTTGACCTGAGAGGCGTGGGGAATAAAAGCTTATCACTAAAGGAAAACGAAAGGCAATACGTCGAAGCCAAAAAGGTATTTTTATTTATTTGTAATGAAAATCAAATCAATTTTAGAAATACTTCAGTTCTAGATATAGGTTGCGGTAATGGTTTTTATACAAAGGTTTTAAAAGAGCAAGGCTGTACAAAATATTTTGGGGTAGATATAACGGATGTTCTTTTGAATGAATTGAGAATTCAATTTTCTAATTACCAATTTGATAAAATAGATGTAACAAAAGACACTTTAAAAGGTATTTATGACCTTATAATAATGGTAGACGTAACCCAACATATTACCAATGAGAAAAAATTTGTTTATGCCATGCAAAACGTAAGGGATCATTTGAAACAGAATGGATTATTTATAGTAACTTCCTGGTTGGATGGAAAAAAAATCGATACCTTCTATGAAAGATCAAGATCTATTGCTAATTATAAAAAGTGCTTCAAAGGTGATAATTTTAGTGAACCGTTAAGATTTCGGGATAAATATATTTTTACAGTTCGAAAGATTTCTGAATAATTTTGTACTGCTCATTCATATCACAATCAAGTCCGCATCGTGTGGTGATTTCTTATAAGCTAAGAAGTAGACTTTTGGGTAAGATAAAACGTATAGAGAGAACGTGTTTTTATTGTGTATTTAATATACCTTCTTGAAGTATAGATTATGTCAATTCATCATGATCAGGAATATGTTGCATGCAATCTCTGTGGAGTAGATGACTCTCTTCCATTTTTCATCGAAAACGGATGCCATGTGGTCAGGTGCAAAAGGTGTGGCCTAGTGTACGTCAATCCGAGGCCAGTTAGAACCTCTGAAACACAACACTATGAAAGCACTCATGAATACCTTGATTACATCCAGAATTATGTTACACATAAAGATGCTCATTTGCTTAAAGCTAAAAGAATGCTGAAAGAAATAGAAGGAATCAATAATATCAAAGGAAAGCTTTTAGCAATCGGTTGCGCTGCCGGTTTTTTTCTCAAAGTAGCACACGATAGTGGTTGGGATGTTCAGGGGTTAGAACCTATCGAGTCAAATGCCCGATATGCGATTGACACATTCAGCTTAGACGTAAAAAGCATTCCAATAGAAAAGGCTGAATTCCCTGTAAAGTGTTTTGATATCGTAGTGGCCTTTGATGTATTGAGCCACTTGAAAAATCCCACTGAATTTTTTCTGAAGGTAAAAAAGATGCTGAAAGATGAAGGACTTTTTGTTTTTAAGACAGGGAATAAAGGGGCAATAACTACGAAAAAAAAGGCGGAAATACTAGGTGAAGTCTGGCTCACACCTGACCATCTGTATCATTTTTCCGAACATACTTTATCTGTCCTTATTGAAAAAACAGGATTTAAAAAAAAGAAAATGATTAGAGAACATATTGTAGACCATTTATTGTCGGATGAGAATCTTATGATACGAAGAGATTCATGTATCAAATGGCATGTCAAGCAGGTTTTATTAAGGTTCAATTTTTTAAAAACGCTTTTGAGTCATATATTACGTTTTTACTTGATCAAAATTTTAAAGGCAGACGTATGTTCATTACTCGTTTTTGTACATAAGGATAAAAGGCTGTGATAGATTAATCAAATACAAGGTAACCTCTCAACAATAAAAATATATTATAAGAAGGAAATATCAATGATTAAGAAGATAACAAGAAAGCTTCAACAATTCTTTCTTTCAAAATCTTATACGACAGAGGAACTCATCCAAATACACGGCGGAAAAATTGGAAAAGGAGTATTTATCGGTAACGATGTGATTATTGACTATGATTATGCATTCCTGCTTGAAATCGGAGATGGCGCTGTTATTTCAGCCCGAACTATTATAGAATTCCATGATTCATGCCTCCCAAATGTTCTTGGCAGAGCTAAAGCCAAGATTGGTAAGGTCAAAATAGGGAATAGAGCCTATATTGGTGTGAATTCTGTACTGCTGGCAGGTGTTCAGATAGGTGACGGAGCCATTGTTGGTGCCTGCTCACTGATTAATCGTGATATTCCAGGCGGAGAGGTTTGGGGAGGTATTCCTGCCAGGTTTATATGTTCCGTAGATGATTTGGCTAAAAAGAGTAATGTTACTTCAAATCCGAGAATTGCATATTTTGATTGGATCGGTGAGCTTGAAAAAAAGGAAATAAATTATAGGGAATTTAAGGCAAATTTTATTCGTCAAGTATATCGTTTTTTTCAAGTAATCGAAAAGGACAATTCAGGCTAACCGAATTTAACTATTGCTTGATTCACCAATTGTTCAGAGCTTCTTAAATGAGCAAATTGACATTTTATATTTTTGCATATTGGCATGACCCCCGATGGAAAAAATTTGTCGGGGCTACTGTAAAAATATGGGATCTTGCTCATAATCTTACAGGATTGGGGCATGAAGTCGTTTTATTTTTACCGAAATACCACTTTGGGAATAATAAATTACCTTTCAAAAAAATCGAAATCCCAGTTTTAAATATTCCACTT
>Ga0114930_10003799_pt1 | contig 13021 bp, 11 predicted proteins | sample AnhtaG_FD_87300 | JGI IMG/M metagenome (GOLD analysis project Ga0114930, IMG submission 87300) | Deep subsurface microbial communities from Anholt, Denmark to uncover new lineages of life (NeLLi) - Anholt_01485 metaG | ecosystem: Environmental > Aquatic > Marine > Oceanic > Sediment | place... | reverse complement strand
GTCAGCAGCAGAAGCTTCTCCAGCAGAATCTCTTCCGCCAGCTGACCATTTGCGATTATCTCTTCGCCAAGGACAAAATCTTCGCCTATCTCAATTTGAGCGACAGCGAGCTGATGATATATGAGAAACTTTATTCCATCTTCCAGGAGAATGTCCCCAAGCCTGACCTGGTAATCTATCTGCAGGCGACCACCAAAGTCCTCAAAAAGCGTATAGCCAAAAGGGGTAGAAGCCTGGAGCGGGACATCTCCGAAGATTACTTGGAGGAGGTAAACCAGGCTTTCAACTATTTTTTCTTCAACTACAATGAAAGACCGCTTCTGGTGGTGAATACCTCGGCTATAGATTTTGTGGAAAAAGAGGAGGCTTTAGACGACCTCATAGAACATGTAAAAAAAATGGGAAAAGGTACCCAATTCTATGTACCGCTTGGATCTCGATAGAGACCGGGACGGGAAAGTATCTTTGATTACAAAAACTTTAAAGGCAAACCAAGAGAGACCTTCTCTATCGAGAAGGTTTTTTATTTTCCCCCAACCCTCAACAGGTGGGGAGAAAGGAACGCTGATATGAGAGGGAGATTCAGCAACTCGGAGAAGATAACCATTCCGAAGATAGAGGAGAAAAAAAGCAAGGGTGAGAAGATCACCATGCTCACCGCCTATGACTATCCGATGGCCAGGATAATAGACCAAATAGGGGTAGACATAATCCTGGTGGGAGATAGCTTAGCTAATGTGATACTGGGCTATTCCAACACCTTGCCGGTCACCATGGAGGAGATGCTTCACCACACCAGGGCGGTTGCCCGTGGCTGCCAGCGTGCTCTGCTGGTGGCTGATATGCCCTATCTATCGTACCATATCGATATCAAAGAAACCATAAGGAACGCCGGGCGCTTCATAAAAGAAGGTGGGGCAGAGGCAGTGAAGGTTGAAGGGGGAAAGAAGAGAGCGGAGGTCATCTCCCGCATCCTTGACATTGAGATCCCGGTTATGGGCCATATAGGACTAACCCCTCAGTCAATCCACCAGATGGGGGGCTACCGAGTTCAGGGGAACACCCTGGACCAATCCCTCACCCTGGTGGAGGAAGCTCGACTCTTGGAGGCAACCGGGGTCTTCTCCATAGTTCTGGAGGGGATACCCGAGGAGGTAGCTCAGATAATTACCCAGGGGGTCAGCATTCCCACCATCGGCATCGGAGCGGGAAGGTTCTGCGATGGGCAGGTGCTGGTTGTCCATGATATGCTGGGGTTTTTTGAGGAGTTTCAACCGAAGTTCGTCCGCCGCTATGCCAATCTCCACCAGGAGATAGGAAAAGCTGTCAGACAGTTCTTCTCTGATGTCAGGGAGGGAAAGTTCCCATCAGAGAGTGAGTCCTACCACCTTCCCCCTGAGATAGCCGCTGCCCTTAAGGAGAAGTTAACAAAAGGCAATGGAGATAATTGAGACGGTTTCCAGGATGAAAAGGGTCTGCCGGGAGGAAGCCCAGGCGGGCAAGACCATCGGTTTGGTCCCTACCATGGGATACTGGCACGAGGGTCATCTGAGCCTTATCCGGGCTGCCCGGAAGAGGTGCCAGGTGATAGTGGTGAGTGTCTTTGTTAATCCGATGCAATTTGGTCCGCAAGAAGATTACCAGCAATACCCCCGCGATCTCTCCCAGGATGTCCGCTTAGCACAATCCGAGGGGGTTGACTACCTCTTCCATCCCTCGGTGGAAGAGATGTACTCCCGGGGCTTTAAAACCGAAGTTGAGGTAAGGGAACTAAGAGATAAGCTGTGCGGCAGGAGCCGCCCGGGACATTTCAAAGGGGTAGCCACCGTGGTTCTTAAGCTCTTCAACATCATAAGGCCTGATGTAGCCTTCTTCGGGCAAAAGGATGCCCAGCAGGCTGTCATCATAAAACGGATGATTGATGACCTGGACCTCGATGTGGAGCTGGTAATAATGCCCATCGTGCGAGAAAAGGATGGGCTGGCTATGAGCTCCCGTAATCTCTATTTCAACTCTAAAGAGAGGCGAGCGGCTACCATCCTCTACAAGTCACTGCAAAAAGCCAGAGAGTTGGTGCTTGGAGGGGAGCGGAGAGCCTCGGTAATAATCAGCCATATGAAGCAGATGATAGAGGAGGAACCTTTAGCCCGAATAGATTACATCTCTCTTACCAATGCCGAGAATCTGCAGGAAGTGGATATAATTGAGAAAAAGGTGCTCATCGCCCTGGCGGTCTTCATCGGCAAGACCCGCCTCATCGATAACCTGCTGTTAGATGTATCGGGAGCCTGATATGCAAAGAGTCTTTTTAAAAGGGAAAATCCATCAAGCCACCATAACAGAGAGCAACCTTCACTACGAAGGGAGTCTCACCGTTGACAGAGAGCTCATAGAGGCGGCGGGGATGCTCCCCTATGAGAAAGTGGAGGTGTACAATATCACCAACGGGAACCGATTCAGCACCTATCTGATTGAAGGGGAGCGGGGCTCGGGAGTGATCGCCGTCAACGGAGCGGCTGCCCGCCTTGCCCAACCAGGAGACTTGATAATTGTCACTTCCTATGCTATGATTGATGACCATGAACTGCCGGAGCATAAGCCAAAGATTGTGCTCCTCGATAGCCACAATAAAGTCAAAAGGGTGATCTCATAGAGGGGGATGTTCTTAAGCAATCCTTTCTGGTGAATACAATTAGCTTAAGGGACAATTCCAATAACTGCCCCTATTGAAGAGGAGGAAGGCCTATTATGGAGAAGACAGACCAGGAGCTGGTTGAGAAGATAGAAGAGCTCCGCCATAAGCTAAAGGTTATAATATTAGCTCATAACTATCAGAGAGAAGAAATTCAGGATATCGCCGATATTCTGGGTGATTCCCTGGGTCTGAGCCAGGAGGCAGCCAGAGCCGACGCCGAGGTGATTATCTTCTGCGGTGTGCATTTTATGGCTGAAAGCGCCGCTATATTATCCCCGGAAAAGACGGTCATTCTCCCCAGTCCCGATGCCGGCTGCCCACTGGCTGATATGATAACTGCTGAGGCCCTGAGACGGAAGAAAGCCGAGCACCCTGAAGCCACGGTGGTCTGCTATGTTAACTCCTCAGCCGAGACCAAGGCGGAGAGCTATATCTGCTGCACCTCGGCTAATGCGGTGCGGGTGGTCAACTCGGTACAAGAGGATACCGTCCTTTTCATACCGGATAAAAACCTGGGGCATTTTACCGCACAGCACACCACTAAGAAAGTTATCCTCTGGGAGGGCTACTGCCCCATCCACCACTGGGTCACCGCAGAGGAGGTCATGAAAGCTCGCCAAGCTCGCCCCCGGGCAGCCGTGGTGGTGCATCCCGAGTGCCAGCCAGAGGTCATCAAATTAGCCGACCATGTCTGCAGCACCTCGGGGATGATAAGCTACGCCAAAAAGGTGGATACCGACGAGCTTATCATAGGAACAGAGATAGGGATGCTTCATCGCCTCAGGAAGGAGGTTCCTGAGAAGAGGTTTTATATAGCCAGTCCTCGATTAATATGCCCTAATATGAAAAAGACCTCCCTTCTCTCAGTGCTCACCGCCCTGGAGAACCTGAGCCCGGTCATCAAGGTGGACGAGCCCATCCGCCAACGAGCTAAACTCGCCCTGGACCGAATGCTCGCCATACCGCGCGACCGATAGGTTAGTCCCTCTCATTTATTATTATCTGGCTATCCCTGACCTCTACCTTGACAAATCCCTCCGGCAAGAGAAATCCCTTATCCAGAAATTCGGTATCCGCCTGGCTCCCTTTTGAAATTATCATTCTGCGTATCAAGCCCACCGGTATGGGAAGGAAACCGAGCCGCAGCCGCTCAATGTCGACCCATGCTATTCCCTCCTCTCCCCAGAACCTCCCTCGCACCGACAAGGTAATATACCCCCGCAGGACCCTGGCGACATCCTCGGGTAGCTCCTCCCCGAGGGCTTCGCGGAACTCACTGAGGTCGATTACCAATTTGAGAAGCACTCGGTCTCCCCTCAGGCTCACCCGCCACGATTTTATCTCCGCAGGTATCTGGTCGCCGAAGTTCTGCTGAATGTAAAGGTTAAGCTCTTCCTCGCTAAGAACCATGCTCTGGTAACCATCTTGTCCCCGGTGGGCTTCGCTCAATTTCTCCTTTAAGATAAGGGGGATATTGGCAGGGAGGGACTGCATCTGCGGCATGGAGGAGTGGGCAATCAACCTGATGAGAAGCCCATAACCTGTGGTAGGGGAAAAATAGAATAATCCCAGGAAACCTCCGATCACCACTATCAAAGCGATTAATAAACCCAGCAGAACCTTTCTCTTTTTTCCCATTTAATTAATCCCGCAGTGAGGGGCTCTCTGGCAATCAATACCACCTTTTCCCCTGAACTCTCAATCTCAGTCGCCGAAGGCGGTATTCAAGAGCGCGCTCCATCGCCGCATACCTATCAGGGAGAAGCTCCTCCTTTGCCCGGTGAATGTGTAAGAGAGCTCTCTCCACTACTTCGGTGGCTCTCGTGTAATCGTGCCGCTGATGTTCCCAGTATTTGGCGATCTCCTCGTAGGGGAAGAGGTCAAACTCCCTTTCTCCCAACACCAGTAGGTCATCCCACGCCTGGAGGGCTTTGTCCCACTCCCGGTTTTTCTTATATATAAAAGAGAGAGCCTTAAAAGCAGAGGGAACCAGGTGGGCGGGGATTCCGCTGTTCAGCGCCTGAAGATAGCAGCGGCTCCCCTTCTCCGCCTCACCCAACTGGTGAAATAGCCTTCCCAGGGAGTAGAAGTCCTCACCGCACCATTCTCCCTGGCTGAAAGGTTTATGATAGAGCAAACAGATGGTCGCCATTAGCCCCACCAGGGAGAGGATGTCCTGGGCATTGTGATAGAAAACCCTTGCGATGAGGGTGGCGTTCTGGCTCCGGAGATAGTCAAAGTAGACCTGGGGTATCTCCTCCCCGGGGACATCCCCCCGGCGGATAACACCAAGAAGGCTTCTCTCCAGGGTGCTCAGCCGGCAATTCTCCAGTCTTAACCGCCAGATGCGGCGGGAAGGATAAATCAGGTCGAAATGAGAGAGTTGAGGCAAAATGGTATCCATGCGGGACAAACGGTATCGGGTTTGCAGCAAGGGGAGGTCAAACTGTTTTCCGTTGAAAGTGACCAAAAACTGGAAGGGCTTGGTCAGGCTTTCGACCAGATGGAGAATAGCCATCTCCTCTGAGTAATCGCGGGCGAAGAACTGCCAGAGATGGAAGTGCTCCCCCCGGAAATAGCCCAGTCCAATCATAAAAATAAAGGTGCCCGTCCCTCCGGACAGCCCGGTGGTCTCGGTATCTACAAAGATAGCTTTGGAGTGTTGCCACTGGTTAAACCTTTCGTCACCGGTGAGCTTACAGCAGCTTTCGGGGGTTACTTCCAACAGGGTGCTGAGGGAAACCTCCCCATGGCAGTATCCTGAGGGATACTTTATCTCCCGGACAAAGCACTGACCATAAGGGGTCTCCTCTACCCTGCCCTGAACCAGCTCCTCAATCCTTTTAGGTGCCGAGACCTTCCCCTCCAGTCCCTGTTCCTCTCTGCTGCGGCGGTAAATGAGCTCCAATCTCTGGCGGAGGCTCAGGGGTTCTCCCTCGTTCTGGAGGTCATCCTCCCCGAGAATATCCCGGTAAGGGGAATCAAGAAGCCGTTTCAATTTATCTTTTAAGTCCATATGTTTTATTGAATAGCCTTCAGTATCTCATAAGCTATCTGTTTTATCCTGGAGCCTGTTACGGGCACCGGTCCTACGCAGGAGGGGCAACCGTATCGGCAGCGGCAGCGGGCTATGGCTTCCTCAGATTTCTGCAGCAAGAGCTGGTGACCGCGGTAGAGATGCTCGCTGAAACCCACACCCCCGGGATAATTTTCATAGAGGAAGAGGGTAGGTTCAAACCTCCTCACCCCCGAGATGTCAATCTCGCGGGGAGAGGGGTCATAGCTGTAAACGCCCCTGCTCTGGTCCCTCTGGCGGATGAACCAATTAGCTTCCCTATCCCCCAGACAGCGGTCTATATCCTTGACATCGCACATCAGGAAGAAGGCGGCAATATGCTGCAATAGATATGACAGGCCGAGAAGTCCGTCAATAACCTCGCTGCGCTCAAAGCCCAGACCCCTCAGCGCAGCTTCGGGGATGGTGAACCAGTAGGCAGTGGTGTGCAATTCTTGCTCGGGAAGGCTCACCTCCCCATAGCCCACATTCTCCATGGTATAGAACTTTATCTTCTTGTAGCCGACCACCCGGCTGTTTACCCGCACCTCTCCATGTGCCTTGACCACCTTCGCTGATGGATGAGACTGAAATATATCGAGTATGCGCACGCCGGTGTAAGAGATAGCATCGGTGTAATAATCAGAATTTACCTGCCGCACATAGGCTTTTCGCCCGGCGAAATCGAGCTCCTCCACCTGGTAGAGCTGGCTTTCGCTCATATAGATAGCGTCTTTATAGAGCAGAGTGGGTGCGCTGGTGTAATCGACCTCTCCGATGACCTTGCTCTTCTCGCTCCGGTCTATAACCACGAAGTTGTCAGCGCTGATACTGCGTAGGGAAATGTCGTTGGCGGGGTAGGAGTCCTGGGTCCAATACCAGCGACCATTCTTATAGAAAAGGATTTTATCTTCCTCAAGAAACCTGAGTATCTCTGTCAAATCTTCTGAGCCAAACTTCTCCCCATCAACAATGGGAAGCTCAAAAGCGGCGCACTTTATATGGTTCACCAGCACAATCAGGTTATCGGGGTTTATAAGCCCGTATTCCGGGGAGCTTCCGAAGAAGTAGTCGGGATTGTTTATGATGAACTGGTCCAGGGGGTTGGAACGAGCTATCAGGATGGCGACCGCCCCCCCGCTCCTCCTCCCCGACCGCCCCGCCTGCTGCCAGGTGCTGGAGATGGTCCCCGGATAGCCCGCGATGACGCAGGCATCTAAGCTCCCGATGTCAATGCCCAGCTCCAGCGCATTGGTGCTCACCACCCCAAGCACCTCCCCTTCGCGCAACCCCTTTTCAATCTCCCTCCTCGTGCGAGGAAGGTATCCCCCCCGATATCCTCTCACCTTACCCTCATCCTTTACTCCTTTCTCCAGCACATCCTTGAGGTACTTGACGAGCACCTCCACATTCAGTCTGCTGGTGGCGAAGACGATGGTGGGAATGCTCTTCTCCAGAAAGGAGAGGGAGAGCTTTCGGGCGGCGGCAATATAGCTGCTGCGGATACCCAGGCTCTTATCCACTATGGGAGGATTAAAAAAGATGAAATGCTTCTCGCTTGAGGGGGCTCCGTTGTTATCGACCAGCTCTATCTCCTCCTCGACCAGACGGGAGGCCAACTCCATCGGGTTGGCTATGGTAGCGGAGGAGCATATGTATTGGGGTTGAGAGCCATAATGTCGGCAGACCCTCTTCAATCGTCGGATAAGATTGGTCAGATGGCTGCCAAAAACCCCCCGGTAGCAGTGAATCTCGTCAATAACCACATATCTCAAGGTGCTAAAGAATTTTATCCATGCGGTGTGGTGGGGAAGAATGCCGGTGTGGAGCATATCGGGGTTGGTGATGACCACCTCCCCTTCCTCACGAATGGCTCTCCTGAGGTCGGGGGGCGTGTCCCCATCGTAGGTGAACGCCTTAATGCTCCGGGGAAGAAGCTGGCTGAACTGCCGCAGCTCTGCCAGCTGGTCCTGAGAGAGGGCTTTGGTCGGAAAAAGGTAAAGAGCTCTGGACTGAGGCTGTTCCAGCATGGTCTGGAGAACCGGGAGGTTATAGCAGAGGGTCTTTCCTGATGCGGTGGGGGTTACTACTACAATATTCTTCCCCTCCCTGAGCAGAGCAAGAGCGGTAGCCTGATGGGAGTAAAGCCTCTCAATGCCCCTTTTTTGCAAAGCTTCTGCCAGCTTGAGGTGCAGGTGGGGTGGAAAGTCGACATATTCCTCCTCCCGAGCCGGCAGATGCTTCCAGGCAGTGATATTGCGAGCCACCGAGGGGGAAGACTTAAATTCCTCTAATATACTTTCTATACTCATGACCGTTTATTTATTAGATAATAACAGAAAAAGAAGACCCTCTCAATGAAAAAATAATGCTGGGAGGAGGGTTGACTTTGCCAGGCGTTTTCCTTATAATTTAACTCTCTGGAAGGGGAAGAATGATTATATTCGTTATATTCACCGATAAAAATACCACTTCCAATTCAGAGGGGATGAGCCGTGAGGAAACTTGCAGGGGACTTTGAGAAGCCGATTGCTGAAATAGAGGACCAGCTCGAGCAGCTTTCTGCCCTCCCCCCCACAGAAGAGGTAACCGAAAAGCTCGAGGGATTAAAAAAGAAGCTGCGTAAAGTCTGCCAGGAGGTCTACTCTCACCTTAAACCCTGGGAAAGATACCTGGTCGCCCGACATCCCGAGCGACCCTACACCTTGGACTTCATCCTACTCCTTTTTGAAGACTTCGTTGAAATGCACGGAGACCGAAAGTTCAGCGACGATCACTCCATTGTGGGTGGCCTCGCCTGCTATAAAGGGGAGCCGATTGTCGTGGTGGGTCACGAGAAGGGACGGAATACCCGTGAGAAGATATACCGTAATTTCGGCATGGCTCAACCCGAAGGATATCGCAAAGCCATCCGTATCATGAGATTGGCGGAGAAGTTCCACCGACCCGTAATCACCTTTATCGACACCAGCGGAGCCTACCCCGGCATCGGGGCAGAAGAGCGAGGCCAAGCAGAAGCCATCGCCGTCAACCTCAGGGAGATGTCCCGTCTGCAGACTCCTATCATAGTGGTAGTCACCGGCGAAGGGGGAAGCGGCGGTGCCCTGGCGATCGGCGTGGGGGATAGAATCCTGATGCTGGAGTTTGCCGTTTACTCAGTCATATCCCCCGAGGGCTGCGCCGCTATTCTCTGGAAGAACCAGGAGAAAAAGGAGGAAGCAGCAGAAAACTTGAAAGCGAGCGCACACGATTTGAAAAGATTTAACCTCATTGATGAGATAGTCCCCGAGCCTCTTGGTGGAGCCCATCGTGACCATACAGAAGCAGCTCGCATACTCGATGAACACCTGTATAGAAACCTCCAGGAGCTGAAAGAGGTACCAATTAATGATCTCCTGAAGCAACGATACGATAAGTTCCGCCGCATGGGAGTATTTGAGAAGGAAATTCGGTGATTAGACAGGGTTAGACAGGCGAACTTTACAGGAAGGATGGTGAAAACATTTTTTATTCCTTTTGGTAAGCCCGCTGAGGAGGTAAACGACGATGATTGAAGTGGAGAATCTAACCAAATACTATGGAAATTTAGCCGCCATTGAGAATATCACTTTCAGGGTTGAAAAGGGTGAAATCCTGGGCTTCCTGGGTCCCAATGGAGCAGGTAAAACCACCACTATGCGTATTTTGGCAGGATTCTTTCCCCCAACTTCGGGGACTGCTCGAGTGGTGGGCTACGATGTGGTCAACGACTCCATAGAGGTGCGGCGGAGGATAGGCTATATGCCGGAGACCATCCCCCTCTACAAGGATATGAGAGTCAAGGAGTATCTGGATTTCGTTGCCGAGGTAAAAGGCATCCCCAGAAAAACAAGGAAAAGCAAGATCGAGAAGGTTATGAAAGAATGCGGAGCCACTGAGGTTAGTCATCGGCTTATCGGCAAGCTTTCCAAGGGATTTCAGCAACGAGTTGGTTTAGCCCAGGCGCTCCTTCACGACCCGGAGGTGCTGATACTGGATGAGCCGACAATCGGGCTTGACCCCAAGCAGATTATCGAAATCCGCCAGTTGATCAAGGGCTTAGCTGGGGAGAGGACTATCATCCTCAGCACCCATATCCTCCCTGAGGTGAGTATGACCTGTCAGCGGGTTATCATAATTAACGAGGGGAAGATAATAGCTATGGACACACCCGAGAACCTGAACAAGCAGCTGCAAAAGCTAACCCAGATTCTCCTTCAGGTGGAAGGACCCCCGGAGGAAGTCGCCAGCCAGTTAGGGAAGGTCAAAGGGGTGGTCAAGGTGACCAAAAAAGAGGAGGTCTCCCCAGGGGTGTGGAACTACATAGTTGAATCGAGCAAAGACCTGGATGTGAGAAAAGGGCTGGCCCAGATCATACTATCTCATCAATGGGGACTGCTGGAGCTTCGCCCCCTGGGGATGAGTCTGGAGGATATCTTTGTCAAACTGGTAACCGCCGAGGAGAGGGAAGCAGAATGAAAAACTTTTACGCAGTGGTTAAAAAGGAGATGAGGAGTTACTTTACCTCCCCTATCGCCTATGTGGTGATTATCATATTTCTGGTTCTGTCCGGATTCTTCTTTTACAACGGCATAGCCTATTTCAATCTGGTCAGCCTGCAAGCGATGAGGAGCCCCTACGGTGCTCCGGATTTGAATATCAGCGAATGGGTTCTGGGTCCCCTTTTCGGAAATATAAGTATATTTATGCTCCTTATGATGCCCTTGCTAACTATGAGACTCTTCTCTGAAGAAAAAAAGGGGGGAACCATTGAGCTCCTCTTCACCTATCCCATTAAAGATATAGAGACTGTTTTGGGGAAGTATACCTCATGTGTGGGAGTGTTCATCATAATGCTCCTGCCCACCCTGATATATCCTCTGCTGATTCACAAATACAGCACTGTGGAGCTGGGACCGGTAATCAGTGGGTATCTGGGGCTTTTCCTTATGGGGAGCGCCTTTATCGCCCTGGGGCTCTTCTTCTCCTCATTGACCGAGAACCAGATAGTAGCGGCGGTCATCTCCTTCGGGGCTCTGCTCCTCTTCTGGGTCATCGGCTGGCCCAGCACCCTGGCCAGTAGCAAGATAGGAAGCCTCCTGACCCAGCTGTCCATATTGGAACATTTTAACGAATTTTCAAGAGGAGTGATCGACACCAAAGATGTGATTTATTACCTTAACTTTATTATCCTTAGTCTGTTTCTGACCATGCGGTCTCTGGAATCGAAGAGGTGGAGGGGTTAAAGATGAATAAGCCAATTAACATCGCTGGACTGGCAGGGTTGGGTTTACTAATTGTGGGCGGCCTTTTTTATAATATCAAGGGGAGATTAACTCCTTCCACTACAGGGCTATTGCTGGGGGCAGGAGCTCTGTTGCTTATATATTTCATCGGTAATTTCCGCCTTCTTAAAGCCAAGCTCTCTCAGCGCTCCACCAGACATGGGCTTAACCTGGTATTGATGACTATAATTGTGCTGGGGATAATCGGCTTTGTGCAGATTATCGCCACCAAGCGACATATCAGGTATGACCTGACCGAGAATAAAAGATACAGCTTATCGCCTCAGAGCCAGAAGCTGCTGAGCAGCCTTCCAGAAAAAATCACCGTCCTCTGCTTCTATACCGAGAGCCACCGCAGCAAGCCCATTATAGAAGAATTGATGAAGCAGTACGAATATTATAGCGACAAATTTGAATATCAGTTCATCGATCCCGACCGAAATCCTGCCCAGGCAAGGCAATACCAGTTAAAATCTGATGGGACTGCTATAATCATCTATCAGGACAAAACCGAGAGCGTTCTCAGCACCAGCGAGGAAGACATAACCAATGCCGTCATCAAGGTCACCCGCAAAAAGTCCCGGTCAATCTACTTCACCACCGGTCACGGAGAGGCGGGAATAGACAACACTGATAAAGACGGATTCAGCCTCGCCAAACAATCGCTGGAGAATCAAGCGTATCAGGTAAAAGAGATTCTCCTTATGAGAGAGAATGAAATCCCTGCCGACTGCGACCTCCTGGTGTTAAGCGGACCACAAACCGACCTCTTCGACGAGGAAGTAGAGCTTATCACCCAATATATAGACCAGGGAGGAAAAGCACTTTTCCTGCTTGACCCTTCCCCCGCCAGCAAGTTGTCTCGGACACTGGAACGCTATGGATTTGAGATTGGCAGCAACATGGTGGTTGACCGCTTCAGCCGAATTATGGGCGGCGATTACCTGATTCCCATCGTCACCAAATATCACGATCACGATATCACCAAAGGTTTCACCATAATGTCGTTCTTCCCCTTAGCCCGCTCGGTGAAAGTAAAGTCATCGCCGGGTGAGGGGATTACGGCCTCTATCCTGGCAGAGACGAGCTCCGATAGCTGGGGGGAAACCGACCGGGCAGCCCTGGAAAGAGGGGAGGCGCAGTATGACGAGGGTAAGGATTTGAAAGGACCGGTGCCCATCTGTGCTGCCTCCATAATTGAGCTGGATAAAATCGCCCGGAAGGAGGAATCCCCCGCCCCTGCCGAAGAGCCAGAGCAGGAGCCTGCCGCCGATGGTAAGAAAGCCCGGGTGGTAGTCTTCGGGGATTCTGAGTTTGCCAACAACACCTATTTCGCACAGCAGGGAAACAGCGACTTCTTTCTCAATGCCGTCAACTGGTTAGCCCAGGAGGAGACCCTAATCTCCATCCGACCCCGCAGCCCCAAATCCACCCCCCTCACCCTAACTGCCTCTCAGGGAAAGTTGCTATTCTGGCTGCCGGTGATCATTCTTCCGGGATTGGTGATTGTTATCGGTTCCTATGTCATCATCCATCGGAGAAGGAGAGGATGAAGCTCAAAACAACCCTCATCCTGGCCATCATCTTAGCTCTGATAGTCGGCTATTATTACTTCTTTGAAGTGAGAAGAGCCAAACAGGTAGAACAGAGGGAAGAAGAAGCCAGAAAGCTCTTCCATTACTCCCCCGAGCAGGTGACCCAGCTGAGGCTTAAAGAAGGTGATGAGGTTATTCTCTGCAAAAAGGTGGGTGATGAATGGAAGCTGGAAGAACCGGTGCTTGCCAAGGGAGACCAGGAAGAGATTGAGCTATTGATAAATAGCATCCTTGATATTGAGCAGGAGCGCCTGATTGCTTCTGAGCCTTCCAACCTGAAGCAGTTCGGATTGAGCCCCCCAACAGCGGAGGTAAGCTTTCAAGCCGACGGGAAGTGGGAGACCCTTCAGGTGGGGGACGAAACCCCCACCGG
>Ga0114930_10003797_pt1 | contig 13022 bp, 13 predicted proteins | sample AnhtaG_FD_87300 | JGI IMG/M metagenome (GOLD analysis project Ga0114930, IMG submission 87300) | Deep subsurface microbial communities from Anholt, Denmark to uncover new lineages of life (NeLLi) - Anholt_01485 metaG | ecosystem: Environmental > Aquatic > Marine > Oceanic > Sediment | place... | reverse complement strand
TGAAGCCATAGTAGTCGATGCACTGCGCCATTTTGATGATAAATGGATGAGTGTTGTGCGAGAGGATTGGCACCGACCAGTGATGCAATTGAATCTACGTGTCGGGCAAGACCCGCTAGTGATAGTAGAGAGGATTATAGCCAAATCTATTGAGTCTGGTGATAACTTGTCCTTTACTTCTGGGTTGGTGTTACTTAGAGAACGGTGTCAACAGGTGGTGAGACCTGACCATATGGTAGAGTTCGATGCATATTTGCACCACCACTTCCGAAGTGTGGTCAGAATAGCAGGGAAACACGCTGATAGCCGCTCATTACAGCAATTGATTCAGTTCATAAGGGAACTCGGGGCACCATCAGATGAGGCTATATTGAAAAGTAAAATAAGCGGATTCGACCCTCCAGCAGGAGAGATGTTAGTGAGAGAGATAATCCGTGAGGCCATAACTGAGAGATTGGTGGAGCCAGTTCATTTGGCTCTTGCAGTAGTTGAGGAAGGGTCAGATGCTGTACTGAGAACCTTACCAGCTGGGGATGAGACCTGGATGTATAATCCTAAACAGAGGGAGCTCCGCTTATTGGACGATGAAAGGTTTAGGGCTAATGATTTAAGGATAGATGCTTACGAAGAGCAGTATCCGAGATATTTAGGGGAAATAGGTGAATCAGCAATAAAGTCAGGATTGAGAGAAACGGGATGGGCAGTATCCCATAGTATTAGCATGATAATGCTTCAAATTCATCAGCATGCTAAGGGTTTACGGCTGAAGCAGATATTGCTACGACAATGTACATTTTCTCTGTGGCAAATGTCAGAAGCCGCATGTGAGGCTAAAATGGTTAGGTCAATGACCCTATCTATGCTTCGATTCTTGGCTGAAGAACTAGACAAAGATTCAGAAGAAGAAATCGCTTGGCTTCTTGTTAATGATGTCGAGGGAATTCTGTTGGAACAGGCAAGGATTGGGGTTTTGGATACCATGACGGTTATCGACATAGCCATGCTTGGTTTGCAAATTGTAAGGAAATTCACAAAACCTGCAATTAAACTCATAGAATTGATGGGCAAAGCATCTGAATTCGTGAAAAGCCTTACCAACTTCAGCGAGAATAGAGAATTGCAGCATACATACAGGGAGTTAATATTACGCATCAGGCAACAACGTGATATCGCCACCAGTGACAACATAGAAGATATAAACACAACAGTCAAGTCCACATTGGAAAGCCTGGGCGAGCCTGAGTTTGAAGAAAGACGGCAATCTTGAGGCAGCATAGACACTCAGTTCGAGTCACTGGGTAACGGTATCTCAGCACACAAAAAATCATAAAGTGTAATTTAGGGAGACTATTGACATTCCAGCAGGGAATGGTCTATTCTCCGTACAAAAAGGGAGGTATATAAATGCAAGCATACTGTGTGAAATGCCGTGTCAAAAGGGAAATGAAAGACGCTAAGGCCATAACTATGAAGAATGGTAAGCCGGCGACCCAGGGCATATGCCCGACATGTGGGACAAAGATGTTCAGAATTGGAAGAAGTTAAGGCCAGTATTGGAGCATCAGGATTACTCCGGAGGCTGGGTATGCATGTGCAAAGACCCCGCCCTTTCATTAACTATTAATATTTTGGACAAAATTTACTTGTCCCTACTGGCCACAATAACCGTAACAGCATAGGTTCCACAGGTATTAAGAAGTAACCCAGATAGCAATATACCCTTTTCTGGAGATACGGTCTGGCAGCTAAAGACATAAGCAGGCTGTTCGGGGGTGATAAAGAAAAAGTAATGCTGGCTTGTCCTGCCTTTATTTGTTTATATACCTGCTCCACGGCCTAGCTGACCGCCATCTATGTAGACTGTCTGTCCGTTCATAAAGTTAGACGCTTCTGAGGCGAGATAGAGTGCCAACAGTGCTATTTCTCGCGGCTCACCCATTCGCCCTGCGGGAATTGCGTCAAGAACTACCTTTGCTACCGCGGGGTCCTTCATATATTGTGCCATCATCTCGGTATTCGTGTCACCAGGGCCAATAGCATTTACACAGATGTTAAACGGAGCCCACTCTGAAGCCAGACATCGAGTAAACATACTCAATGCCGCTTTACTAACACAATAGGGAGCACTGTAGGTAGTGCCCAGTTCAGCACTATTGGAGCTGATATTGATGACCTTGCCCTTCTTCTGCCTCAGCATGTGAGGCCCAACTGCCTGGACAAAGAGAAAGGCACCGGTTAAGTTGGTGTCTATAACCTGGTGCCACTCTTCCGGGGTTAATTGCTTATCCCAATTATCTCCTGCCAGCTCCCATCCAAAGAACTTTGCTCCGGGAATGAAAGCAACTGGCTTCATCGGGGTGTCAATGCCGGCATTATTGACCAGGATATCAATCCTGCCAAAGTGTAAAAGGGTCTGCTCCACTGCCTCTTTTACCTGGTCCTCCTTAGTTACATCTGTAGGTACAGCCAGAGCCTTTCGTCCCAACTGACGGATCTCTTCAGCTGTTTGCTCTATCTGCTTTGTGCTGCGGGCAACCACTGTAATATCTGCCCCAGCCTCAGCCATGGTCAAAGCAATAGCCTTACCAATACCCCGCCCGGCTCCAGTAACAATCGCTACCTTACCGTCAACACTGAAATCCCTGGGAATCACCTTAAATGTTCCCTCCCTTTTCCCAGTGCACCGTTCCTCACCGCAGCCACAGAGGCGATAATATTCCGAGAGAGCCTCCTCAATCCTCGGCAATACTTTGCCCTCTCTGGAAGACTGCCTGCACTCGCTGCTACATCCTATGTTTAGCCTCTGCTGTTAACCACCGGCCACCAAGGGGAAAATGGCTATCTTATCCCCATCTGTTACCCAGGCATCTTTAGTACACTTCACACCGTTTATGGCAACAAATGCCACTGCCTCTTCGGGAATATGCAGCCTAGCAAGAATTTCCCTTACCTTCACTCTTTTCCGTGGGAACGCTACCGGGGCACCATCTCCCTTGTCCACGCCCTCCTCAATAGAGTGTGAAGACAGTGCTCCATACGTGCGAACCCAGACGACCACCATTTACTACCCCCTACATTTCTAATTCTTTTAGCTTCTCTGGTGTAGGAACTCCTTCACTATCCCAACCACAAAGTTGATAGTACTCCCGCAGCATAGAGTCAAACTGCTCACGCGGCAGCACTCGCCCAGCGGGAGTGCCAGACTTCAACGGGTCTTTAAAGATCCGGGCAGGCAGAGAATCATCGGCTACCTTAAAGCCTTCCCTAACATTGAACAGTCTGAGTAGATTCCAGACACGTTCTCCCGCTTTTTCAAGGTTAGCAGTAGGAACCTCACGGCCAAGCACGCAGGATACCATTTCACTCATGGTATCCATACTAAGTGCCCAGAAATCGCACAGAATAAGGGAAAACTTGATGGCATTATAGTGCTGTCCAGTTATCACCAGTTGGGCCTTTCCTTCGATGGTAAATGGGTCAAGGTCACCAAAAGCCTCATCAGCGACAGGCCAGGCACTCATATGACAGCCACCGCGGCTGGCAGTAGCGTAAGCCAGACCCATCGCCCACGAACCTCGCGGGTCGTAGCCGGGCAATTCTAATCCCTTCACTTGCATAGCAAATTCAGCACCGCCGTATGTCTTAGCTAGCTGCTTCACCCCGCGGCTTAACTCCTTCCCTACCCCTTTCCGGTAGGCAACCAGCCTGGGCATCTTCAGATAAGTCTCTACATCGCCAAATCGTATGCCAAAGTCTTTCATCCCCCTTTCCGTCATCTCCATGGCAAAGCCCAGCACGTTGCCCAAAGAGATTGTATCCATCCCCAAGTCATCGCAATCAGCGTTGAATTTGGCTATTGCCCTTAAATCATCCACTCCGCAGTTAGCCCCAGCTAATGCCAGGGTTTCGTACTCCGGCCCCTCCACGGTAATATCTTCTACACATAAGTAATTTCCACAACCTAGGGCACAAGCAAAGCAGGCCTTTTTATGCGGTCGAAGCTTCTGGATACTATCAGCATTAATTTTTTGGGCACCCGCAAATACACCATCCTGATAGTTTCTGGTCGGGAAAACCCCAGAAGAATTGCTCATCTCAACAATCGACGGTGTGCCTTCAACATGAGCCCAAAGATTGGTATCGGTTAGTACATCCTCCCGTATCGCCTTTTTAGCTAACTCCAAAAGGCGCGGCATGTCAAAGACAGTTACATCCTTACCCCCGGAACAAACAACGGCCTTCAATCTCTTGCTTCCCATAACGGAACCGATACCACCACGACCTGCCTGGCGGTAATATTCCGAGCCGATACAGGCAAATCGGATTAGATTTTCGCCAGCGGGACCAATACTTAACACCACTGCTCCCATCCCATGCTCTTCGTGTAGTTGCGACTCGGTTTCAAAAATACCCTTGCTCCAAAGATGACTGGCATCATGGATTTCCACTTTTTCGTTGTCAATTGATAGATAAACCGGCTTCTCAGCCTGCCCTTCGATAATCAACATATCGTAGCCAGCAAACTTAAGCTGCGGGGCAAAACAGCCCCCGATAGAGCAGTCAAGTATCATCCCCGTGGCTGGTGATTTGGTAGTAATAGCCAACTTGCCCGAGCACGGTACAATTGTTCCCGTAAAAGGCCCCGTGGCCAGAATAAGTTCATTATCCGCCGATAGCGGATCAATACCCCCTTCAAGTTCCTCATATAGGTATTTTGCCCCTAAACCTCGACCCCCAAAATATTTTTCAGTCCAGCTCTTATTTAAAGGCTCCTTCGCCACACTTCCGGTACTAAGATTGACACGAAGCACTTCCCATCTGTAACTCATGCTACATCCTCCTCTTTATGGATTGCTTCATGAGGGCACCACTCAACGCAGTAAGGGTTGCCCTCACAAAAGTTAGGAATCGCCGCCGTCCCCTCGCTATTCAAAAAGACTACCCCCTCGGGGCAAACATCAACACAATCCCCACAGCCAGTGCAGAGCCCATCATCAATAACAAGCCATTTACCGTTAAAAGTTATGGCTTCTACAGGACAGGTCTCTACGCACTTCAGACACAAGGTGCAAGACTTTAGCCTTGTTTCCCTACCCGTCTCCGTGTACTGGTCGATTATCTTTAGATGCGCCTTCTTGGGATTAAAAACCCCTTGATGTTTAGCTGAACAAGCTAACTCACATAACTTGCATCCTGTGCACTTTTCTGAGTCCAATATTAGTTTCATGTTTCCTCCACCTTCGCGGCTTAACATTACTGCTACAGCACGATCTTTCTGCTTATTGTTAATATCCACACCTACCTTATGTTTCACCTCCTATCTACCCTGTTTTTGCCGGCCTGCTGGGCACAGCCCACGCTACCCTTTCCGACCAGCCACTCCCCCGAAGATCTGGTAAATCACCTTCAGGGCAGCCCAGCAGGTGATATTGGCGCAGTCAAGGGGAGGTGAGACTTCCACGATATCCACCGCCTTCACTGGCAAGTGAGTTATAATCTCCTTGACCAATTCCATTAACTCCCGCGTGCTCAGGCCGCCACCCTCAGGAGTGCCAGTGCCAGGGGCGAAGGCAGGATCCAGCACATCAATATCAATGGAGAAATAAATAGACCGGTAGCCCCTGTAGCGCTCGTCGATCACCGTGCTTGTATGTGCCAGCCCCTGGCGATAAATCTCCCTGGCGCTGATCACCCGCATTGTCGGATTCTTAGCTAAGAACTCCAGCTCACCCTCCAAATAAGAACGGATCCCGACAAAGGTTAGCCCGGTTGGTTCCACATTAGGCAGCTCTAGAGCACGGCGCTGGGTGCAAGCGTGGGACCAGCGATGCTCATCGTATTCATCCGCAAGGTCACAGTGAGAGTCAAAGTGGATGACACCAACCTTTTCATTGGCATAAGCCTGTGCGAAGGCTGTTTCTAGCGGGATGGTGACAAAGTGGTCACCCCCCAGAAAAAGGCAAAACTTCTCTTTAGTGATCAAGCTGTAAGCTCGCTGTTTTACCTCATCGAAATACTTTTCCCAATTCAGATGAGCAGGAACATTTCCATCATCCCATACCTTTAGTTTACTAAGAATCATGCCCTCTTCGGTGACAGGTGGTAAAATTCGTGATAGTTCCCGCAAGCGGTCAGGGGCCATAGCCGCACCCCTACTGGCACTGACGGCGCCATCAAAGGGAATACCCATAATGACTACATCGGCTTCATCAACGCTGCCAGCAGTGAGACCTTCCCAGGGCAATCTCTCTTTCATTTAACGTACCCCTAAGACTCCTACGGTGACCATCCCCCCTTAACTTTAATACTAACTGAATTTTTTTGATACCTCGGCAAAAACCTTGTCGAGAGTCTCCAAGACCTTGTCAAGTTCAGCCTTAGTTATTGTCAGTGGCGGCTCAATACGTAGCGTCTTGGCGTTTATCAAGGTCCCGGCTACCAGAATACCACGTTCAAAGAGACCTTTAGCCACCTCATAACCGGCTTCGTTGGAGTTGAACTCCATCCCGATTAGCAAACCACGACCACGTCCCTCCATACAAATATTTTTATACTTGTTCATCAGGTCAACCAACTTAGGAATAAAATAGTTGCCTTTTTCGGCAGCTTGCTCGGGTAACCGCTCTTCTAGAGTAACATTAATAGCAGCAATGGCCGCAGCACAAGCAATCGGGTTGCCACCAAAGGTCGTGGTATGCAGGAACGGGTTGGGGATCATCTCTTCCCAAATCTCCTTAGTGGAGATAAAAGCACCAATGGGCATTATGGCACCTCCGAACGCTTTACCCAGGGCCATTATGTCGGGGACAACACCATAATGTTCTATACCGAACATCTTGCCCGTCCGGCCCATGCCGGTTTGTATTTCATCAGCAATAAGAAGAACCCCATAGCGGTCACAGATCTCACGAACCCGAGGAAAATAATCGTCGGGTGGAGCAATTACTCCCCCTTCACCCTGGATGGGCTCTAAAATCACCGCGGCGATATCCTCTCCGGAAAATGCAGCACTGGATATCTCTTTCTCCAAAGCCTCGGCATCACCATAGGGAACATGTCTAAAGCCAGGAATTAGAGGGAGAAAGGGCTTGCGGAAAACAGCTTTAGAAGTGGCACTAAGAGAACCCATAGATTTCCCATGGAATGCTCCGATGGCAGCAATAAAACCAGAACGCTTGGTATGCAAGCGGGCCAGCTTCAATGCTCCTTCAACAGATTCTGTACCGCTGTTAGTGAAAAAACTGTATTGCAAATCTCCGGGGGTAATCATAGCCACTAGCTTAGCTAACATGGCACGCAGCGGGTCCAGAAGCTCCTGGCTATGCAGGGCTTGACGCTTCAGTTGGTTCATAACCGCTGCCATGACTTTGGGGTGGCGGTGACCAACATTATAGATACCGTACCCACCCAGGCAGTCAATGAAGTCTTTCCCATATATATCGGTAAAGTGGACGCCAGAATCTTTCCATTCCACGGCAGTGTAGTCTGTGGAGACTGATTTCCTGTATTCGAGAAAGCCGGGATTTACATTGTCACGGAAGCCGCTAACAGACTCACGCACAACCCAATCCTTCTCCTCCTTGGTCAGCTCTTCCTTGGCGATAAGCTCAAGGTATTTCCTGGACTGTTCAATTACTGCATCATAGCTAACACTCATCGTTAAAATCCTCCTTTCTTTATGGTTGATTCTAATACTTAAACCTTAAACTAGCTACTCTTCCATTTATTCACCCTCCGAATATGAGGTGGGGAAGCCAGAGGACTATCTGCGGGAATACCATAATGGTAGCCAGCCCAAGCCCCTGAATCATCACGAAGGGTATAACTGAACGGTAGATGTCTCCCATACTTATATCAGGCGGACACACCCCCTTCATCAGGAACAGGCAGTAGCCGAAGGGGGGTGTTAAATAGGCCATCTGCATATTTACGAGGTAAAGGACCCCGAACCATACCGGGTCAAAGCCCAGTTCCCTGATTATAGGGATGTAGATAGGCATGGTGATGAACAGGATAGCGGTATCGTCCAGAAACATCCCCAAGATGAAGAAGGTGCACTGTATCAGTATAAGAACGCCCCAGGGCCCTATTGGCAGGGTGGTCATCATTGTCTGCACTATTTCCCTGGCTCCCAGGGCATCATAGATTTTGCCAAAGGTCAGTGCCGCCATGAATATCCACATCATCATGGTGGTGAGCCTTACGCTGGTTAGGAGTGAGTCTTGAACAATCTTTAGGTTGAGCCGGCGCTTGATGGCAACCGCTACTATGCTACCCAGGGCGCCTACCGCTGAAGCCTCTACCGGGGTGGTTAGTCCCCCAATAATTGACCCCGTGACCATCAGGATGATGACTCCAGGGAGAATTAGACCCCTGAGGCTCTTTACCTTTACTCCCCAAGAAGGTCTGTCTGCTTTTGGTATAGAAGGAGCTATCTGCGGCTGAATTTTGCTTCTCACCACTATATAGGTAATAAACAGGGTAGAAAGCAGGAGTCCGGGGAAAAGTCCTCCAGCGAAGAGCATGCCTACCGACTGCTTGGCGATGACGGCATAGAGGATGGCAATGATGCTGGGTGGGATGAGAAACCCCAGCGCCGCCCCCGCCTGGATGCACCCTATGGCTATAGACTTGTGATATCCTCGCTTGCGCATCAGGGGCAAAGCGATGCTCCCCATAGTCAGGGTGGCCGGTTCCTCAGAACCAACGATAGCGGCAAATACCGTGGCAACCCCTACTGTAGCTGCTGACAGAGAGCCCGGTATAGGCGCTAACCAGTACTGAAAGGCAGTATAGAGGTCATCGGCTATGTCTGAATAGTACATCATCATCCCCATAAATAAAAACAGGGGGACGCATACCAGAAGGGTGTATTTCACTATGCCAACGGCTCCGAGAAGTGCCATACTGACAGACTCAGGTCCCCATAGCCAGAAGGCAAGCGCCAAACTCAGACCACCCAGGCCGAAGGCTATAGGTAGCCCGGTCACCAGAATCAGCAGCATGCCACCGAAAAAAATTACTGAAATCCACTCAATACTCATTCTAGCGGTCTCCCAGTGATGGCTATATAGAGGTCACGGATATACTTAGCGATACCGGCCAGCAGGATGAGGCCGGCTCCGGCAGGTATCATTGCCTTAAATGGCCACAGAATGGGTTTCCAGAGCGTTCTGGAGCGGTCTTGCCTGGTAAAGGACAACCAGAAATAGTCCCACCCGTATATCAGTATCAGACTACAGTAAAAGAAGAAAAGCGTGTAGGTAACCAGGTCAAGAATGGCCTGCTTCCTGGGGGTAAGGCGCCGATAGAAAACATCCATACGGACATGGGCGTTTTGTAAAAGAACGTAGCCTCCAGCCAGCAACCAGAAGGGGGCAAGAAGCAGTCCACCCAGCTCATAAGCCCAGATAGTAGGGGCGTCGAAGAAATACCTCATTACCACGTCATAGATCGTAGTCGACATGGTAATTATGACTATCCAGCTAACAGTTTTCGCAATAATTTCATTGAAGCCATCAACACGCTGAACAGCAAGCCTCAGCCATTTCATTGTTTAGCTCTCACCTGTAGTTATTTGCCCGAAAATCCCATGCAAAAGCACCTTAGGTATTACAGCGTAATACTAATCTAACAGCCTCAAGTTAAACAGTCTCTACTATGAAGGGGGTGAGGGGAAACCCTCACCCCCTAACTACCTTTGCCTCAGTCTATGCGTCCGAAAGTCTTCAATGCCTCAAGACATATGTTGGCTGCCCTCTCGCACCTTGGGGACATGGCGGCGTAGTCCTCTTCCAACCACTCCAATGCCTTCTGAAAGATGGCTTCCACATCTTCGTCAGGTAATGTACATACCTTAACACCAGCATCTTTCATCATCGCCAAGGACGTTGCTTCTCCCTCGGCATAAAAAGCTCTCATATATATGCCGTTAGCCCTGACACCCTCCCTAAGAATCGCTTGCAGGTCAGAAGGCAGCTCGTTCCACAGGTCCATATTTATGAAGTAAAACGGGAACCAAGAGATCTGATGGTGCGGCTCTACAAAATACTTAGCGACCTCGTGGAACCCCATGTCTCCCATAGCTTTTGCCCCACCATACTCAACCCCATCAAGAACACCCAAAGCCAGCGAAGTGTAGATCTCCTCGGGTCCCATGTAAGTTGCTGATGCGCCTGCCAGCTCAGCCAAAATAGAAGCATAGGGATCCAGAACGTTTATCACTGTCCCTTTCATGTCAGCCAAGCTTTTAATCTCCCTGGTGAACATGAGAGCACCATAGTCATCTGGCTGGAACTCGATGACATGATAACCAAACACCTCCTCAAGAGCTTCACCGTATATGTCTCCGATGCCGTATTCGTAGATAACAGCCATTTCCTCATCTAGTGTTCTCCACAAATAAGGCGTTGATTCGAGGAAACCTTCGGGAACCACGCCTTCATAATAATCTGGATGGGTATGTCCCATGTCAAGCACCCCCGCCGCTACAGCATCCGAGAGTTCATCCCAAGTTACTATTTCACCGTCGGAGAATACAGTGATGTCAATCCGCCCACCACTCATCTCTCTGATAATATCGGCATACTGTTCAAAGAAGTGGTTTTCGGCGGCACCCCAGGAATGTTGCATCCTCATCTCGAATACCTCCGCAGCCGGGGGCGGAGTCGGCGTTGGTGTTGGTGTCGGTGTCGGAGTTGGCGTTGGCGTTGGCGTTGGTGTAGGTGTAGGAGTTGGTGTCGGTGTTGGTGCGGCACAGCCAAAACCGGCGATGAGCAGACTCAGAACTACAAACAAACTTATTGCCAACCATATTCCTTTCTTCATGACTTTTCCCCCTTTCTTGCTAATCGTCTATAGTTTTTACTCACTTTCTTGATCAGTAAAGCATTGGCATGACCTCCTTTCTAGCATTTCGTACCAGATAGATACCCAATAGAAAATTTAAAAGGACACCAGCCACCGCCACATTAGCTAATGGTCATAGTGCCCTTCACTCATCTCTCCAGCCTCCTACGAAACCACTACGATTTGACTACAGTAGTAGGCCATGAATTCATGTATGAATAAACAACTTTATGGTTTGCATTGTAATAGTTCATACTTGAATTGTCAATACCCCAAATAAAGGGACCATTCGATGCCGTTGACAGCAACCTTTGAATTGCCCTATGCTATTCTCTTGGGTATCTGACCAAGGCCAGTTACAAGAATCACCAGGGGGTAGACAAATTGACAATAGATATAGACCATGAGGACGCTGTTCTGAGAACATTTATACTATTCGTGCAGACTGCGCTAGCCCTGCTAAAAAATGAGGCTTACTTGAGACAGCAGCTTAGCTCACAACTTGCACAGCCAGCCCAGGTTCCTGAGACCGGAGCACTAGAAGGTGCTTTTCAAAGAGGCGTCACCTAGGTAGTTTCCTGTGTGGGGTCAGGTCTCATCGAAGAGCAGTTAATCATTCAAGGGCTAAAGGACACAAATAGAGACCAAAAAACTAGAAGCCGAAAACTGGCAGGCAAAAGAGGAGGCGCTTAGGAGAAAGTATGATGACTTAAAGGGAGCCCTTGGGGCAGTGCATGCCCTCCGCACCAGGGGCATCAAGGTAAGCCAAATAATTACTTGGCACCAAATTCTGAACCGATTTCAAACAGTGGAGCAATTTGACCAAAGTCTAGTGCAATATGGTGACGTAACCAAGCTGCTAAATGCGAGGAAAGAAGAAACTGAAAACTATGAGTTAAGACTAGCGAAAGCCCAAAGCCAGGTGGAAACTCTGGAGAAGGAGAGGGCTAAACTCGAGGGGGCAATTGACGCCATCAGATTAGCCGGGGTTAAGGAACTTAAAGCCATGACTGAGGAAGCTACAAAGCAGCTGAAGGCAGTGGCGGCTAGGGAGATAAGGGAAACCCAGGCTGTAGGCCGGGAAGTTAGAAGTGAGTTTAGTAACTTTTTTGCTCAGCTTGACGCCTTAGCTAAAAAGGTCTTTGAGATCGGGCAAGAGTTTGAAAGAATAAAGGAGAAGCTCAAGAAGTATGAAGGGGTTAAGGAAGCCCTTGAGTCTCACGCAGTCGCACCGAAACAGTAAAATGAGCGCGTTTCTAAATAGTCTTAAGGACAGGCTAACGGCAATGGAGCAAGAGATGCAAACCCTTCCTGGAGAGCTTGATTCCATTGTGACAGGTCTCGACCGGGGTAAATTGAGAAGCCTGCTCTTCCACCTTAATCAGGATTTTAACAAACTACTCGACGAACTTTTTGCTCCTCAGAGGAGTAGGGTATTGGCATCTCCCCTTGTAATAATGCCAGAGCCCCCTTTCTTCAGGCTAATAACTGGTGAGGACTTATCCAGGTGGTGAGCTGCTCATAAATTGGACGTACAGGTGGTAATAGGCAAGGGAAGGGTGGCAGTGATGGCTGCCTCCGAGGTTGCCGTCAAATGTAAAACGACAGTTTCCCAGATAATACTTGTTGCTCAACAACAAGGCTACATAGTTCTGAGCTGGGACGAATATCAAAAGCTATTGGATGAAATAGGTAAACTAATTGGTGAGGATGAGGAACGAGGTAGAATCACCGGGTTACCTTTGTCAACCACGACTCCAGAATAAGGCTACAAAGCTACTTACCTAGAATCTCTGCCTGAGGTAGGTCAGCGTAACCGGTGCAAGCCCAGCCAGCTCCGGGCTGCCTCCGCCCGCCATTTCTATCGGGAGGGGAAGAGATAACCTCACGACCCCAGTTTCCCCTGGCAGAGCCCGCCTGTCTAGAGTTATGCCAAATCTTTGCCACTGGGGACAACCCTATCAGGATGTATGCGGTCAAATGCTGGCCCATAAATTGAGAGCCTGACTCCCTTAGTCGGCATGAAGAAACCGTGCTCCATGCCCACTGGACAATAAACAAGGTGACCAGCTTTCACCTTGAAGTTCCTATCGCCTATGTAGACCCTACCTTCTCCTTCAAGTACATAGAGAAATTCGTCGTGTTCCTTGTGTAGATGAATGAAGGGTTCCACC
>Ga0114930_10003794_pt1 | contig 13024 bp, 22 predicted proteins | sample AnhtaG_FD_87300 | JGI IMG/M metagenome (GOLD analysis project Ga0114930, IMG submission 87300) | Deep subsurface microbial communities from Anholt, Denmark to uncover new lineages of life (NeLLi) - Anholt_01485 metaG | ecosystem: Environmental > Aquatic > Marine > Oceanic > Sediment | place... | reverse complement strand
GACCTATCTGGCTTTAAGGGGCTGAAAAAATGGCAGAAAAAAGAGAAACCAAAGAAATAAGCGAAACAATCGCAAGGAAGCCACCCACCGAGAAGGAAATACTGAAAGTTCAAAGTGCCGAAAAAGACTTCCTTAAAAACTGGAAGACACTGCAAAGATTTGACGAATCGCCGATGGAGACCTATTTTAAGACAATAGACATGGAGTTTCTTGAAGGCAATGCCGACAAGATGAACTCATACCTCGTCAGGGCTATGTCAGAGGACACCAGTTACCTGAATCAACTGCTAATGATTGACTTCAAATACCGTGCCGACAGTAAAATGAACGCAATTTGCTCATGTCACGGCTTGCAAGGTAGCGGTAAATCGCTATCTATGATTTATCTCGGACTTTTATTGGGCAAAATATTCAGCAGACCCTTCTCCGTAAAGAACATTGTCTTTGACCCAGAAGAACTCGACAGCAAACTGGAAAAATCAGGATATAGGGAGACATATCTGCTGGACGAACAGAGACAGACAAATGTGGGGCTGATGAGCAGGACAACGCAGTTGAGAATCGCTGACTACGATGACCAATTGAGATTTTCCCAAAACAATCTCCTTTATGCTTCGCCAGAACTCCGAGACCACTCACATTTCTTCATCTTCAAAACATACAAAATAGTCAGGCACAAGAATCCGAAGTGCGTGGCTTGCGTAAAATTCAAGGCTTACGACCCAAAACTTGGGCAGAGAAACCCCTGCGATAATTGTGTAGTTCTACCAGAAACGAGGACAGGATACCCAAAAGCATTTCTGCTCATGCTTTACACCAACAACACACTGCAAGGCTCTTTCAACAGGCTTGTCCCCAGAGGCATCGTAAGTTTTCCGATGCCCAATCAGAACATAGTGGATGAATACGACAAGGTGAAGGGCAGACATATAAAAATGCTCAAGGCAAAAGAGACAAGTGCGTTCAACAGGCTCAAAGAACTTGGGGATAAAATATTCGAGAGACATAAAGACGGTCTTGTTATCACAACAAAAAGGGGCGCACTCAAGCCAGCATCGAGAAACATGATAAAACTCAAAATTTATGATACGGTTGGGCTTCGCTACCTGACAAATGACGGCACGGAACTACTGGTCGATATTATTCTTGAAAAAATAAGAGAGCATATTACGATTGAAGAGGCGTGAAAAATGGCATGGTGGGAAAAATCTCCAGCAGAAGACGACCTACTTGATACACTGAAGCAAATTATTGTCATGGCAATAGGATTTGCAAGTATGGTCTGGGGATACATAAAAGAAGGGCTTGAGGATATTTACAAAGATGCTTGAGGTGAAATGAATGGAATATGGAAAGAAACTAATCATTGTCTTGGTCGGTGCTGTGCTTGTTGGTTTGTCAATTGCTTGGTTTTTCAATTCCCCGTCACCAGAGCCAATCAATGGGACACCGCCAGATGAAGCATGGTGCTGGGACAAATATATGCACAGGAATTATGTCGAAACCATCAATCTTTTCGATGATGAGACAGGCACACAGGAACAAATATCACTCGCTGAAGCAAAAAGCAGGGGGCTCGTGGATGAAGGGAGCATGATTTACATGGACAACTTTCAGGAATACGGCGTTCTCTGTGGCAGTTATCTTTATCACGGAAAAAGAGATGCCTATAAATTTTGCGATAGCAATCTCCTGACGGAAGAGGAACGGGGTCTTTGCGATACGATGGACTTAAATGAAATCCTTGATTTCATAGGGCAAAAGAAAAAGGAATTTGATTTTCTGGCTAACATTTGCGATACCAATACTGACTGCGAAAAAGTCAACTGGGTAGTGATGGGGTCGAACTGCTCTTCGGGTTGTTACAATTCGAAATACACAATATTGCCTTGTGATGAAAAAGAAATAAGGAGAACCGACATCGTTCCAGATTCGGTGGTCTGTTACTGCGATGAAAACAAGCAATGCAACTGGTTCGAGGGCGATTGAAATGAAAAGAACAGCCACAGCGATGAGACACTGCCCCGTAAAGCACAGGGGCGGATACAGCAACAGCCTTGTATCCTTCAATGCCTGCGTTAATTGCGAACATGCGATAATCACAGAAGAAGTGAAAAGATTTGAAGGGGCATCAGAGGCATGTATTGAATGCGGGGAAGAGGGATATTTCAGGAAGAAATACAATATCTTCATAGAGGAAGGTGGGAAGGGACGGAAGTAGTCGTATTGAGGCACTGCCCAGAGAATGAACGATTAGGGTATCTTGACCCCCATGTTTCATTGAAGGCATGTCTTGGATGCAAGCATTGCACCAAAAAGGAGTTAGGGGAAAACAATCAAATAAAACAGGTTGAACTATCATGTGGAACGGAAAAATTCTTTGGCAAAACATACACGGCGCTGTTGGTGAAAAATGGTCAACAAGGTTCGAAAAAAGGATAGGGAACGCACTGGCAATCTGGGATGTTGCCCGCAACGAGATTTGGGGGCGGATTCAAGGACTCGTCAATCTGGTATTACTCCTTTCAATATTTTATGGGGGGAGCGAGGCAGTAGGAATCAGGACAATGGCGATTATGGGGCTGACCTTTGTAGTCGTGCTGGGAATAATGGCACTTATATTCGACAGGCTCGGACTCGTGAAAGCAACAATAAACTGGCGACAGCGCAGGATGCACGAAACCCCCGCATGGGCAAAGAGAGAATTCAAGGAAATCAGGGGAGAAATTGAAGAGATGAAAAAATGGATGAAGCAAAAGCATTGAGTCTTGGATTAATTTGCCTTTTGCTGTTTTTAGGCGGAATGCTTACAATGATGTTGATTAATGAAAACACAGAACCGAGAACGGTTATTGAATCCGCCTATGAAAAATGTTGGGTGGAAATTCAAGAAGCCCACATCGTATGTGAAGATGCCAACAAGATGCTGTTTTATCACAGCGTCAAAGACGGCGAACTTCTGAAAATAAGGAATTGGTATAAATAACGGGGGTGGAATATGATTTCGTTGAATAAAGAAAGGCGGTGCGTCTTATGTGATGCAAGTGAAGGAAACTCATTAGTATTCAATGACAAATTTGTGTGCTTGGATTGTGCAAATAAGTTGGAACACCAGAATTATCAGGAACAATTATAGAGGGATTGAATTGAAATTAAACCTATGTTGCGGAGACAAGTATCTGGAAGGATACATCAATGCAGACATTGCCCGCAACGTAAAGACCGATGAAAGGTTTGATGCCGATAAAGAGATGCCGTTCTCCAATGAAACCTTTAAGGAAGTCCTGCTAAATCAAGGGCTCGAACACCTGACCAATGTGGGTTTCGCTTTGGGGGAAATCAACCGTGTCCTGAAACCAAGCGGAAAACTAATATTGCAGACCGACAATGCCTGCTTCATTCCATACTACTTCGGCGGACTGCATGCACGCCCCAAAACTACGTGGTGGAGCGGGGACAAGCACTATTTCGTTTTTTCAAAAGAACATCTTGAAAATCTGCTCCGTAAATATGGGTTCAAAATCGAATCCTTCAACTATGTCCCACACACTTACTGGCGAAAGCGGACATATCTCTATCATTTGTTTTTCCGCTTTTTTGGTTTGGACAAACTTGCATACCCCCGCATGTATGTGGTGGCTGTGAAAAATAACGGCAAGAGAAAAGAAGACGAAGAGAAGGGGCGATAAAATGGCGTTCAAAGAACCCGTAGTAATCCACAAATCCAATTCCACAAAAGTTTACATCAATCAATGCCATACCAAAGGCAAAAAAACCAGACTCTTTGCAGTTAGGCGGGACGATTCAACAGGTCTTGCGTATCATTTAGGTTCAATTAAATGGAATGCAAGATGGAGACAATACGTGTTCAATCCTTCAAACACAACTTTTTGGAGCGCTGGTTGTTTATTAGGGGTTATTGAATTCCTCAAAAAGATTAACAAGGAAGAAAGATTGAAATGGAAAAAAAAGCGGACTGGTAAAAAATGAGAAAATTCAAAGTTCCAGAATATATCGAAGGACAACTCCTTCGCCAAGAACCACATCTGCTTTATGAACTCGGCAGGAAGGCAAAACACGCAATCGTTGAAATAGGTTCTTTCAAAGGGCTCTCCACTTATTGCCTTGCGAGGGGGTCTTTTGACGGAAACAAGGTAAAAGTCTATGCGATTGACCCGCATACAATGGGGGATTCCCACAAAACCTTTTTGAAAAATATGAAGAAAGCGGGTTTGTTAAATAAAATAGTCATTCCAATCAAAAAAAAATCAATGGAAGCAGTCAAAAACTGGAACAAAAAAATCGGGCTTCTATGGATTGACGGCGACCACTCCTACGATAGTGTGAGAAGAGACTTCGAAAAGTGGACTCCTTTTCTTGAGCAGGGCGGATTCGTAGCACTGCACGATACATCCGATAGCCCGCCTGCCAACATTGTGCAAAAATATCTCATTGAAAATCCAGAATACACACAGATAAGATACTGCGGTTTAATTACCTTCGCAAAAAAGAGACCAGAAAAGAAGAGATACGGGAAGATAAAAGCCAGAATCGGTTTTCACACCCGTAAAGAAGAACTCAAAACAAAAGCAAGGAGAATTAAACGGCTGGTTAGATGGTGAGACTATGCAGTTAAGCATAATTGTGCCAGCGCACAATGAAGAAGACGTAATCGAAAGAAATTTACGAAGCATCTACACATCCAGTCTCGCCAATTCAATCGACTTCGAAGTGATTATAGTTGATGACGGTTCGACAGACGGAACATTAAAGCAGGCGGAGAAAATGAAAAGATACCTATTCAATCTCGGCTGGGGCAACATGAAGATTCTGGTCTTCGATAAAGGACACGGGGTTTCATGGGCAAGGAATCGGGGCGCAGAGTGCGCCGAAGGCAAATACCTGTTCTTCTTGGATGCCGATGACTACCTACGCAAAGACACATTGCTTGGAATTCGAAGATGGATGAAGAAATACCCAATCATACGGGCAATTGCCCTTTTGAGAAAACCAATTTACCCCAAAGACTGGCACAGAATATTCTTCGGAAATTTCATTTGGTGTTATAAGGGAAGGGAAATAAAAAAACAAGACACAATTCAGGTAATCGCCAGCGAGAAACAGATGCAACGTCTGAATTGCCCCTACGTCTTCAAGAAAGATTTCTTCTTCGAAATCGGGATGTGGAAGGAAGGCTTTTACTGGGGCGAAGACAAAGACATGCTCCGCAGGCTCTTCAAGATGCAGGAAGCAATCATTTTCCTGAAAGAGACCTATTACTATTGGGATGTCGGCAAGGATTTCAGTGATTTCAAGAAGAGGGCAAAATACCAAGCAAAAGAATTCAAGCACAAGGGAGACCCATCGGAAGGAATCGTCCAACTGATAGCAGGGGCTCTGGTGTTATATTTTTATCCACTGGCGGTTCTGGGCGTTTTCTTGAGAACAGAGGATTTACTTGTAAGCGTTACAGAACCATTTTTCTTTTTTCTGCGGAGAGCATTACCGCTTTATTATTACTGGAGAGGTGGCTGATGTTTTATACACCTGAAGTTTTCACAGGAATGTTGCTCGTTGCTATAGTCGTTGTTGTCGGATATGGTTCGTTGTTGGTAATTAAAAAACCAATGGGGGTTGGCAATAATGAAGATGTGCATGGTCGCCTTGAGCGAGCAATACGGGTCGCCACACGCAGGATACGCTCACACGATAAACATAGCAAAAGCACTGGCGGAAAAAAACGAAGTATGGCTCTTTATGAAAGGGAGCAACACAAGGGAAATAAAAAAGGAAGGAAAAGTCTATATAGGGCTGATTGACAGCCTGAACATAAAAGGCATGAGAAATCCGAGAGGATTCGTTAATGATTACTACGACTTCAAGGAATTGTTGGCAGAATTCGAAGTAGTCCATGAAAGATACTCCGTAAATCCAGTTACAACGTTCTTCAAAAGAAAAGGACAACCATACATTCTGGAAGTGAACGATGCAGGAGTCGAGACATGGCAGGGTTTGAGAAAAATAATCTATTCGCCCCTCATAAAAACGAAATTGCAAAGGGCGGATGCGCTGATAACCCAGACAGAAACCCTGAAAAGGATACTATCAAAGCAAACCAAGAAACCGATTTACGTTGTTCCGAATGCGGTGGATTACGAGAAATTCCACAAATTCAACAAGAAACACATCGCAGAACAAAGGGAAAAAACATGCCCAGCCACAGAGCACCTCATCGGCTATGTCGGCTCTTTCAGGGAATGGCACGGCGTAAGGTTTCTCCCCTTTATTGTCCAAGACATGCTCAAGCAACACTCCGATACAAAAGTCCTGATGGTCGGAGACGGGAAGGAAAGATGCGAATTCGAAAAACTCGCAACAAAACTCGGAGTCCTCGACAAATTTGTAATGGCTGGTAGCCAGCCACATGAAAAAATCCCAGAATATATGGCGATGTGTGATGTCCTGATTGCGCCATTTGCAAATGACTGGGGCGGGATGCGGAAGCACGGTTTCTGGTGGAATCCAATGAAGTTATGGGAATTTTTATCCGTTGGCAAACCGATTGTAACATCACGGATTCCCGAAGTGATGAACGTGGTCGGGGACTGTGCGATGTTGGTTCATCCAGCCGATTTTAAAGGGTATGAATCAGCCCTCTTTTCGTTGTTCGAAGACAAAAAATTATGCAAACGGATGGGGAAAAGAGCGCAAGCAAGGGCGAAGAAGAACACTTGGAAACACAGGGCGAGAAGCATCGAAAAAATATATAAAAGAGTGAACCGAAAATGCTGACGATGGTCATTCCCAACTTGCTTCAAATGGGTGGAATCCAACAATGGGCTTTGACAGTTTTCCACGCCCTGACTATAGAAAAAGTTCGGATTGTGAACTGGGACGAACAAAGGGGTTTAATCGCCAAAGGGGTTCTGAAATATTTCCCAAATTCCTATCCGCATTACTTCGAAAATTTCTATAAGAGGAGCATAATCAAGCGGTTTTCCTACAAGATAAAAGAACCAATCCATTTCTGGAGCATAGAGCCAGCAACGGCATTCACAGACAAGAAATACATAATCACCTGTCATGGAAAAGAATTATTAAGACCAAATCACATTGGGCAGGAAAGACTATATCAAAAAGTGCTGGAAAATGCCCGCATTATCCATGTCAATTCAGAATTCACAAGAGACCTCGTTTCAAAAAACTTTTCCGTAAACGAAGAGAAGATTTGGGTAATTCCGCCCTCAATCAAAAGCCTGCACCGAAAGAAGAAATGCGATGGATTTACGATAGGCACAATCTCAAGGCTTGAAACGAGGAAAAACATAATAAGAATCATTCAAGCGATGAATATTCTCAAAGAAAGGGGACAAATTTTCCGATATGTTCTCGCAGGGGACGGTGGCGAAAGAGAAAACATTTTGCAAGAAGCAAAAGGAAGGGATTGGGAGTTTGAATATCAGGGAATCATAAGCGAAAAAGCCAAAATAAACAGATTCTACCCATCGCTTGATTTATTTATAATGTGTCCTATGGAAACCGAAGACGATGTAGAGGGCTTTGGCATCGTGTATATCGAAGCCAATTCATTCGGAATTCCAGTAATTGCTTCGGACACTGGTGGGATTTCTGACGCTGTTTCAGAGAATGTCTCTGGGATGTTCGCCAATCCACATGATGCAGAGGACATTGCAGACAAGGTTGAACTTGCTATGTCATCCAATTCCTGTTTCGAACCGAGAAAGTGGGCAAAAAGATTTTTACTAAAAAAACAGTTGAACAAATGGAAAAAGATGTATGGTGATGCGTTTGGCGTTATATGATTTTTATAAAGAAAAGTTCAAATTACCAAAAGGCGAAGTCAGCCGAACAATTCTCGGAATGGACATTGGACATAGAGCCAAGCATTTTCCAGAAGGCTCTACCGTTTTGGATATTGGCTGTGCAAACGGGGCATTTAAAGAATTCACAAAAGGAAGATTGAAAGTTTTTGGGTTGGACATCAATAAAAATGCGAAAGCAGATTTTATCGGGAATGCAGAGGATTTTAAATTGGGAATGAAATTTGACGGAATACACGCTTCACACATAATCGAGCATACAAAACCCCTAAAAACAATACAAAATTGGAACAAACATCTGGTAATGGGCGGTAAAATAGTCCTTGTTTTCCCATATCTACAAAGAGAAGGTATAAACTTTTTTGATGATTATACTCACATTTTCCCAACACACGATAAAGCGGTAAAGAATCTTTTGGCAGATGGTGGGTTCAAAATATTGAAGTGGGATTTTGCAATACAATGTCCGCCGATGAAAGGGCTCGGATGGCTTGTGATAAAACAATTACACCAATCCAAGTTGTATTTCAAAATATCACATATTTACGGAAAACTATTTGGATTGAATAGGATGGTTGTGGCACAAAAAATCACTGGCAATATTTAAGGGATTGCAATGAACAAAATACGACAAATACTAACAAAAATATCATTAGAAAAAAAAGGAATTAAAATACACTTTCCAATCACAAGTGAGTCACTCAAAACCAAAAAATTACACAAAGGAGTTAGCATAGGGGGGTTTGTTAGAATTGAGGGCTGTGGAACAATAGAAATATTGGAAAAAACACACATACTCCGTTACACGGAAATATCCGCAAATCCAAAACAAGCAAAAATCCGAATAGGGAAATATTGCTCTATTGCTCCTTTTTGTCTGATTCGCACCGACAATCACCCTTTATGCACACCATCCACTTCACCCGAACCATTTCAGACAATCAAAAAAGAAATACCAAAAAATTATTCAAACATCGAAATAGGGCATGATGTGTGGGTGGGGTGGGGGGCAATAATATTAGGGGGCGTAAAAATAGGCAATGGCGCAGTAATAGGCGCTGGGGCAGTAGTGACAAAAAGAGTGAAACCCTATGAAATAGTTGGCGGAGTCCCCGCTACACACATCAAATACAGGTTTTTAAAATCAAAACGAGACCTGCTTAATAGAATAAAATGGTGGGACTGGTCTTCAAAAAAAATGAAACAAAACAAAAAATTTTTCACAACCGACATAAAAAAAACATCAATCAACACACTTGAAAAATACATTGGGACGGAAAGTTGAGAACTGGGTTCACAATCATCTTGGCGTGTATTTTTCTATGTATTTTTTATAAAAATTGTATGTGCCGATTCTAAAAGAATATTTGTATTCTTTTGGAGTGGGATTTTCATTAAGCCATTTGATTTCTCTGCCTGCCAATCTTTTTCCGATTTCATCCCTTAAATCCATATCTTTTTCGATTATGGTGGGGGTATAATGCCGATAGGCATTTTCCCAAATTCCTTTTGAATAATAAACCGATAAGAGCGGTGAACCCACAAAGTTTTTGAAACTTTGGTGATAATTGCCATACCAGCAAAATACACCGCTAAAGCGTTTTTTGAAATATTCTTCTTTTGACTGTGCACAAAGAGAATCGTGTTTGGAATAAATATCATCAGCACCGCCCCCGCCCCAGAATATGCAATTTCCGCCGAATTTTTCTGAAATTTTTTTGAGCGTGGGCAACCACTTGATGCCTTCGGGATTCGAATAAAGGTCACTGCATATAATTTTTCTTTTGAGGTCTTTTAAGTTTTCCTCGTTTTTATTATCATGCGTGAATATTTCGTTTACTGGGACATTATTTTCTTTCACCCATTTTTTCACGAGGGAAAAATTAGGTTCGGCACTGAAAATATGCCACCTTTGCTCGTTCAACTTTGGGATGAGATTAATCAGTTGGCTGTCTTTTCCCCCCGTCATAACAATATGGTCATAATTGGGAAACTGCCCCTCTACATCATTCACAAATTTCTTTAGATAGCGAACCGTTTTTTCTATCAGAATTTCTTTATCTTTCAGGGTGAAATCTGGTTTGAATGTAAAGGCACTTCCTTGAGGGGTAATTTTTTCGAAAGGTTTGAGTTTGCTTATTCTTTTGTCTATGGTTTCCCATGTCTCATACCAATTTCTTTTTCCTGCGATTTTAAATGGCAAAACGGCATTCCTGATTTTTTCGAGAAAAGGCATTTTTTTAAGTAAATTTGGCGGTTTAAGGCTGGCGACTTTTTCAAAGGATGTTTTTTCAAGCCAGTTCGGGGGTCTGAAACTCGGATTCAGTTCAAAATCACCCAATTCAAAAATCAGGGAAGTCACGGAAGTTGAAACTTTAATTTTCCCATGCTGTCTGGCATAATAACAAGGATACATCCCCGCAGTCGTATCTTCAATACCTTTTGTTTCAATCACTTTTTCTGCGGGATAATTCAGGTAGAGTTCCAGACTTGTCAAACATCGCATATTTGCGCCCTACAATTCCTGCTCTATTCTCGGCGCAATAATCATCACGCATTCCACTGCCCCTTCTCCGAATTTCACAATGAAAGGGGCTTGGTCTCCGCAGTAAATCGAAATCTTGGTTTTTTCATCCAGTTCCTTGAACAGTTGCAAAGCATATTCAATATTCATCACTATTTTGAAAACTGAAGGGACTTTGATGCTGACATCCTTGCTTTCCACCAATTGACTGCTGAATTCGTCCACAATACTCGCCGACTTAAAGCAAATTTTTCCCTGCTGGAAATCGAATTCGGCGACATGGCTGAATGTCTTCAGTTCGTCAATGACCTTCTTAAAAACAGAGGCGGGCATTTCAATATTGCACATATCTTTACGGGCAAGATGTTTTTGGATGGCATTATTTGGAAACGGTCTTTCTTCAACGGCAATCAGACTTGTGCCGATGTTCTTGTTGCTTCCCTTTATGTGCAATTTGGCATCAATGGTCTCATCTTGCTCGATAATTGCCTTGCCAGAGAGCATCCCAAAGTATTTCGAGACAGCCCTGCCATCAATTCCAAATTTTCCAGAGCCTTCCGTTTCGCTGAAAAAACTCTTCGAGAATGAGTATTCAAGCGCAAAATTCTGCGGGGGGTCGACTACTTTGATTAACAAGCCTTTGCCTTCAACGAAATCCAGACAAAATTCGCTCCAAGCACTGTTGCAGACCTTCAAAGCGTTCTTTAAAGGCGCAACGTCCTTAACTACCCACCTCATTAACCGCACCTAATTAACAGGGGAACAAAACCCTTTAAAAGCATGTTGTTTAATACATTTAATATATTTAATCGTTGTGAGGTTGTTGCATGGTTGTTTTAAACGTTCCATTGTCAGAAGACGAAAGGAATAGAATTAAATCTCTTTTTTTAGAGGGCGAATCCCTCTCCCAGACCGCCAAACGATTGCTGTTTGAGCGGGTCAAAGAATACTCCCCGTTCATGCTTGAACAGGCGAAAAGGAAACGTGGTGAATGTGGCAAGTAAGGAATTCATAGGGGCGACAGTAGATAAAGACCTCGTGGAGCGGATAAAGGCGTTCAAAAAAGCCCATTCATTCCTCTCAAAAAGCATGCTTATCAACCACGCCATACGATTTGGCATAGATAAGGCAGAAGAAAGACTCATCAAAGAGTTAAAGGGGTGATATAATGGAGACTAAAGTAGAGATAAACGACCAAGTTTCGCTCTGTCTCGACATACCGAAAAAGATGACTTCGGCAGAGGCTCTTGGCTTCTTCAGGAACGTGAGCAAAGGCATTGAGCGATTCAATGCTCCGCTTGAGTTCAAGAAGGAAGCGAAGACTGGAAACGGGAGACACAATGCGCCCTATTCTCCGAGTGAAATCGAGGCAATCAAGAAATACCATAAGAAAGGCTGGAAACTCAAAAAGATTGCCCGTAAACTTGGAAGGACAGAAGGCGCAGTGTCGGCGATGAAACATTCGCTTGGTCTAAACGGCAACAAAGGGAAGTAAGTTGGATGAAGGAATCAATAACCGAACTGCTCAAGAACCTGTTCAGCAAACATATCGGCAAAGACGAAGCATTGGACAGGGAAGCGGTCTATGATGCTGTATTCGGCAAGGGCTCGTTCAAAAAACACAACACATACGAAACATACTTCAACTGGACGGCAAAAATCCTTCACTCGATGCACAATCTCCGCAAGAAGACCAAGTATTTCATCATCGAGGACTACAACTATAAAAAGCGGAAGCATGTGTATTTCATAATTCAGAGCGATGAAGAACTGGAGCGGTTCAGAAACAGAATGGGCAAATTAGTCAAAGGAATACACAAAACTGTGCAGAGGGCGGAGAAAGCGGTGTATGATAAATTCTGGAAAGACATCAAGCCAGCGACCACAAATGTCGCAAAGAAGTCGGGCAAAAGGTAGCCTGTTGCAGAGGAGTCGAGCCCTCGCTTCTTTTGGGTGCAGGGGCAGTTAAAAACCAAACTTCCCGCAAAGAGAGTTAGGTAAAACAGCCCCCGCACCCCCTTCAAGGTGGGAAAATGAAGTGCAATGGCTATAGTCATATTTGTGGGTTCAAGGGAAAGCCAATTATAGAAGTTGACTTTTCTTTTGATAAAAAGCCTAATTTGGGACGTTTTTGTATTGATTGCTGTAGGCATTTTTTAAAGTGTCATCCTGAACTTGAAAAAGAACATCCAGACTGGAAAGCAAAAATAGAGAAAGCAATCCTTCAAGAGGAGTGCATAGCGGTTTTGGGAAAGCAAAAGGCGGTGAAGTGAGTGGCATTAACAAACTACGAAAAGCGAGAATTAGCACGACAAGTGAAACGCTCTAAAGAGTTAGGCTATGGGAAAACAGAAGCGATTGACAAGATTAGCAAGGCTTATGCATTCAAGAAGCGAATAGTAAAAGTTTACTGGAAAATATTTAACGAAAAAGAACCCTCGGCGGTTTCGGGAAAGGAAAAGGAGATGAAAAGGAATGAGTAGAGTATTGGAATCACAAAGGCAGATTGAAAAAGTAAACCAGCGAGTCATGGCTTTGGAAAGTTTTACCGAGAAAAGGTTTGATGATGTATTTAAAGTCCAAGAGCGACAAGAAAAAGAAATCAAGGCACTCATAGAGTTTAGCGGTAGAATAGTTGGTTTTTTGGAAAAACAACAAG
>Ga0114930_10003792_pt1 | contig 13031 bp, 11 predicted proteins | sample AnhtaG_FD_87300 | JGI IMG/M metagenome (GOLD analysis project Ga0114930, IMG submission 87300) | Deep subsurface microbial communities from Anholt, Denmark to uncover new lineages of life (NeLLi) - Anholt_01485 metaG | ecosystem: Environmental > Aquatic > Marine > Oceanic > Sediment | place... | reverse complement strand
GGCTTTAACAGTACATTCTTCACCTTTGTTAAGGATCATCATAGTAGCCATCACATAATTCATAGTTGGACGGCGACCGACAAATACATTGTTTTCATCTTTTGACATTTTTATTTCCTCTTTTGTTTTTAATTTTTTGCATATCTATATTTAATATAGCTTTTTTGCGTTTCCGTATTACGTATTAAAGTTTTCTCGTAATTTTAATTTTAAATTACGATAATAATATTTTCTTGAAATTTTAGAAATATTTTAAACTTTATTGTCTGATTAATTTAGAATTTGGATAAATTGTAGCAATTACTCATTCGGAATACTATTGATTTTATCTAAAAAAATTTTAAATCTCATTATCAGATTAATCGCAAATGTAAGAAAAAGAAAAAAAAGAAAATTTAATCTGAAGAATTATAAGCCTGCCAATCTTACGCCAAGATAGAATATAAACCAAGAGAGAAATAATACAATTATTGCAATTAAGCCCCATGTTTCATATTGAGTGAAATCTCCGATAATTAACTCTATCTGGACTATTATAAAATCTGGTGCCATAAATACTAGGTCAACTACGATAAATAGCCCAAATGCCATCAAGAGGAAGAATATGAAAACGGTAAATTTAGTTGGTGGTGTCCATCCCATTTATGATCACTTTTTCTATTAATTTCTGTTTTATTTTAGTATAGATCGATTTTAGATACTTTATTGAAAATTATTAATATAATATTATTTTCCTTAATATTTTATAAATCTAATCTATTTAGTTGTCTTTAGTGAAATCAATGTCAATTTCTCTTTTAATATTAGCCTCGTCATAAATTTTCTTTTCACTATTTATTTCTTCCTCATCATCTTCCTTTTTAGCTATGTCCCAAACTAAACTAACTACGAGTAATACTGAGACAATTACAAGGAGAGGAATTAATAATCCTGAATCTGTTAATACGATTTTTACCCAACCTATATAAGGGATCCTTCCGGTAACTACACCCAAAATTCTTGTTTCTGGAACCCAAGCAGCATCTTCACTAGGGTTCGCATCTCCTTTTGTTAAAAAAAACCAGCCATTATCATACATCTTATCTATAACTCTATGAACAATCGGATCACTAGGAGCATTAACCCATAATCCACGTGCATTAAAAACAATAATATCCCCTTCTTTTCCTTCAATAGTACCATTTTTTATATTTTCAGCATCTTTCCCTCTTAAAAATAACAAATCTCCTTTATGTAGGTTAGGTTCCATAGAACCTGAAACGACGACAACCATTGGTGTTTCTGTATTTAATGCGATTTGCATTATAAAATAAACTAGAAAAGCTCCAGAAAAAGCAACACCAAGTAAAATTATTGTTACAACAATCTTTCTTTTTAATGAAGTTTCCTTTTCATGTTTGACTGGTGCTTTAATATTTTTTCTTTTCATAGTTATAATTATATCGTCTTAAGGACTATGTAATTAAAACCCTAATTAAAATTTTGTAAAATCAATGAATCTATCGACAAATTATTGTAAAAAAATGCAACACTTTTAAGATTTTGCTCTCTTGCCCTTCTTTTAAAGTAGGGAATATTTTTTGTTTTATAATAATTTAGGTAAAATTTTGCATTAATATTTTAAACAATAGATTCTTGATTTTAATCATTCATTATCACTTACTATAAAACTGTTATAGGGTTAAGATGTTTTAAATGTTTGAGAAAACTCAATCATTTGATATGAATGGCCAGAATTATGAGGGTATTCGACAAAAGGTAGAGCATATTTTACAAAAAGATTTAATGTATTCAACTAATACAAAAAGGTTAGGGAAGACATTACTCCGTATAAGTTACTTCAATGAAGATATAGATAAAGAAGAGCAAAAAGATAATAGGATAACTATATTACAAGAACCGGAAAGAAGGGTCTATATTCAGATAAAGGGGTGGTTAAGAGATGATCAAATTAGGCAAATATGGGCAAAATTAGAAAATGATTTAAATTTATCTAAACAAATAAAACAGAAAAAAGTAACACTACCAAGTAAACAAGAAATCATACAAGAGATTATTGAACTAATAAAGTTAAAGGGATATATTATCGATTATAATGATGCTCAAGATTTTCTCGAAAATTTTCAGGAGAAATATGCTAGATTACCTAAAAATGAGGAGATAAGTTCAATAGCTAAGGGGTATGTAATTATGATTAATGAAGATTATCTCACAGAAAAGACCGAAGCATCAATTCAAAGTGAGCCCTTATCAGAAAGTATAGATCCAATATTAGAAGGAAATATGGATGAAATACAAGAAAGTTCTTATAATAGTAGTATGGTAGTACTTGAAAATCCCATTGGACGAAAAAAATGTCCTAGCTGTGGAAATGAGGGATTAATTCATGAAGTAGATGATAAAAACATTATTTTAATGGATTATCCGCGAATATTTGGCAAGAAGAATTGCTGTGCAGAATGTGGATATGAATGGCGGAAGTAAAAAATCCTTATTACTGCTTTTAGAGTGCATTTAAATAAAGTCTTAAATACTTTATTATTCAATGTGATAATATAATTATTTTAAAATTTATAATTCAGTAAAAATTCACTAAAAATACGAAGTGATAAAAATGGAAGATTATGCTATTATTTGTAATCCACTTGCTGGAAAGCAACAAAAAGGTAAAAGACCTATTGAATTTGCAAGTGAATATCTAGATAATTCTAACGTATCTTATAAATTATTTGATACAGAATATGCAGGACATGCTATAGAATTAGCCACTCAATTAGCAAAAGATGGATATCGTGTTATTGGAGCAGGAGGCGATGGAACATGTAATGAAGTTCTTCATGGAGTCATTAGCTCTAATACGGGAGTATTATGTGGTTTTATTCCTATGGGTTCTGGGAATGATGTACCCGCAGTAATCGGAATTATACCGGATATTAAAAGAGCATGTGAAATAATTGCGGAGGGTTTTACAAGTAAATGTGACGTTGGTTTAGCACTCAAAGATGATGGAATTAAGCGATATTTTCTTGGTGTGGGAAGTCAAGGGTTTGATGCTGAGGTTGCAAGAAGAGTAAATGAAACCAAAGTAAAAAATTATAATGCCATGGTTCTTAAGGCACTGTTTGCATGGAAAAGTAAAGAAGTAAAAGTTATAATGGATAATGAAACATATGAGGGACACGCGAATCTAGTAGCAGTAGGCAATGGAGGCTCTTATGGCGGTGGAATGTATATTTGTCAAAAAGCTAAAGTTGATGATGGTTTGTTTGATATCAGCATCGCAAATATTAAAAAACTCAAATTATTATTTCAATTCAAAAGAATGTACAGTGGCTCTTTATCACCCCATCCTAATATTTTTGAGTATCAGAGTAAGAAAGTTAGAATCGAAATGTTAAATCCAGAAGACGAATCATATTTATGTCAAGTGGACGGTGAAATGTTAGGAGATTTACCTGTTACTTATGAAACTTTAAAAGATGGATATGAATTTATTCGACCTCAAGTAAATGAAGTAGCAGAAGCATTTAAAGAGAAATATGGGCATTATTTCTGGGAATGTGATCATTAATCGATAAAATTAATTCTTTAAAATTATATGTCTGGATGGGATAATATTTTTACAAGAGGAGGAAAGGTATTTCTTGAACCTCATTCAGATATGGAAAGACAAGCGAAACTATTTAAGAAAAACAACGTTCATAAAATTTTAGATCTAGGATGTGGAACTGGTCGCCATCTTATATTTTTTGCCAAGAAAAATTTCGATATATATGGGCTTGATGGATCTCCCAGAGGTATTGAAATAGCAGAAGAATGGTTATCTGAAGAAGGATTAAGAGTAGAAACTGAATGTTGTAGAATCGAACATAGTTTCCCTTATGGGGATAATTTTTTTGATGCCATCATTTCCATTCAAGTAATTCATCATAATTTAATGGAAGATATTTTAAAAACTGTTAGAGAAATTGAAAGAGTATTAAGAAAAGGAGGTTATATTTTTATCACCTTCCCTTATTTAAAAAAGAATTCTCGAAATGACAAATGGGATCTAAAGAAGGTTGAAAAAGGTACTTATATCCCACAAAAAGGTAAAGAGAAAGGTGTTTTACATCATTTTTTTTCGCTGGAGGAGATTCAAGAAGTGTTTAAATCCTTTGACATATTAGAGAATCATATAGATAATATTAATCATAGAGCCATTTTAGGGGTAAGAAAATAAAAATAGTGCAAAATTGTGTAATTATAAATACATCTGAATGTTTAAATTCTAATTTATCCATAATATTATTAACTCAATTTTTAAGAGATTCAATTTTTTCATATGATGAGCACAAGAAATAAAGAGAACAGTACAACAAATAACAATAAGTACTGTTTTGGGTGTTTTATACTTATTATTGGCATAATCATTACTGTTGCTCTACCTAGCTTTGCATATATTAGTGGTTTTTTGATAGCCATAGGTGTCATTCTCTTAATCGCTATTTGTATATCAGAATCTGGAGATACTGGTAAAAGATCATATACTACTGTTAGCAGTATGCATAGGAGAGAGAACTGCCCAACATGTGGAAAATCATTATATGTGAGTTTATCTGGTGATAAGCGCTGTTACTACTGCGGTTATAAATTTCTCAGTGAATCAAGACAAATTTCTACTATCTCAGATAATAAGGTTGAGGAACCTAAAAAATCTTCTGATGTACAATTGATTCCACCAATTTCAGATTTAATACAAGGTAAAGAAACTTCAAAACCAATAACAAGTGTTTCTGAATTAAAAACTGAGGAGAAGCAAACTGCGTCATCAACTTCAGAGAAAAAAATAGAAAAATCATTTACAACTTGTCCTCACTGTAGACAGAAATTACCTTTAAGAGCTAAATTTTGCGCTTACTGTGGTCAAAAAGTTGATGTACTAAAGCCAATTCCACCAATTTCAGGTATAAAAGAAACGAATGGTCAGACAGATTTAAACTGGTTGAAGCATCAATATTATGATTTAGGGAGAAGCATGCAAGATATTGCAAATGAATTAGGTGTAAGTATGATAAGAATCAGAAAATTACTTAATAGAATTGAATCCATTTCAGAAAAAAAAGAAATAGAATCAATCACTGATGTTCCTCCATTAAAAACTGAAGAATTACAACCAACTCCATCAGTTATAGAAATAAGAAAAGAACCTCAGATATCTCCCGCTGAAGAAGCACAACCGATTCCACCAGTTTTAGAAATAAAAGAAGAGGAACCTATGATATCTCTTGCTGAAGAGGTACAACCGATTCCGGCAGTCTATGATAAAAAAGAAGAAAAACGTAAAAAAGAACCTCGTGCCTGTAAATTCTGTGGAATGAGGTTACCTAAAAATAAAGCTTTTTGTCTACAATGCGGAATGATAATAAAAATTAAGTAAATTATATAAAATTTCAATCCTATTTTTTTAGTTCAATCATATTCCTAGAAGGATTTGATTTGATGATATTTATTGTTAATATCGCAATTGCAGCGATGGCTATGGTAATTAAAAGAATCATAATTATTTCTATATTAAGTATATCTATATCTTTATTCCAAGGATAATTCCCTTCATATATGTAACCAGATGAGTTTAAATAATTATTATAAATGAATTGTTCTACAGTTCTACCAGTTATTTCTAAGCTGTTATTTGAAATATAGGTTATATTATCTTGAGTAGTGTGATGATATGGCCAAATTGGATTATCCCAAAAATTTATAATTAGATCTGCTGAAGGTATTCCAATATTAACAAATGCTCTGTGATCATCTATTATCTGATTCCTTTCAGGGTTAGAAGGGAATTGACTAGAATACCCCAATGCTCTACCAACTGCAAATAATTCATCTAACAATGAGGAAGTAGAATATTGTTCATTGATAAATCGTAAATTTATCCCCCCTACCATATCTAACAGAACCATGCAATCAAAATGTTCTGTTCCCGAATCATAAAAACTATTGATGTCAGTAACGAATCTCGTAGAACCTTCACACCAACTCCATCCATCCATCCCATAACCGCCACTATCTTCACCTTGATCTTCAGCATCGAAAAACAAAAACCATACTTGACAAGATAGGTTTTCCCTATTTTGATATAAGATTTCGGCTAATTCAATTAAAACAGCAGATCCACTGGCACCATCATTCGCCCCTGGCACGGGATCAGTTCTATTTAATAGATTAGGATCTTTTGTTGCCTTTGCACGTGAATCATAATGCGCCCCTAAAATGACAATATTACTATAATTTTGGTTTAATTTAAATAGAACATTCTGACATTCAGTTGAATGAGTTGTAAAATTATGTAAAAAGTAAGGAAAGTTGCTATCTACTTCTTTAAATTTAGAAATAAAGTAGTTGGTACAATTAATTCTCCCTTCTGTTCCAGGAATTCGAAAACCAATATCCAGTTGATCTTGAACATATTCATAAGCATTATCACCATTAAATTTTAATTCTACATCAACATTTTGAATCTCTAAATTATTGGTTGCAAAGTAAGGGAGATAGTAAGAAAGGAACCCTAAGAAAATAAAAATTAGTGGTATAATAAGTTTGAATTGTTTTCTAATAGTAATTCACCAAAATGTAAGGATCTTTAGAATATCAGCATTTTATTTTTTCCTTTTTCATAAGTCTTAATATTTTATAAAATTTTATTTATAATTAAATGGGATGCTTAATATGAGTAAAGAAAGATCAGAATTGGATTTATCGAAATTACCTTTTATGGATAGTAACCTCGATCTCGAAAGTAGAGTAGAAGATTTGCTTGAACGATTGACTTTAAGAGAAAAATTTTTACTGAGTGCTGGTAGACGTATGTGGTATACAAAACCAATAAGGAGATTAGGTATTAAATCATTTGCAATGCATGATGGACCTCATGGTGTTCGTGTGGACTATAAAGGGAAAATACAATCCACCTATTTTCCTTCAGCTATATGTAGAGCTGCTACATGGAATCTCGAATTATCTGAAAGGTTTGGTATAGCAATAGCACAAGAAGTAAGAGATGTTGGGGCTCATATGATACTTGCGCCAGGAATAAATATTCAAAGAACTCCTATGTGTGGGAGAACCTTTGAATATCAAACAGAAGATCCATATCTAAATAAAGAATTGGTTGTGTCGGTAGTAAAAGGTATTCAGAGTCAAAGGATAGCAGCATGTGTTAAACATTTTATTTGTAACAATCAAGAAACTAATCGTTTTACTGTAAGCTCAGAAGTTAACGAAAGGGTTTTACAAGAGATATATTTTCCGGCATTCAAGGCAGCTGTTCAAGAAGGAGATGTTTGGTCGGTTATGAGTTGTTATAACAAAGTAAATGGAATTTACGGTTCTGAGCAAAATTATCTCCTTCGGGAAGTATTAATGGATTCATGGGGATTTAGAGGTTTCGTTGTTTCAGACTGGGTTGCAACCAAACGAACAACAAGCACAGAAAGTTGTATAAACGCAGGTTTGACTCTTGAGATGCCATCTATGGATAAATATATCCCAAGTAAAATGCAAAAAGCTTTTGAAGAGAACAAATTTACTGAAGAAGTAATAAATGATAATATAAAGCGACTACTAAGAGTTATGTTTCTCGTAGGTCTTTTTGATGATGAAAATACCTTGCCACAGGGTAATCGAAATACTGTTGAACATCAAAACTTAGCTCGGGAAATAGCGGAAGAAGGAATAGTACTTCTTAAAAATCAAAATAAGATCCTACCCCTAAATTTAGAAAGGATTAAAAAAATTGCTATTGTAGGTCCAAATACAAATTTAAAAACTTCAATCGGAGGAGGGAGTTCTCAAAATTTCCCACCCTACGAAATCACACCTCTAGAAGGTATTAAATTAAAAAGCAAAGAAAAGGTTGAGATTGTTGATTCTCCTGCAGAAGCAGAAGTGACTATTATTTTTACGGGGTTAACACATGAAAGAGGAATGGATTCTGAGGCGGAAGACAAAACATCTTTTAATTTACCATCTGATCAAATTAGACTAATTGATAATACTATTAAAGAAAATCCAAATACTGTGGTTATTATTATATCTGGAAGTCCTGTATCAATGATAGAATGGATTGATAAAGTACCTGCTGTAATACAAGCGTGGTATGGGGGAATGGAAGCAGGACACGCCATTAGTTCAGTCATATTCGGTGATGTTAATCCCTCGGGAAAACTTCCCATTACTTTTCCTAAAAAACTTAAGGATTCACCTGCTCATGTGTCTGAGAGAACATTTCCAGGAGATAAAAAAGTATTTTATGAGGAGGGTGTTTTTGTTGGATATCGTCATTTTGATAGAAAGAATATTGAACCACTTTTCCCATTTGGTCATGGATTATCTTACACTAATTTTACTTATGAAAACCTTAAGATCAGCAATGATAAAGTGTCGGGTGATGATACATTTATTGTTTCGGTTGATGTCACGAACTCAGGTGAGTTTATTGGAGCGGAGGTTGTTCAGTTATACACTCAAGATGTTGAATGTAGTACAGAAAGACCGCCTAAAGAACTAAAAGGTTTTGAGAAGGTTAAATTAGAACCTAATGAAAAGAAGACAATCAAATTTGAATTAGGAAAAGAAGATCTCTCTTTTTTTAATGAAGAAAAGGGAAAATGGGCAGTAGAAAAAGGAGTGTTCAATATAATGATAGGTAGCTCATCAAGAGATATTAGACTACAGCATCAAATTGAATATGACTAATATGTAAATATTTTTTGGTTCACATTTACCATCCTCTGAATCCTATTAAAATATTTGCTACTTTTCAAGTTTCCAAATCAGGGGTTTATCTATTTTGCTTTCACCATTCCAAACTATCTTATTTTCTTCAATTGAAAATTTTTCTATCTTTCCATTTATCAAAATAGTTTTAAATTGATCAATCTCTTCTTTACTTAATTCTAAAGACAATGTCCAATTACCTCCCCTTTTAGGTTTATACCATCCAGAATAACCCCTTTTAGTTTTTTCTAGGCTAAGAAGGGGGGAAGAAAATTTATATTGTTCTTTTGGCAAACTAGGTCTTAATTCTACACCTTTACGAGTAAATTTCACACCAATAAGACTTGAAGTGTTGAATAATGGCCAAGCATGGGGGTGTAAGTTAAAAACCGGAAAATCAGTCCAAGCTACTCCAACAATACCCATCGATTCTACATCTTCAGATATTGTTTGTTCACCAGTAATAAGAGGTTCGTCAAATCCCGTTTGACCTGGGTATTTAGATAAATCTGAATTGTAAGTATCTGGACCGCTCCATATACCATACCACACGTCAGGATAATTTTCAGCATGATAAGCTAGAGTATTTTTTTTCCATTCATCCCAAGCCATTTCATTATCAATAAAAGTTAAAGCCCAAATTAAGGTCCCGTTTATCGAAGGCCATATACCTCCATTTGTTCCTCGTCCTAAGCTTCTGGCGCTATTAATTCCTTTACTGAGTAATTTAGCACCAATTTTTGAAGGTTTACGCATTAAATTATCTATGGATTGTACTAAAATTAACTTTTGTTCTTGATTTGCAGCATCTCCAATAATAGCCCATGGTTGAGGTTCCAACCATAGTTGGTCCTCTCCTATCCAACCAAGATTTTCTGTAAGCCATGCTCTTCTAAACCACTTTCCAGCCCATTGAGTTCGAACAGTTTCACGTTGATTATTTGAATAATTTAAAGCTTCATTAGCTTTATCTTTTTCTTCAATAAAATTCAACATCTCAGAAAAGATTTTAAGGGTATATATTGCCATTGCCGCATTTAGAACGCTTTCCGCCTTTTCTTGTATCTCATCATGCGTCTCTTGAGGTATATTTCCTATGATTACTCCATCATTCCAATCGCCATTAGATAGACGTTGGAGTCCATGTATCCCCGTCCCAGTCTTTTTGGTAAGATGTTGATAGCAACGGTAAATCAAATCAAGAACTGTAGTTACTTCTGGGTTTGATTTATAAATAGGGTAAGTAACAATTCTTTCATTAAGAAATTCAATATCACGGTATGCAAGAATATATTCACTAGTTAACCATAATAACCACATTTCTAGGTCACTGGGTTTAAAAGGTATTGGTAATATTTGTCCATTTCCTGTAATTCCATAAGGAATTTCACCATTTTTACTAACTGTTTTTAAGGTATATCTTATAATATTTTTTACGATACTTGGTTCGATAAAAATAAAAGGTAAAGCATGTTGCAAAGGGTCACGTGCAGCTCCTTGGAAACCTATTATATATTGATAAACATGTCCTTGAGAAAGTATATGTTCCTTAAAAAAACTATCATAAGTCATTGCTCCTCGTAGATAATAATTATGCCAGGTGACTTCGCGATTTACCCAAGGTTGATCTTCAATGGATAATTCAATTTTTTTACTATTCCATTGTTCACATGATTTCTTTAATAAAAGGGGTAAATTTTTACTATATTTAGTGATAAGATTTTCAATATCGAACCCTTCAGGGAGATATCCATACAAGAAAAACAAAGTATGACTTTCACCTGATTCTAAATACATCTGACGTTCAAGAAACATTGCACTTTCTGTACCAGAAGAACTAATATTATTATTGAGTGCTTTTCTAATACCATCTGGAGATTTAATCCCACCACTTCCAAAAAATTCCATTTCATTAGTGCTTACACCATCTGCATTTGCATCTAATGATATTAAAAATGTTTTTGGAGGAAATTTATCCTCAAATTCTGGTACAAGTTTATCTGGATCGAATTTACCTTTTAAATCCTCTAAAAATTTTTCCTCTTGAAGTCCTTTCCCATTATTAATGATTTGAAATTCATGGAGAAATTGTTCACTGAATTCATGACGAAGTTTCCTTGGATGCTTATTAGTTTGCTTCAATAATAATGCCATATAAGCCTTTGATGAAAATTGGTACATGTTACATCCCCAATATTCTATCCAACGAAGATCAGATGCTTCTTTTCTATTGTTTGTAATAGTAATTTGAGAAATTAGAACTGGATCATCACCAAATGGCGCAAATATTATCTGATTAACATTATAATCCTGACTTTCAACTTTTTTTTTGAAATAACCGATTCCAAAAATTCTCTCGAAGGTATCTCCATTACCTAAATATAATGTACTTAACAAATTTTTGCCATCTGTTAGATAACCAAAACCTCCAGCATAATGCCCATGTTCGGGATCATATTCATTTAAATACTTTGGACTTCCCTCATCTTGTCTAACTTGGATATAACCATAATTTGATGCAACACCCACTAATCTATCATTCCCAACTAGATGTAAGTGTTCCGTTTTTGAACGCCACTCGTTATTCATTGGTGTTACTGCTTTTGGATCTTTTATTTGATTACAAGTATAGCGGTAAGCTGGTAATCCAAACTCATCTTCAATCCATTCGCCAAAATAACCCGATCCAAATGCTTTTTTACTCATTTTTTTCATATCTCCTAAGCTTAATATGATATTTTTTTAAAAATAAACATTCCTTCTTAATATTAAGATCCAAATTTAGATTTTAGAATACTGAGACATATTGCACCATATAAAATGATTTTCCTCAATTTTAATTTTTTGAGGAGTTTGAAGTTCACATTCTTTTGTTCGGGCATCAGATGAACAACGTGGATTGAATGGGCATCCCAATGGAGGATTTATCGGACTTGGAACTTCACCCTCGATTACAAAACTAATTTCTTGATTGAAAGGATCAATTTCAGATCTTGAAGAGAGAAGTGCTTTGGTATAAGGATGTGCGGGATTTGAAAAAATTTGTTCAACACTACCAATCTCAACAAAACGACCGAGGTACATAACTGCAACTCGGTTAGCAATATGGTTTACAACGGATAAATTATGTGTGATAAATAGAAAGCCGTACCCATATGATTTTTGTAATCCTTTGAGTAAATTGAGGATTTGGGCTTGTACAGATACATCAAGGGCAGATGTAGTTTTCCAAAAGCAGCAGTTCTCCATCCTTCTTTTCCTAAAGTTTTTGTTATTGTAGGAATATCTTCAGATAATCTCATACCATTACTCCTTACTCCATGAACGTTAGGATATAATCCTGTGAGCATTGTTGCTCTATTAGGCATGCAATATGGGCTGGTACAAAATGCGTTGGTGAATCGAACCCCTTCACTCGCTAATTTATCTATATTAGGTGTTTTCAAAATAGAATTTCCAGAACAACTAATATGATCTGCACGCTGTTGATCTGTCATTATGAACAAAACATTCATTTGCTCGCTAATTTTAGACATCTCCGTATAATAAACTATTTAATTGAGATATTAATAAGAAGAAAACTTATTTTGTAATATTTGTTATAAAAAGAATATAAAACATTAACATTTAGGTTATTATATTAATTATTTAAATTAAAAATATCTTATTGATTCATTAACTCTATATTTTTAAATTAGTGATTTACAAAAGTGCATAAAAAGGAGTAAAAAAATGGTTAACCGATTGAAGGAAAAAGTAGTTATAATTGTCGGAGCAGGTCAACAGCCAGGAGATGCTATAGGAAATTGAATAGCTATATCAATTCTTTTTACCCGTGAGGGTGCAAAAGTGATGTTGGGGGAGATTGAATACTTAGGGTAGGTGATAATTTAAAATGATTGTAAAAGAAGATTTAGAAGAAGCAAAGGAGAGAATGAAAGCTTGGTGGGATCATGAAACTACTGATAGACCTACAATTGCATATAATATTCCAGAAAGTTCGAACTCTACAAAGGCACTTATCGCATCAGGTATGTTAAATTATGATTTAGGCAAAAATTGGGATGGAATTGAGCCAATTTTAGACACCCTCGAAAGTAATAGTGATGGTTTAGTTTGGGGTGGTGAATGCATTCCCCGGTATTTACCTAACTATGGTCCTGGGGCAATGGCCGCAGTATTAGGTGCAGCACCTGAATATAAATCAGGTACTATATGGTTTCACAGAAGAACCGAGGTGAAAGATATTGTTCCTCTTCTTGAAAGTG
>Ga0114930_10003785_pt1 | contig 13053 bp, 7 predicted proteins | sample AnhtaG_FD_87300 | JGI IMG/M metagenome (GOLD analysis project Ga0114930, IMG submission 87300) | Deep subsurface microbial communities from Anholt, Denmark to uncover new lineages of life (NeLLi) - Anholt_01485 metaG | ecosystem: Environmental > Aquatic > Marine > Oceanic > Sediment | place... | reverse complement strand
TGAACTCGTTTAATTTTTCACCCTCACCCTAACCCCGAGTACTCGGGGTACAAACAGGTATAAATTAAATTACTCTCAGCCAGAAGCAGATCCGCCTAAGGCGGAAAAGAGCAAAGTCAGATGGCTAAATCTTTAAAATTATTCAAAAATCTACTTATTAATGTTATCGGCTTACTTTTCGGAACGCTTAGTATCTGCTGTGCGGTGGGGCAGACGTACAGTTACTTTTGTTCCAGAGCCTACTTCACTTGTTATATCAATATCCCCATCATGACTTTTTATAATACCGTATGCTGCAGAAAGCCCTAATCCGAGTCCGGGTTGTTCGCCGCCGCCAAAGGCGCCTTTTGTAGTTACAAACGGATCAAAAATATTCTTAAGAAGAGAGGGTTCAATCCCTTTTCCCGTATCCTCAAATGTGATTTCAACCCAGTTATCGATTTGACGTGTGCTGATTGATAGTGTTCCGCCGTCTTCCATGGAGTCTCGTGCGTTGGAAATAAGATGCAAAAAGACCTGTGAAATCTGATTAATGTCACACACAACATGAGAAGTTTTGCCGAACGAGGTTTTTACTTTAATGCCGTTTTTGGTTAATTCCGACTTCACGAGGTTTAGAATGGACTGCAGCTCGGTATGGAGGTTAATTTTAGTTTTTGTCATCTGATGCCGACCGGCAAAAGCGAGTAATTTCTTGATTACCTGTAACGCCCGGTTTGATAATTTAAAAATTGCCTTGAAGCTTTTTTTGTGCTCTTCTTCATCAGTGCTCAGTAAACTTAACTCGCTGTAACCCATTATTGCAGCAAAGATATTATTAAATTCATGGGCAATACCTGCCGCAAGAACGCTAATACCCGACATCTTCAGCGAGTTGAAAATGTATTGCTGGGTTTTATGCAATTCTGTAAAGGTTTGGCGTAAGTTTTTATTTGTTTCTTGAAGTGATCGATTTGTTTCTTTAAGCTCATCAAATAGTCGGATATTACCGATTGCAAGCCCGAGGTCATTCATCAGGATATTTAAAAAGTGTATTCTCTCTACAGGAACAGCGTGTTTTTTACCATAGCTAATATTTATTACGCCTTCGGGTTTATCCTGATTTAAAAGCGGTATGCATATTAAGGATTGAACCTCCACCCGCATCCCATCAAAATAAATAAAACGCTCATCAACAGAGGTGTCGGGAACATAAACGACCTGTTTTTGTTCGAGCACCCATCCTGCGGCGCCTTCTCCAACTTTAAATCGTTTCCCTATCTCCAGGATATAGCTTTCATCTTCGAGGTCAAATGTAGTTTTTGAGCCGACTGCATAAAGTTCTAATTCACCTTTCTTATGATTAAGCAGCAGGATTGAACAGTTATCAGGCAGCATCTCATCATATAATAGGTCTACTATTTTTTGACATGTTTCATGTATATCAAAAACATATGCCAGTAAATCGCCAATTTTACGAAGAAAAGAAAGCTCATGAACCTTTTCTTCATAGCTGTTTTCAAGGTCACCGAGCGTTTTGGAAAGTAAAGAGACTCTTTTTTCTAACTTTTTTATCTTTTCTGAATGCATTGCAATAATTCAATTAATTAATGTATCACATGAATCAGAGTTTCCATCTTCTCGCGTAAATTTTGAATATCCTGCCTGATTTTTTTCAGTTGTGAATCCTCTAATTTTAGCACTGAAAAAGTTTCCGGTTCGATTTGAATAGGCAGGATGCTGCCGCCTTCTCCAATTTTCTCTTCCTGACAGATAATATTTGTCAGATATGTCAGGTACGTAAGAGATGAATACTGTTGAGGAGCCTCCGCAGGATAGTGATGATACCTGATTGCACTGAGCAATTCATCAGGAAAATCCCATTTCTCCCCTAAAAAATATCCTACTTCAGTATGATCTAAATCTATGACTTTTTCTTCAGCCTCACGTATAGAAATATTTTCTTTCGCTTTAATTTTCATCGCCTTATGATAGTCGTCTCCAAAATAGCTGTCGAGAACCACTTTACCAATATCATGTAATAAGCAGGCAATGAACGCTTTGTCAGGTTCGTAATAATTCGTTTTTTCTGCAATCATTTTTCCAAGATATCCACATGCTATGGCATGCAGCCAGAACTTCTCTTTATCAAAATAAGATTTGCTGTTTTTATAGGGAAACATGCTGAATATGGAAACACTGAGTGCGATATTTTTTACCATGTCGAAACCGAGGATGACAACCGCTCGCGAGAGGCTGCTGACACGCTTTGAATAGCCATAATAAGCGGAATTCGCCATATTAAGTATTTTGGCGGTTATCGACTGGTCATTTTTAATTATTTCCTGCAACTCATTAGCTGACGAGCGGGGGTCGTCTATGGTTTCCAGGATTTTTTCAAAGATAATAGGTAAGGTAGGAAGCTTTTTGATGCTTTTAATTATTTCTTGACGTATGTCGGGATGCATGATGACCACCTCTTTATGGTAAGTTTACGAAATTTAATGGCTCAAAACAATAAAAATATTATTTTGGCATGTTTTTCTTTCATAAAGTGTGCTAACATATGGATGAAACGATTCCCAACCTGCGGAGCCTGACGGTTAACAAGGCTCCTGCGCCGATTTTTACGATATCGGTTGGGATAAAAATAATAAATCCAACCCATAGTATCGATAACGCTTCTCCCAGAATATTCTCAGCATAAAAAAACAAAAATGATATACCAAAAATATATATGATTACTGCTCCAATTGAGTATATAAAGATATATTTTACGATTAGTGCTATGCTGCTTGTACTATGTTCTTTCTGATGTACAAACCGCCTGCTCAAAATACCCATTATAAACGCCGCTACAGGAAATCCGAGTAAATACCCGAATCCTGGGTGAAATATGTAGCCGATACCACCGCCGCCGGAAAAAACGGGTACTCCCAGAAGTCCGACTGCAAGATAGAGACACTGGCTTAAAAATCCACCGGTCGGACCCAGCAGTCCCGCCGCAAGAAAGACAAACAATGTCTGTAGTGTGAATGGTACAGGAGGTACAGGAATACGCAGAAAAGCTCCAACAGCCGTAAGTGCAGCAAAAAGTGCAGCAAGTAAAGGCATTCGTATTGCATCGATTGTCCTCGGTGGATTTGATACCCGCTCATGTGAAGAATGCATCGGTAATTCTACAATATTAATATAATAAAACGATAATAAGATTTAAATAGAAATTATGTATTTTTTATATCTCGCTCCGGAGGAGTCCCTTCTGGGCAAAGACGCACTGCGAAGCGGTCACTCCGTGAAAGATCGCAAAGTATAAAAATTAATACAATTGTAAAATTATTAGCATGAATAATTCATAAAATTCATTAATTTTGTAGATAAAATCTTGATCCCTTACCGGGTACTCGGAGCGAGAAACTTGCATTCTGCATTATACATTTTTCATTCTACATTAGTTTTTAATTATCAATAATGGTATCCTAAGGAAAAATATATTCGCTCGGTATCGTTAAACGCTATACCGTATCCCAGCTCAATGGGACCAATAGGTGTATTCATAGAAGCAACAACACCAAATGCGTGTTGAAAATCTTTGAATTTTACGTGCTGATTTTTTTCGACTACATTTGCCAGATCCCAGCGAAATCCAATATACGTATCAAACATGTTCTGTAAAGGGAGTTTAAATCGGTATCCCAGGTTTGATGCGACGATCATCCGTCCGTGTAAACTATTCAATCTTTTACCAAAAAAAGTATGTAAACCGCCCCATCGGAATCGCTGAGCATACGGCAGGGTTTCGTCGGAAAAACCGATTACAACTCTCGGTTCAAAGGTATGTTTATTATTAAATGTGTATACATAACCGAGAGAAGAATAGAACTTGATATACGATAGCTTACTGCCTAAAAGAGGAGTGGCTGTTTCGTAGTATATTTCATGAAAATTACCCTGGCTTGGAAACGGAAACTTATTACGCGTATCTACTACCGACCGGAGTGTAATTGTTCGTAAGTCAATCCTCTCATTGACTTTATCGATGAGAAAATCCGTCATATACGGCGATAGTGAAGAAAATGGAAATGCTTCAACTTTGATTTTATCAATATCTAATTTTATAGATACCGCACCGAATCGACTGAGCTGCCTGCCAAAAGAAATCGAGCCGCCAATACGGGTGTCCTTAAAATCGCCCCGCCTGACAAAGTTGTCGAATTGATTAGTCAAAAAATCTTTTCTTGAAGTGTAATGGAAATCTCCACTCATAGTCAAGTATGAGACAAATATCCGGTCAATGCGAAATTGATACCGGTAGTCTGCTTCGCGAGCACCATACCGGAGATGGAGCAGTGATTTCATTCCAAGTCCACCAAAATTATCATCAGCTAATTCGACAAATCCTTTACTCTTCTGCTCAAGGTCATACCGTGCGCCAAATCGAACAATTTCATATTTCTTTTCTTCGAGGTTAATCTGAAGGATGCGCCTGCCCGCTTCACCGGCAAATGTCGGGTATACCCGCTGAAACAGACCCGTACCATATATATTGTTAATTCCCCGTTGGGCTTTATTAAAATCAAATATATCGCCCCCTGTGATCGGCATTTCCCGCTTTATTACATGTGGCTGCGTCTTCTTATTGCCTATAACCTGGACTCCACTTATTCGTCCTTCATCAATGCTGACCGAAAGTGTTTGCTCTGACGGGTCTATGTGAAAATCAATCACCTGTGCAATTGAATAACCTTTTTGATTATACTTTTCCAGAATATCCAGTATGAATTTCTCTCCATGGATATGGTTAAATACATTATTTTCACCGGGCACATACAATTGTTGCAATTCCTCTTGTAAAAATACTGTGCTGCCGGCGATATTTATTGTTTTGATAACAGGGTTTTCAATGACCCGGTATTCAACCGTAGTTGAATTTTGTCCCGCCCCCGAGTACCCGGGGTCAGTTTGTGAAGCTTCGGGATTAATGACAGCTTTGACGTCTTCAAAATAACCGGTTGCGAAAATAGCCTTGAGGTCGTTTTTAATCTTGCTGTCGGAGGTCTGGTTATAAGGTAGAGTAGAAATATATTTCTTAATGAATTCTTTCGATACATATTTATTGCCGGTAATATCGATCTTATTGACGTTATATAAGGGTGAATAATTGTTATTTTCATCTGCCTCTCGCAATTTTTTTCGAACAACAGGAATCATTTTACGAGCGGCTTCGCGACCAAGGGCAATAAAATCAGGAATGGCTTCTGAATCATATGCTTGCAAGCTGCCTAAGTCCGGAGTAATGACCACATCTGCGTTTTTGAGCGCCTCCTTATTGCGCGATTCCTGCATAATGGATGTCACCTGGTCAACATGCTCCCAGGGCTTTTGCATTTGTTCAAGACTCCGCATCGGAGCTGTTGTGTTTACCGTAACCACAATATCACTGCCCATATCGCGTGCTACATTTGTCGGAATGTTGTTCGTCAGACCTGCGTCCCAGTAGTAATTGCCGTCTATCTTAACCGGTGAAAAGAGCAGCGGCACGGAAATGCTGGCAAGAATTGCAAGCGATAGGTTGCCTTTTTCAAAGACGGCTTCCTCACCGGTCAGCATATTTGTGGCAACAATCCGCATCGGAATTCTAAAATCATTGAAATCTGTGTGCGGATGGAAGCTGGCGCGAAGAATCAGTGAATTTAATATTGTGGAAATCTGTTGTCCCTGGCTTACCGCCTGCGGGATATAGGGGGTTATGCCTTCAAACCGGATTTCAAGTAAATGCCGGTTGAGTTCTCTTTTTTGTTCGACAAACATTGTTGAACGCTCAGGTACATCGAAAAAGAGCTCTCCCCAGTTTGTTTCGAGTGCCAACTGTTCCAGTTCTGCAGGGGAATATCCGATCGCATACAATCCGCCGACAATCGAACCCATGCTCGAACCGGCTATATAGTCAACCGGAATACCCGCTTTTTCGAACTCATCAAGAACTCCAATCTGTGCGAATCCGCGCAATCCACCCCCGCTTAGTGCGACTCCCAATTTAGGCTGCACTACTTTCCGGTAATGGAACGGCCCCAACTTGACCGATTCGTATTCAAGCGTGATGATTCGCGTGTCCGGCGATGAATTCGAATTATGCTGCGGAAAAGCGGTTGAAATCCGGTATGAAAAAAGGAATACCAAGCCGAGCATACAATTAAAACACAATCGGTAAATATTATGCGGTATCTTTATTGAAGTAATTAATCTATGCATTTTATATTAACCAGTTATCTTGGCTCATTCATAAATTTATAAAAAGTAAATAGTATTTTCAGACAAATCTGATCTTTAGATAAGTAAAAACAATTCATTATCCCGAAGATTCGGGATAGAATAAAATAACAAAGTTTTTTGATTCCAAAAATGATAATATTTATCTATCTTAAATAATAACAATTATTTATTATTTCTTTGTGTTCTTTGCGATCTTTGTGGTTTATGAATTATTCAGGTTATCAGCTTTTAGTTTTGTGCTATAAGTCTCTTAAGCTGACCGCTAACCGCTGAAATCTGACAGCTATGTCCATTATCATTAAAAGGTAAAAAAAGTTTTCTACTTAGTCAACAATAATTTGTAATGAGCGTTACAGGTTTTTTCATTGTTTTTTCACATCATATTGGCTATATTATTTTAATATGCGATAATTTAACCACAAAGACGCAAAGAAATATTAATGAATAATGCAAAATGAATAATGAATAATGCAAAATTTATTGGTGTTATCACCAACAGCTAAATATTGTGTTGGTCATCCCGCTAAGCGGGACCAATACACAGCGGAAAGGAACTCTCTTAATAATTTTGCAATTTATAATCTTATTTTGCATTTCGCATAAATTTTCTTTCTTTGTGTCTTTGCGTCTCTGCGGTTTAATATTTTTTATATTTTTTACTATGTCTGAAAATAAAATACTCTTTATATCAGATGCTCATCTCGGCATGAACGAGCGGGAAGTTGATAAGGAGCGTGAGCGGAAGCTCGTTCGTTTTCTCCGCACGTCTCTCCAACCCGGCGACCGCCTCTTCATTGTAGGCGACCTTTTCGACTTCTGGTTCGAATACCGTACCGTCATTCCGAAAGATTATATACTTGTTCTTTCCTGCCTGCAGGAATTGACCGAAGACGGCGTAAGAATCGACTACGTTGCAGGGAATCACGACTTCTGGGCGGGCGAATTTTTTCAGAAGAATCTTGGGCTGCATTTTCATCCCGAACCGCTCAGAGAAACAATCGGGGATAAAACCTTTTACATCATACACGGCGACGGCTTGAAAAAAAATGACCGGAGGTACAGATTCTTAAAACGTGTATTCCGCAGCCGGTTAAACATATTTCTATACCGCTGGCTGCATCCCGACCTCGGCGTACGGTTTGCCAGATGGTGCTCGGGCTCGAGCAGGAAATATACAGAGAACAGGGATTTCGGCGGGGAAGACGAGTACATCTCATTCGCAGAAAAGCTCTTTTCTGGCGGCGTCGACCACGTCATTATGGCGCATACTCACCGCCCCTTCGAACACAAAACCGGCAGCGGCAAAACCTTAATCAACCTCGGCGACTGGATCAACCACTACACCTACGCCCAATTCCACAACAACACTCTCACCCTCGAAACGTACAAATCAGAATGAAGAAAGGGCTCATCCTCACTTTTATTTGAACAAAAGGATCAAGTAAATACCATTTGTCATTTCGAGCGAAGTCGAGAAATCTCGTAGTTATGAGTTTTCTCCAAAACATTTGGGAGTGTAATTACAATAAATGAATACTTTATAAAGTAATGAATTGATTTAAGTGAAGAAAAATAAAAAACAAGATTTCTCGACTTCGCTCGAAATGACATTAGAGAATCTATTCATTATTGATTGTTTAGCTCATTTTAAACAGAATCTCTTAGCTGTCGAAGGTGTTCTTCACCTTCGACTTCTTTCACTTTTTTGTGTATATCAAAGCTGGCGAGGTGAATCCCGAAACTTCGGGATCGCCGAGCAACTATAGACGGTTATATGATAAAATGTTCCCCCGAGTATTCGGGGGATTAATGCTCTCCGTATTAATAGCCTAATATTTTATGTTCTTACAAAGTTCTTACAAATTCATTTGCTTGAAGCTATTCATAATTATACGTTATCTCAAACACTCGAATTATTTCCGGTTCTGTGGCATCATGGTAAAAATCTACCGAATAAAGTCTGTTATTTTTGACAAAACTACGTAAACCTATGTGAAGACTTTTAAAAGTGTATAAATATACACCATTTTTATCAAAAATATCTACTGTTGCATCGAGTTTATTATCATATCCTGTATTGATTTCTTCCGAGTATTCTCCTGCAACCACCCAAACATTATCGTAATCATCGACAAGAATTTTTCTTAAAATCGGGGGATATTTTGGTAAAGCCGCTCTCCCACGATATTCTTGACCCGGAAACATTTTTTCAAAGTTCTTCCTTGCTTCTTCTCTTCTTTTAGTATCATAATCTCTTGCGGTTTGAGAATAGGGTATTCTTTTGTATGTTCTGTCGAAAGAAAGAAGCAGATTACCCTCAAAATCAAATTTATTGATTGCATATTCTGTGGAACTTGCAGGGAAATAAATCTCATTTTGTGAAGTAATCGCATCACCTACGTTAAAATTAGGTCTGCTCTTTGCCCCATTTTCATAAACAAACGAAGCTATAAGATTAATAACCTCGAAATCTTTTGTCATTTTTTCTATTATATAAGCAGGCTTACTTGGACCTCCGTTAATTTCAACTCGTTCTTTATCTACGCCGGATTGAGAGTACACTGTTCTTGAAACCTGTTTTAGAACAATAAAAAAATCATCATACGCCTTAATAAATTCATAATTATCCAACGGCATACGAATTAATTCCACATACTTACCATCCATATCCCACACTTTAATGTTAATGTTATTCGTACTCAAAATTTGCTGATTGATATAGAATTTATTATCATGTATGCTAAACAACCTGGGCCTTATTAACTCATTTGGACCTTCGCCTTCCCGACCCATAGTCTTAATGTAGTTGCCATTCCTGTCAAACTTAGTAATTGTTGATTCATAAGAACCGAGCAAATAAAGATTATCTTCATCGTCGACTTCCATCTCATACACAGCCGATATGAAGAAGTCTTCCTTTTCTCCGAACGTTTCAATAGTGTGTAATTCTTTAAGCGTCACAAATTCTTTATCTTTGTACTTCGGAGATACGTTATGAACATTCCTTACTCCTTCAATCACCTCGACCTTGAACGTATCTTCCTCCCGGCTGCATGAAAATGCAACAAATACAAATATTGAAATGAGTAAGAATAATTTTATGAACCTCATTTTTTAGCCTCATTTTAAATGGTTGGCAGGCATTACCCCCATAGAATAGTAGGTCAGACATTCCTGTCTGACACTTAAAAATGTATATAATTTTTCTATTTCTCTACAATTTTGTATTCATATACGCACATTTCATTGTAGGCATCCACTAAAAATAATCGATCATCATAGATATGCATCGAACCAAAGTATTTTTCTACGGGAAGTGACCCGAGAAATATACCTTCAGGATCAAAAATATCAAACCTGAATAACTCTGCCGCCAGCACATAAGGGTCGGGATATTTTTCCCTGTCATCTTCTTCGCCCTGTCTCCGCCATGTAATCGTCCATATACGCCCCTTGTGGTCAACACCTAAGCCCTCAGAAACATAACTTATCCTTCCTCTTTCTATCTCCCTTGGTGTTAGACCACCTTTATTATTATAAACATCCATAACCTGTTTTTCTTTTTTATGCGTTATCTCAAAATCAAGCGGACGGTCAGTATTCATAAGGAGTTCACCTTCCGCAGAATATTTTTCTATTCTGTTCTGGTGTTCAAAACAAACATAAATGTTCGTGTTTTTATCAACGGAATAATCGAAAGAATTACCTATTGTGTTAAAAGCTTCGTCTTCATATATTTTAGGTTCAACAAATTCCCTTAATTTTTTCCCATTAGTATTATAAATTCCAATCAAATCAGATGCTTCAGATTCAGGTAAAAGTCTACGCACCATTTCTTTTGAATTTAGTATCCGTAAGAAGCTAATACCATTTTCATCCTCATAAGAAAATCGCTTAATTTCTTTCCCTTGTGCGTCTAAAACAATTATACGTGATGGTGAATATCGTGTTGACATCATAACATCATAAACATATATATTGCCCTTAGAATCGATGTCTATTGCAAATGGCATATCAAATTCACTTGGTCCCTCGCCCTTTCTTCCGAAACTTGCAAGAAATTTACCCTGGGTATTAAATTTTTGGATCCTGTAATTTCCTGCGTCCAGCACGTATAAATTTCCCTCACCATCGAGTGCGATATCGCGCGGCTGGAAAAACAAATAATTATCGTCCGTAGCCTCAAACTCGCCTATCTGCTGAACAAACTCCAGCGCAACTTTCGGTTCATCGCCCCACTGCGGTTTATAGTTATGTATATGGCGCACGCCTTCAATAACTTCGACGGTGTAATATTCTTCTGGTACAGTCTCACGGCTGCAATTCCACAGGCAAACCGGGATAAGTAGCAGCAGTAATAGTGTAATTTTGTTGTTCATGATGCCACCTCTTGCAGATTAAAATAATGAAATGATTAAAAATTGAATTGTGCGTTTTCTATGTTGGTGATCCCGCTAAGCGGGACCAACATAGAACATTATGATTGAAAATTAAAAATTTTTATCTGTCACACAAGTGATGGCTCTCGTTATTGGTAATCCCGCTAAGCTGGACCAACAAAGAACATATTACTGAAAATTTTACGTTACAATATAACATACAAATAATTTGCTATGATGTTCGGAATATAACTAATTATTTAGTATTTTCCTATGGTTATTTGTCAATACAGCTGATAAAAACCTTTTGTATTATACTATTATTATGACCTATTAAAATTCATTTTTACCTTGATAATTTTAAAAAAATTTTAATGGATATTATACCAACAAATCAATATATTGTTTCATGTATTTGTGATTTTGCAAATCTTGGGTATAAATTGATGATCTCGAAAATATAGTAATTAACCGCAGAGATCGCAGAGAAGGTTAATATGGAAAAGATTAACCTATGACTACAGATAATTCGACAATGATCGGCATAGACACCGGGGGCACCTTTACCGATTTTGTGTATATCCGAAACGGACGGATTCATGTGCTCAAGGTTCTGTCGACGCCTGATAATCCGGGGGAAGCCGTCCTCGAGGGAATCCGGAGAATTCAACGGGAATCAGCATTTGCATATTCTGTTATTCACGGCTCTACCGTGGCGACGAATACCCTGCTCGAGCGAAAGGGAGCCCGAACCGCACTAATAACAACACGTGGGTTTAAAGACCTTCTGGAAATCGGACGCCAGAACAGACCCGACATCTACGACATATATACCGTTCGCCCTCAGCCGCTGATTCCCGCGCAGCTTCGTTTTGAAATTACTGAACGGGCACTGCATGACGGTACTATTCTGCAAGAAATTAATCAAGAAGAATGTGCGAAATTATTGGGAAAGCTGCAAAAAAAGAAAGTTACTTCTATTGCCATCTGTTTTTTGCATTCCTACGTCAATCAAAAAAACGAATTGACCGCTGCCCGTGCGGCTCGTAAACAAGGTTTCAGCGTTTCACCTTCTTCGGAAATTCTTCCGGAGTACCGTGAATATGAGCGGATGAGTACCACTACGGTCAACGCCTATGTAGCGCCGATTATGGACTCCTACCTGAACGCCCTGCAGCGCAATCTTTCCGGTATAAATCTGCGCATTATGAAATCCAACGGGGGCGTTATCTCGGCAAAAACAGCCCGGAAGGAGTCGGTTCATACTATTCTTTCCGGTCCGGCTGGCGGCGTTGTGGGGGCATTCGCAATCGGAAAGCAAGCGGGTTATACTGATGTTATTACATTTGACATGGGCGGCACATCAACAGATGTTGCACTCTGCCCCGGCAGAATACCGACCACTTCCGAATCAGTTGTTGCCGGATGTCCTATAAAGGTGCCGATGATTGACATCCACACTGTTGGCGCCGGCGGCGGCTCGATGGCGTCGATGGACATCGGCGGCGCACTCCGCGTGGGACCGGAGAGTGCGGGAGCTAATCCGGGTCCGGTCTGCTACGGAAAAGGCAGCAGACTTACGGTAACCGATGCCAATCTTGCGTTAGGGCGCCTTGATTCAGGTCATTTTCTGGGCGGCGAAATGTCCATAGACCGCGGGCGGATGGAATCGGCACTGAAAAGAACAGCTAAACAGTACGGCATGAAACCGGTTAAACTTGCAGCCGGCATTATCAGGGTTGTAAACAGCAATATGGAAAAAGCGCTCCGGGTCATTTCGATTGAACGCGGTTATAACCCGTCGGATTTTGCGCTTGTTTCATTTGGAGGCGCCGGTGGGCTGCACGCAGCAGACCTTGCCCGGGCTCTGGATATTAAAACAATTATCATTCCAAAAAATCCCGGCATCTATTCTGCAATGGGCATGCTCTATTCCGACTTGATAAAAGACTACTCGCAGACGGTTTTGATACCCGCAAAAGTAGGGGCAGACCCGCGTGTCTGCCCGAAGTTAGATAAACGGTATGCGCCGCTGGAAAAACGGGCTGTTAAAGAGATGCTGGATGAAGATATTCCCGAAAACCGCATTACTATTCAAAAGTTTGTGGATGTCAGATATAAGGGACAGTCGTACGAACTGACAATACCGTTTTCTAAAAATTTCCTTGCATCATTTCATAAGGCACACGAACAGCGGTACGGCTTTTGCGATAAACACCGGGAAGCGGAAGTCGTAACAATTCGCGTGAAATGCACGGGCAAAACAGTCCATCCGCGTGTTAAACCGGAGAAGGCTCGAGCTTCCCGCTCTGTCCATGTTGCCGTGATTGGAACAAGAGAGCTATATACATATGAAACGTTTGAGCGTGGCACAATATATTCCCGGGAGCTTCTGGTATCCGGCATGCGCCTATCGAGTCCC
>Ga0114930_10003782_pt1 | contig 13060 bp, 24 predicted proteins | sample AnhtaG_FD_87300 | JGI IMG/M metagenome (GOLD analysis project Ga0114930, IMG submission 87300) | Deep subsurface microbial communities from Anholt, Denmark to uncover new lineages of life (NeLLi) - Anholt_01485 metaG | ecosystem: Environmental > Aquatic > Marine > Oceanic > Sediment | place... | reverse complement strand
CTGGGTGGAAGAAAGCCTATGTCACCCTGAAAAAAGGGGAGAAGAGGGTCGAATACTTTGAAGGTGGCTGATTAGCGGGAGAGTTTGTTTATGGGTATAGTAAAATATAAGCCGACCTCACCTGGGCGGAGGTTTCAGACCGCTTCCGACTTCAGCGAGATTACTGCTACCAAGCCCCATAAGCCTCTTTTGCAGAAGAAGAAGAGGATAAGTGGGAGGAATAATAGGGGTGCGGTTACTATACGGCATCGGGGGCAGGGGCACAAGCGTCGCTATCGGCTGATCGACTTCCGACGGGACAAGTTAAACATCCCAGCGAAGGTCGTCTCTATCGAATACGACCCCAACCGCTCCGCTCATATTGCTCTGCTTTGCTATGCCGATGGGGAGAAGCGATACATTATCGCCCCCCATGGGCTTAAAGTGGGAAGCCAGGTGATGTCTGGTCCCCAGGCTGATATAGCGGAGGGAAACTTCCTCCCCCTTCGGCGGATCCCCCAGGGCACCTTCATCCATAATATCGAGCTCAAGAAGGGGAAAGGGGGACAGCTGGCAAGAAGCGCCGGCACTTATGCCCAGTTGTTAGCCAAGGAGGGGGATTATGCCCAGGCGAGGCTTCCTTCCAACGAGGTGAGACTGATACATCTCGACTGCTCAGCCACCATTGGTCAGGTGGGAAACATCGAGCATGAGAACATCTCCCTGGGTAAGGCGGGAAGAAGCCGTTGGTTGGGAAGAAGACCCCATACCCGCGGGGTGGCTATGAACCCGGTGGACCATCCCTTAGGTGGTGGAGAGGGGAAGAGTTCGGGTGGCCGGCATCCGGTTACCCCTTGGGGGAAGCCGACCAAAGGCTATAAAACGAGAAGAAGCAAGAGAACTTCCAAATATATCATCAAGTCGAGAAAAGGATAGATACCATTTAGCTAATGTAAGAAAAAGGTAGAAATATGGCGCGATCGCTAAAGAAGGGAGCCTATGTGGAGCCCTCGCTTCTGAAGAAAGTTGAGGAGCTAAACGAGAAGTTTGATAAGAAGGTCGTCAAGACATGGTCTCGGCGGTCGACAATAATCCCCGAGATGGTGGGTCACACTATTGCTGTGCACAACGGAAGGAAGTTTCTACCGGTATACATTACCGAGTATATAGTCGGGCACAAGCTGGGAGAGTTTGCTCCTACTCGCACTTTCAGAGGTCATCCTTCCAAGACCGACAGAACCCGGATGCGCTAAGGGGTGAGGGGCTGAGATGATTTCTAGAGCCATTGGAAGGTATACCAGGGTGTCCCCGAGAAAGGTGAGGTTGGTCATCGACCAAATTCGGGGTAAGGATGTAGGAGAAGCCCTTTCTTTCTTGCGGATTTGCACCAAGAGAGTTGCTCTTGAGGTAGAGAAGGTTCTTCGTTCCGCCATGGCTAACGCTACCCGAAAGGAAGAGAAAGTAGATGTGGACAAGCTTTACATTAGTGAGGCTTATGTTAATCAGGGTCCTTCTATGAAGAGGATTCGCCCACGAGCTATGGGAAGGGCTTACAGGGTATTAAAACGGAGCAGTCATATCGCCATTTATCTCTCCAAAAGGGAGGGATAGAGAAAAGGTCAAAGGAGGTATAAAGTTGGGTCAAAAGGTTCATCCCAAGGGTTTCCGGTTGGGTTATACCAAGACATGGAATTCCCGGTGGTTTGCTTCCAAGAGCTATAGCGAATGGCTCCATGAAGATTTACAGATAAAGAGGGACTTGAAAAGGAGGTTCGCACACGCTGGGGTGTCAAAAGTTGAGATTGAGAGGGCGGCTAACAAGCTCAAAATAAATATATTGACCTCCCGACCCGGCATCATAATAGGGCGGAAAGGGGCTGAGGTGGACCGCCTTAAGGCGCATATCGAAAGAGAAACCGGCAGGGATGTGTTTGTAAACATTGAGGAGATCAACCGTCCCGAGATCGACGCCCAGCTGGTGGCTGAATCCATTGCCCTTCAGTTGGAGAGAAGGATCGCCTTTCGCCGAGCAATGAGAAAAGCGGTAGAATCCGCCATCTATTTCGGCGCCCAGGGGATTAAAGTCAAGTGTTCCGGGAGGTTAAACGGTGCTGAGATAGCCCGTTCCGAGTGGTACATCAGGGGAAGGCTTCCCCTGCAAACCCTCAGAGCCGATATTGAATACGGCTTAGCTGAGGCCAAGACCACCTATGGAGTGGTGGGGGTTAAGGTTTGGGTTTATCATGGCGAGGTTCTCGAGATAGGCAAGAAAAAAGAAGAGCAGGGCGAGGCAGTGTAAGGGAGAATCCCACCAATGTTAATGCCGAAAAAGGTCAAGCGCAGGAAACAGCACTTGGGCAGAATCAGAGGAAAGGCAGCGCGAGGTGCCACCGTCTGCTTCGGCGACTATGGACTGAAGGCGGAAGAGGGGGGACGGCTTACCAACAAGCAGATTGAGGCTGCCAGAATCGCTATGACCCGCTGCATAAAACGTGGGGGGAAGATCTGGATCCGGGTCTTTCCCGACCGACCGATTACCAAAAAGCCGGCAGAGACCCGCATGGGGAAAGGGAAAGGGGCTCCTGAAGGATGGGTGGCAGTGGTAAAACCGGGCAAAGTCCTCTACGAAATGGAAGGGGTTGAACAGAGCTTAGCCCGGGAGGCGATGAGGTTAGCATCCCACAAGTTGCCCATACGCACCCGCTTTGTGGTCAGGGTCGGTGTCCAAAAGGGAGAGGAATGAAACCGAGCAAGCTCAGAGAACTTACCGATGAGGAGTTAGTCCAGCGGGAGAGCGATCTGGCGGAGCAGCTCTTCAGACTCCGCTTCCAGCATGCCACCGGTCAGCTGGATAACCCGATGTCCATAAGGAATATCCGGAGGGATATAGCCCGGATAAAGACTGTATTACAAGAGAGGGAGCTATCCCAAAAGGGCAAACAGGGGGAAGAACCCTCCAGAATGATGAGGTAGGAAGACAATGGGGGAAGCGGTTAGAGGTCGACAGATGCTGAGGGGGATGGTGGTCTCCGACAAGATGGACAAGACTGTGGTGGTGCAGGTGGAGCGCCTGGAGAAGCACCCCCGGTATCACAAGTTCATCCGGCGGCGTACCAAATTATTAGCCCACGACGAGACCAATAGCTGTAAGGTCGGGGATAAGATAATCATAATCGAGTCCCGTCCCCTGAGCCGGAGAAAGAGATGGCGGGTGAAGGAGGTTGTAGAAAGAGGTGAACAGGAGCCATGATACAGATGCAAACCATACTGGTGGTGGCTGACAACTCAGGTGCCAAGAAGATAAGTTGCATCCGTCCCCTGGGGGGTGATGTGGGGCGGTATGCCAGCGTTGGAGATGTAATCACCGCCTCAGTCAAGGAAGCTGCCCCCGAGGGTAGTGTTCACAAGGGAGATGTAGTTAAGGCGGTTATTGTGCGTACTACCAAGCAGATTCGTCGAAGGGATGGCTCTTACATAAAATTTGACCAGAACGCTGCCGTGCTGATAGACAATTTGAAGGAGCCAATCGGCACTCGGGTCTTCGGTCCTGTTGCCCGGGAGCTAAGGGATAAGAACTTCACCAAGATAATCTCTCTGGCCCCCGAGGTCTTGTAGCTTTTGGTGAACAGAGGAGTAACTCCGATGGGGAAGAGCTTATTTGTAAAGAAGAATGACAATGTTCTGGTTATTACCGGCAAGGACAAGGGAAAAAAGGGGAAGGTATTGCGGGTCTTGCCTCGGGATTCTAAAGCCTTAGTGGAGAGGATTAACTTTGTTATGAAACACACCCGCGCCAATCCGGGTAAGAACATAAAAGGGGGGATTCTAGAAAAAGAAGCCCCCATCCATATCTCTAACCTGATGGTAATCTGCCGGGAGTGTGGAGAGCCGACCCGCGTTAACTATACCCGATTAGAGGATGGAAAAAGAGTCCGTATTTGCAAAAAGTGCAAGGGGATTGTAGACAAACTGTAAATAGAAGTATGTAAGGTAGCAAGGAATAAGAGATGTTCCCCCGACTTAAGGAGAAATACAGGAAAGAGGTTATCCCTCAACTTATGAAGGAGTTCAAATACCCTAATCCTATGGCGGTCCCCAAGCTGGAGAAGATTGCGATAAATATGGGACTGGGGGAGGCAACCCAGAATATAAAGCTCCTCGATGCAGGGGTGGGGCAGTTAGCTATGATTACTGGGCAACGCCCCGTGGTGACCAGGGCTAGGAAGTCTGTGGCCGGCTTCAAAGTGAGGACAGGTATGCCAGTAGGGTGCTTTGCTACCCTCAGAGGGGACCGGATGTACGAGTTTTTTGACCGTCTGGTCAATATCGCCCTTCCCCGGGTCAGGGATTTCAGGGGTTTGCCCACCAAATCCATAGACGGAAGAGGAAATTACACCCTCGGCATCCAGGACCAACTGATATTTCCCGAGGTTGACTACACCAAGGTGGAAAAGATAAAAGGGATGAACATAACAATTGTCACCACTGCCAAGTCTGACGGAGAGGCAAAAAAATTGCTGGAAATGTTAGGTTTTCCCTTTAGAAGGGATTGAAAAAGTGGCTAAAAAGGCTCTTGTGGTCAAGGCGTTTCGCCAGCCAAAGTACAAGGTAAGGGGGTATAACCGGTGTCCCATTTGCGGGCGCCCCAGGGGGTATTTACGGAAATTCAAGATGTGTCGTATATGCTTCCGCCGATTAGCTCTGGCAGGGGAAATTCCTGGGGTCATAAAATCGAGCTGGTAACCCGTTGGGTAATTTCCTTAGGAGAGTAATATGACTATGACAGACCCCATCGCTGATATGCTGACCCACATCCGAAACGCCCTGGTGGCTAAGCATGAAGGGGTGAGCATGCCCTCCTCCAAGATGAAAGTCGCCATTGCCAGAATCCTCAAGGAGGAGGGATATCTAAAGGACTATCAGGTAGTTCCGGATAACAAACAGGGGATTTTGAAGATAGAGCTCAAATGGGGACGCAATGGGGAAAGGATAATCACCGGGCTGAAGAGGGTCAGCAAGCCTGGGCTGAGGGTATATTGTGGAAAGGATGATATACCTGCGGTAATAGGGGGGCTGGGCATCACCATTCTGTCCACCTCTCGGGGTATCCTTACAGGAGCTCAGGCGAAAAAGATAGGCGTAGGGGGAGAGGCTCTGTGCAACATATGGTGATATTAGGTAGAAAGCCATGTCAAGGGTAGGTAAAAAGCCAATTTCTTTGCCCGAAGGGGTGGAAGCAAACATATCCGAAGGGAATGTTGAGGTCAAGGGACCCAAGGGAAGCCTGATGCACAGAATCCCCCGAGGTATTAGTTTCCGGAAGGAAGGCTCCTTGCTGGTAGCTTCCCGCCAGAACAACACTCCAAAACTCAGAGCACTGCATGGACTGATGCGTAGCTTGGTAGCTAATGCCGTTACCGGGGTAACGGAGGGCTTCCAGAAGGAGCTGGAAATTGTGGGGATTGGCTATCGAGCTGAGGTGGAAAAGGGGATCTTGGTCCTCCAGCTCGGCTTCTCCCACCCGGTGAGGTTTCAGGTGTCCGAAGGGGTGGAGGTGAAGGTTGAGAGAACGAATCAGATCATCGTTTCCGGCATCAATCGCCAGAAAGTCGGTCAGGTAGCTGCCGATATCTGCCGTTTAAGGAAACCCGATGTCTATAAGGGTAAGGGTATCAGGTACAAGGGTGAAGTGTTAAGGAAGAAGGTGGGGAAGGCTGCCGCTGGCGCCTAAAAGTGGGGTTAATGGAAGATGAGCCGAAAGGTGATTAAGCCCCGGGAGAGAATAAAAAGACGAATCAGTAAAAGGGTTCGGGGGACTGCCCGGCATCCTCGCTTGAGCGTCTTCCGAAGTCTACGCAATATATATCTGCAACTAATAGATGACGACAGAGGAGTCACCTTGGCTGCTGCCTCCTCGCTGGAAAAGGAGATTCGCAACCAGCTGAAAACCGGCGGCAACATGGAGGCAGCCCGCCTGGTAGCGGAGCTTATGGCCGAAAGAATTAAGTCCAAAGGGATTAATACTCTGGTCTTCGACCGCAGTGGTTATAAATACCATGGACTGGTAAAGAAGGTGGCGGAGACCCTGAGAGAGAAAGGACTGAACTTTTAACTATGGATACGGTAAAGGACAGAAGCTTGCAAAAGGAAGCGAAGGTAGAGGCAGAAGAGCTTTCCGACATAGTGGTTCACATTAACCGGGTAACCAAAGTGGTAAAGGGAGGGAAAAACCTCAGTTTCAGCGCTCTGGTAGTGGTTGGTGATAAGAAGGGTAAGGTGGGCTACGCCATGGGAAAGGCAAAGGAGGTTCCAGTTGCCATCCGTAAGGGGATAGAGCGGGCGAAGAAGAAGATGATAACCGTCCCTTTGAAAGAGGAACATACCATACCCTACAAGGTGATAGGCAAGTTCGGTTCGGGGAGGGTCTTGCTGAAACCCGCTGCCCCGGGCACGGGGATAATAGCAGGTGGACCGGTAAGGGCGGTGATGGAGCTAGCTGGCATTCAGAACATCTTGACTAAGTCGCTGGGTACCTCTAACCCCCATAATGTGGTCAAGGCTACCTTTGAGGGGTTGTTGCAGCTTAAAGCCCCCGCCCAGGTGGCAAAACTGAGGGGCAAAAACATAACTCTCTCTTGATGTGCTTTGGTAAATCTTGATAAGGGCTGACAGTGGTTACTAAAAAGGGTGAAGAGAAAACCCCAATGCTCATGATAAAGCAGGTCCGCAGCAGTATAGGGCGCCCTCCTAAGCAGAGATTGACTCTAAAAGGGCTCGGTTTCCGAAAGCTAAATCAGGTGGTTATTCGTCCCGACACCCCCGAGATAAGAGGGATGATAGCAAAAATTCCCCATCTGGTGCAGGTAATAGAGGACGAAAAGAGGGGCAAGAAGAAGCCTAAAATTAAAGGGAAATAATATGGCTGAACAAGAGGTAGGGCTCCACAGTCTAACACCCCCGCCGGGTTCCCGCAAGAAACCGAAGCGGGTAGGACGGGGCAGAGGCTCTGGACACGGAAAGACAGCCTGTCGGGGGCACAAGGGGCAAAAATCGCGCTCCGGGCACTCCTTTCCCATTGGGTTTGAAGGAGGGCAGATGCCCCTCCATAGGAGGGTGCCGAAGAGAGGGTTTACCAACCCTTTTCGAAAAGAGTATGCTATTGTGAATTTGCAGCAACTGGGGGCGTTTCCGGAGGGTTCTGAGGTAACCCCTGAACTCCTCAAATCAAAGGGGATGATAAAGGATATGAAGCATGGGCTAAAGGTACTAGGCAAGGGGGAGATAGACCGTCCCCTCACTGTTTTAGCTCATAAGTTCAGCCAGAGTGCCCGCCAGAAGATTGAGCAAGCCGGCGGCAAGGTAGAGGTCATAGGGAGATGATCGATAGCCTGAAAAACATCTTTAGCATACCAGACTTGCGTAAGAGGGTTATATTTACCTTTCTTCTGCTGGCAGTATACCGGGTCGGCTGCCATATTCCCACCCCCGGGGTAAACGGGGCGGCGGTAGCCGAGCTTTTTGAGCAGGCTAAGGGGACCTTTCTGGGGCTTGTCGACTTGTTTACCGGCGGCGCCATGAGTCAGTTGACGATTTTCTCCCTGGGGATTATGCCTTACATCAGCGCCTCTATCATTCTCCAGTTGTTGACTGTGGTATGGCCCTATCTGGAGAAGCTTTCCAAAGAGGGTGAGGTAGGGCGAAAGAAGATAACCCAGTACACCCGATACGGGACAGTCATCCTGAGTGTGATCCAGTCCCTTGCTATTGGCTTTGCCCTGGAGAAGCTGAAGAGCCCCACTGGGATAGATTTTGTCTCCCGGCCAGGATGGTCTTTCCGGCTGATGACGGTGCTCACCCTTACCACCGGGACCGCCTTTATCATGTGGTTGGGGGAGCAGATTTCCGAACGGGGGATAGGGAACGGTATCTCCCTCATCATCTTCGCCGGTATTATCGTGAGGCTTCCAGGGGCGGTGATCGAGACCTTGAGCGACCTCTCTGCCGGCACTATGAGCCCCTTAAAGTTTCTGCTCCTGGCGGTCTTGATGGGGGGGGTGGTGGCTTTCATTATTTTCGTGGAACGGGGGCAAAGAAGGATACCGGTCTCTTATGCTAAGAGGGTGATGGGGAGAAGAGTTTACGGAGGACAGACCACCCATCTCCCCCTCCGGGTGAATACCGGTGGTGTTATACCTATCATCTTTGCTGCCGCTATTGTAATGATTCCGCAGAGCTTAGCGACCCTGTTCCAGAATCGCTGGCCTGCCTTGGGCTCCGTCGCCGCTATCTTCAACTATGGAGAGCCTGTTTACACTCTCCTTTATGTAGTAGCTATCATCTTTTTCTGCTACTTCTATACCGCTATTATCTTTAATCCCATCGATGTGGCGGATAACATGCGAAAGTATGGGGGGTTCATCCCCGGCATCCGACCGGGGAAGCGGACCGCCAATTATATCGACCATGTCTTGTCCCGGCTCACCTTTGTAGGAGCTATGTATCTGGCTCTCATTGCGGTGCTACCCCAGTTTATGATGACCGGCTTCAGGGTGCAAAGTTTGCCTTGGGTCGGAGCCTGGCTGGATGTTAATCTTCCAGCTTGGTCCACCGAGGGGCTGGGGGTTAAATTTTTCTTTGGAGGAACCTCCCTCCTTATCGTGGTGGGAGTAGCTATGGACACTATGCAGCAGATAGAAGCTCAGCTCATTATGAGACACTACGACGGCTTCTTGAAAAAGGGCCGGATGCGGGGCAGGAGGGGATAATCCGGACAGGAAGGAGATTCGGCAAAAAAGTGGTCATACTGCTGATGGGACCCCCGGGAGCAGGGAAAGGGACTCAGGTGGAAAGACTATCCCAAAGCTACTGTTTAGACAGGGTTTGCACCGGGGATATCCTCAGGCACGAGGTAGCTAAGAGGAGCGAGTTGGGGGTTAAGGTGGAAGGATATATGAATAGGGGGAAGTTGGTGCCCGATGATATAATGATAGATATCGTCGCCAGAAGGCTGGCTTGGGATAGCGACTGCCTGGGGTATTTGCTTGATGGTTTCCCCCGCACCATAAAGCAGGCTCAGAAGCTGGACCATCTCATGAAAGAGAGAGATAAAGGGATCGACCTGGTTTTCAATATAGCGGTCTCTGAGACCGAGCTGATAAGAAGGATTTCGGGGCGTAGGGTCTGTCCTAAGTGTTCCAGGCTCTATCACATGGAGTTTAATAAGCCTCGGGCGGACGAGCTGTGCGATTACTGTGACATCTCCTTGATTCAACGGGTGGACGACCGGGAGGAGGTAGTCAGGAACAGGTTGGCTCTCTATCGGCAAGAGACTGAGTCTCTGTTGGAATATTACCGGCACCAGAATAAATTGGTGGAGATCGATGGGGATCGAAATGCTGATGAGGTCTTTAGCCATATATCGGGCTATATCGAAAACCACCTCTCTTATAACAGTCATATTAAAAGGGAGAACTAAAGTAAGGAGAGGCGATGCCTAAAGAAGAGGCTATTGAGGTAATAGCCACAGTAATAGAGCCCCTCCCTAACGCCATGTTTAGAGTGGAGCTGGAAAACAAGCATCGAGTGCTAGCCCATATATCAGGGCGGATGAGGAAGCATTTTATTCGCATCCTGCCGGGCGATAAGGTGCTGGTGGAACTGTCACCCTATGACCTCACCCGAGGGAGGATCATTTACCGCTATAAATAACCCCGAAGGGGAAAAGGGTTAACTTAATCTTTCTTCTGGTGGTTGAGAGAAGACGAAGGTATTTAAAGAGAGGCAAAAATAAGGCATGAAAGTCCAGGCATCAGTGAAAAAGATGTGTCCTAAGTGCAAGATTGTCAGGCGAAAAGGGGTGCTAAGGGTGATCTGTCCCAATCCCAAGCATAAGCAACGGCAGGGATAGAAATAAGGAGGAGGTCTTCCGTTGGCAAGAATTGTAGGGGTTGATATCCCGGATAATAAGCGTGCAGAGATAAGCCTCACTTACATCTATGGGATAGGGCGTTCCTTATCCAACAGGGTATTAAAAGAGGCGGGCATAGACCGCAATGTGCGGGTGAAGGACCTTACTGGTGAGGAGCTCAGCCACATTAGAAAGATAATCGAGACCAATTGCATGGTCGAAGGGGAGCTACGCAAAGAGGTCTCCATGAACATCAAGCGGTTGATCGATATAGGCTCCTACCGGGGATATCGGCATCGGCATAATCTCCCCGCCAGGGGGCAACGCACCCACACCAATGCCCGGTCAAAGAAGGGTCCTCGAAGGGGCACAGTAAAGAAGCACAAGTAAAGATTTGAGGGAAGAAAACCAATGGCTAAAGCACAGAAAGGAAAGAAAAAGAAGGGTTCCCGCCGGAAGGTTAAGAAGAACATCCCTTTCGGTATTGCTCACATTCAGGCTACCTTTAATAACACCATTGTGAGCATTGCTGACCCTCAGGGAAGCGTGATATGCTGGGCGAGTGCCGGAAGCGTTGGCTTTAAGGGCTCCCGCAAGGGAACTCCTTTTGCCGCCCAATTGACAGCCCAATCGGCTGGCAATAAGGCTAAGGAACATGGGGTCCGAAGTGTCGATGTGCGAGTGAAGGGTCCGGGCTCAGGTAGAGAATCGGCAATCAGAGCCCTGCAAACCGTAGGTTTGGGGATAAAGTCAATAAAGGATGTGACCCCAATACCTCATAATGGTTGCCGTCCCCCCAAGAGGAGAAGGGTATAAGCAAAGGGGCATAACAGATCACTTTTTGAAAACGGGAGGTAATGATTGGCAAGATACCGTGAGTCGGTTTGCCGGTTGTGTCGCCGTGAGAGCGCTAAGCTCTACCTCAAAGGAGAGCGATGCTATACTGATAAGTGTGCTGTCGAGCGGAGGAACTACCCCCCTGGGGAGCATAGTCGGAGAAGGAGGGTGAAGATCATTGGCTATGGCTTGCAGCTGAGGGAAAAGCAGAGGGTCAAAAGGATATACGGAATCCTGGAGAAGCAGTTCCGGCTATATTTCAAAAAGGCAGAGCGTCAGAAGGGGATAACCGGGGAAAAGCTTCTCACCCTGCTGGAAAGGAGACTGGACAATGTTGTCTATCGGCTCAACCTCGCCACCTCCAGAGCCCAGGCTCGTCAGTTGGTCTGCCATGGGCACTTCCAGGTGGATGGGCAGAAGGTCACCATTCCCTCCTATTTGGTTTCCGAGGGGGAGGTTATTTCGGTAAAAGAAAAGAGCCGAAAGCTCCAGGAAGTCCAGGAGGCTCTAGAGCTGGCAGTGAACCGGGAGCCACCCGATTGGTTAGAAGTTTATCCTGAAGAGCTTAAGGGTAAGGTTGCCAGAATGCCTACCCGAGAAGACATCAAGTTCTCCGTGCAGGAACAGTTGATTGTAGAGTTATATTCAAAATAGGTGGTCTCATAAGCTTAGCTTTGTGTTAAGTTTTTAAGGGAGGTAGAATTCAGATGCTAATGAAAGGCTTTCAGAGACCCAAAAGGCTCGACTTCGAGCCCGAAACCCTTACTGACAAATACGGAAAATTCTTCGCCCAGCCTTATGAGCGCGGCTTCGCTACCACCATCGGGAATGCCCTTCGGCGGGTACTCCTCTCTTCCATACCAGGGGCAGCGATAACCGCCGTGAAGATAGATGGGGTGGTCCATGATTTCTCCTCACTGCCAAGTGTGGTGGAGGATACCACCGATATAATTTTGAACCTGAAGAAAGTCCCCTTACGGTTGAAAAACAAGCATTCTCAGACCATATATATCAAAGCCGAGGGTCCCCGGGATGTGACCAGCAGGGATATCGAGCACGGCGAGGATGTGGAGATATTGGATGATACAGTTCACATTGCCACCTTGAGCAAGAACGGAAAGTTAGGCATAGAAATGAGGGTTAAGAACGCCCGAGGCTACATAACCGCCGATAGAAATTTTGAGGAAGACTTCACCCTCGGATATATCCCCATCGATTCGGTTCATTCCCCCATAAGAAAGGTGAACTACCATATAGAAGCCGCACGGGTGGGGCAGTCCACTGACTATGAGAAGCTGACCGTTGAGGTATGGACCAACAGCTCCATTGCCCCTCAGGATGCCTTAGCAGTGGCTTCCAAGATATTCAGGGACCATCTGGCAATATTCCTTAATTTTGAAGAAGAACCTCCCTTAGAGGAGGAGGAGGAGGACCTTCAGGATGAAGAGCTGGCCCAGACCCTGATGAAGAGCGTAGATGAGCTGGAACTGACGGTCAGGTCGTATAATTGCCTCAGAAACGCCAATATCGAAGCCATTAACGACCTGGTGGAGAAGACGGAAGCCGAAATGCTTAAAACCAAGAACTTCGGGCGAAAATCGTTGAAAGAGCTCAAGGACAAACTGGCGGAGATGGGTCTCTCCTTCGGGATGAAGATTAAACCCGATAAGAAACCTACTCCGGCTTAAACTTACGATATAGCTGAGAAACAGGTGACTCCGATGCGACATAGGGTAGCGGGAAGGAAGCTGGGACGAACAACCAGTCATCGCATGGCTATGCTAAGGAACCTGGTCACCTCCTTTTTCGACCGGGAGCGCATCCAGACCACCCTTGCCAAAGCCAAGGAAGCTCGACCTCTGGCGGAGAAGATGATAACTCTGGCGAAAAAAGACGATCTCCACTCTCGCCGGCAGGTGCTGAGGTTCATTTCCCGCAAGGATGTGGTTAGAAAGCTATTCGATACTCTGGCTCCCCGTTTCTCCACCCGTCAGGGGGGCTATACCCGCATCCTGAGGGTTGGTCCCCGTCAGGGAGACGGGGCAGAGATGGCAGTGCTGGAGCTCCTCGGCAGCGAATGGCTGGTGGAGAAAGCGGAGAAGAAGAAACTGGAAAAAGCCAAGGAGAAGGCAAAGCGACTGAAGAAAACCCCGCCACCCATTCCAAAGGTTTCCCCCATCGTGAAGGAGAAGACCAAAGCCAAGAAAAGAGCCCCCACCAAAGAGAAGAAACCCCCAGCCGAGAAAAAGGCGAAAGCCAAGAAGAAAACAGAGACCAAGAAGCAGAAAAGCCCGTTCACCAGAACCAAGAAGAAGTAAGAAACTTCCCCCCCTTTTT
>Ga0114930_10003781_pt1 | contig 13068 bp, 11 predicted proteins | sample AnhtaG_FD_87300 | JGI IMG/M metagenome (GOLD analysis project Ga0114930, IMG submission 87300) | Deep subsurface microbial communities from Anholt, Denmark to uncover new lineages of life (NeLLi) - Anholt_01485 metaG | ecosystem: Environmental > Aquatic > Marine > Oceanic > Sediment | place... | reverse complement strand
GGGTTGGGATAAGACAGGCAAGCCCCTTCCCGAGACCCTGAAAAGGCTAGGCCTTGACAGCGTTGCAAAGAACCTGTGGGGATAGAAGTCACAGCGATGATACGTGTGCACGTGTTTCCACCCTTGCCGAAGATGCTCGGTTTGGCAAAGGCTTACAAGCGCATGGTGCTCGAACTGCCTGTCGAACCAGACGCTAGCCTCCAAACTCTGTTCCGCCAACTATCCACTCAGTATCCAGCCTTCGGGGTCTTGTCGGATCCGAAGCCCGGTGACAAGCTGCGGGGCATCCTAGTCATCGTCAATGGGAAGCACGTTCCTGAGTCGGAGTATCACCAAACGCCGCTTCGGGATGGGGCTGAGGTTTCTCTGTTACCTCCCTACGGGGGTGGGTAGGTTTTCCCTCGCCTACCTCACGGCCGGGAGCATTTCAGCCGCCCCTGGCTGGATACCTGTGGAATAGAGGATATAAGGCTATGATGCTCACACTGAGGAGCACCTTGGTCAAAGGCGAGGAGATCGTCACACATCTCGGCATTTGAGGAACAGGAATGGAAAAAGAGACGGCTGTTGACAAAGAGGCTGTTCGACGTATAGCCCAATCCAGGGAAATATGCATTGCCCCGGATGGTAGGGAGTATTCCGTGATTAGCCTGGAAGCCGCAGGATTGATTGCCCGAGATATGGGAATTCCGCCTAAAGCTATAGAGATCGCGGCCCTAGAACAGGGTATTATCCCTTTGCGTTATCTGCGCAATATGGGTACGATTGGCCCGGAAGGACAGGTAAAGTTATTGCGTTCAGCTGTAGCGGTAGTCGGAGTAGGTGGACTGGGTGGGACTGTAGTTGAACTCCTCGCTCGGCAAGGGGTAGGACAGATCATCATTATTGACAAAGATCGTTTCACCGAGGAAAACCTGAATAGGCAGCTGATGTGTACAGAAAAGGATCTGGGCGAATACAAGGCCGTGGTCGCTGCAAAAAGGGTCAAGGAGATCAATTCGGCGGTAACTGTTACCTGGCATACAGAAGACATTACCGAAACGAACGTTCGCGAGCTCATCAAGCAGGCCCAAGTTGTGGCTGACGGCCTGGATAACCTGTCTTCGCGCTTTCTTGTCGAGGAGGCCTGCCGAGGTTTAGGAATTCCTTTTGTCTCCGGTGCAATTGCAGGTTTTGGCGGCCAGCTGACGACTATCTTCCCAGAAGATAAAGGTCTCTCTTCCGTCTACGGGAAGCGCGAAGATGTCCCTGAGCGGGGTGTGGAAGTAGAAACCGGTAACCCTTCTGCTACCCCGACAATGATTGCAGCCTGGCAGGTTCAGGAGGTGACAAAGATTGTCACCGGGATCGGTAAGCCTCTGCGCAATCGCCTCCTCCTGCTAGAGGCGGCAGACGGGATTGCTGAGGTAATCCAATTGGCGTAGAAGTCCATGTTCAGACCAATCCGGTCAAAATGGGAGCTGAAAAACCCGAAAACGGATTCCATCAAGTACGCAAAAGGGTAGCAAGAGTGCAGTCCGCCTCTCAGGAGAGGAAATGGCATCGGCTCAGGGCAGGCATTCGCCGCTGGTTGAGGTGCCAGTGCTGATAAGCCTGGTGAACGTGGCGCTTCATTTCCAGAGAAAGTATTTTACTGAGCATAGGTAATAATCAAAGCTGAAAGGAAACGTTGGCAATTAACTTCAATAATCCTGACTATATAGAAGTAGACAAAGCAGGGCGTTTGGTGCTTTCGCCGGAACTGGCCTCCCGCTACCCTAATAAGCCGGGAGGACGTGTCCGTGTTGTTGGAAGTCAGGGCGGGGTTTAAAAGTGCAACTGCCATCACGCTTGGCTAAAATTTATATTGAACCGACCAACCAATGCAATCTTAATTGTCGTACGTGCATTCGCAACGTTTGGGACGAGCCTCAGGGTATGATGTCCGAAGAAATTTTCTCCAGAGTGATGGAAGGACTTCGTGCTTTCTCACCTGTGCCTACCGTCTTCTTCGGTGGCTTCGGTGAACCCCTCTTTCATCCCAGCATTATCGAGATGGTAAGGCAGGCAAAATCGCTCGGTACCTCAGTGGAATTGATTACCAATGCCACGCTACTGACAAAAGAATTATCGCTGGCTTTAATCGAAGCCGGGCTCGATATGCTGTGGGTTTCGCTTGATGGGGCGACGCCGGAGAGCTACGCTGATATCCGGCTGGGAGCAGCCTTGCCTCAAGTGCTTGAGAACCTCGCCCACTTTCGCGAAGCCATCTACGCGACAGGCAGCATCGCGGACTGCTTTTTTGTTCCCAAGACTCAACTCGGGATTGTATTTGTCGCGATGAAACGCAATATCGCTGATCTACCCGCCGTAATAGACATCGGACGTGAATTCGGTGCTGAGCGCTTTCTCGTGACCAATGTCTTGCCTTATACCAAGGATATGATCGATGAGACGCTGTACAACCGAGCAGTTGGCGACAGTAGCTCTAGATATTTGAGCCTGCCTAGAATGGATGTTGACGAGGTTACTTATACTCCAATCTACCAGACGGTACGTAAATTTAATGGTACCTGGCCGGGCAGCGATTCTGAAAATATGAGAAATCGCTGCCCTTTCATAGCAAGTGGGTCCGGGGCGATAAGGTGGGACGGCAGTCTAAGTCCGTGCTTGCCTCTTCTCCACGATTACGTCAGTTATCTCAGCTATTTATCGGATAGTGGTGAGCGTTTTTCGCGTCGGTGGGCAATCGGAAATGTCATGGAGCGCAGCTTGTCAGACCTCTGGAATACACCTGAGCATCTAGCATTTCGTGGACGCGTGCAAGCCTTTGACTTTGCACTATGCACTAGCTGTGGCGGCTGTGAAATGCAAGAGAAGAACGAAGAGGACTGCTTTTATAATGAATTCCCAACCTGTGGCGGTTGTCTGTGGGCCCAAGGAGTGATTCAGTGCCCTTAATGACAGGGACTACAGCTATTACCATAATGGGTATTGAAGGAGCCACCCCGCGAGGCTTTCGTTTAGTCAAGACCTCATATTGACCTTACACCCACATCACATAAATTGCAGAAACAGCCCCCGTTTTATTGTAATCTCGGTGACCGAAAGGCTAGGTGGTGACACCTTAACTTGGCGGAAGGGCTGGGGAAGCAGCGGCAACAAGTTGAACAAAACGTCATAAAGTGCAATTAGGAAGCTGGCTTCAAAAACAGGAATCCATATATTGGGTCAGGTACTTATACGAACGCGATTTCTCTTGCACCCAGACTCCTGTAAATATCGAGGGTGTTCTTATGACAGGTCAATACGATGACTTGCCGGCTATTTGAGAACTCTATAAGGCCTTTAATCGCCGCCGGACCCCTATCATCGTCGAAATTCACGAGAATATCGTCCATTGTTATGGGCATTGGCTCTGATTCAGTCTCGTACACTCTGATCAATCCGAGGCGCATTGCGAAGTATAGCTGCTCCCTTGTCCCTCGGCTCATTTCTCTTATGGTCTTACGTTTTGCTGAGCGATCTTGAATTACGAGCTCGTTGGTTTCAGTCGGCTTGATAATCATTGAGTAAGTATGATTGGTGATCTTGTCAAAAACGTCGGCGGCAGCTTTGATTACCTCGGGCTGTCTCGTATTTTCATATTTGGAGATAGCTTTTGCCAGGGCGAACAAAGCTATCTGGGACCTGACCCAATCGGCCGAGTAATCGCAAAGTTGTTGCTTCCTAATTTCCAGTTCGGTTTGTTCCTCCGCCAAGTCCTTGGCAGACAGGTCATCGAGTCTTGCCTGCAACTCGCCGATTTTCCGAATCTTATCGTCGCGCTCTATCTTTAATCCCTTGAGCCTTCTCTCCTTGATCTCCAGTGCAGCAGCGACTGCTGCTGGGTCCGTTGCAGCGATTGAGGCAATGAAGTTGTCGTAATACTCACCGATACCGACAGCTGATTGAATGGTTGTCCGGCACTGCTCCACGGTTTTCTTCAAGTCTTCACGCTTCCGGAAAACCTGGTATTTTAGCCTGAAATCGGTCTCATCGTTGGCCCCGGAAGACGAGACATACTCTTGGAGTTCCTGTTTGGCCTGGTCCAAAGATTCCCGGTTGCTACGGATTTTCTGTCGCCGCCTCTCGATCTCCTCCTCCAAACCTTCTTTCTTGCTTTTTGTTGTCTTTGCGGTACTTAGTTGTTGAGTAAGAATCTCTATGCTCGCGACGACATCATCACTAATCTTCGTCTTGCCGAGAGAGTCAACTACTTGATTGAGTAGATTGTTAACTGCATCGATGGCGTTTTGCATCGCTTTTGTTCTGGAATCTAATCCAGCCAATGAATCCTGGTCTGATTGTATTTCCTTTATTGTTCTAACAACGTCAAGTGCTCCATCAGGAGACAGGCTTTCATTAAAACCTATACTTCTAAGCTGCCCTTGCCACTCGCCAGATATTTTCCTGTAGTCTGATTCTGCAGATGATAAATCATCTGCATATTTCCTTTCCAGGGGATCGGGCGCCAGAGATGGGCTCGGCTTTCGTCCATTCAAGGCAAGAATCAGGCCAACGATCAATAGGCAGGCGGAAAGTACGGACAATGCTGGCTGCGAGAAGATAAAGCCCAGGGCAAACCCGGCCGCACCCAGGGCGACACTCAGATATCCAGTATTTCTCAAGAACGGAGGGATGCGAACCCCGCGAGACGCTTCTCCGGCCTTTGAATCTAAGTGTGCCTCCAGCTTACTCTTTATGTTCTCAATCTTGCGTTTAGCTTCACCAATCTGGTCTTTCGCCGTACGGCTCTGGTCTTCTTGTAAGTGGGTGAACTTGAAATTCCTCACTTTATCCTCGGTCCATTCGGGGCCAAGTTTTTCGATTTTCGTCCGGATGGTATTCGCGAGGGTCGCTCTATGTGCTCTTACTTGGGTAATATCTTGGTAAACACTTTTGAACCGCTCACTCTCTTTTTGCAGAGAGATGATGGATGGTTCAACTCCAACTATTCGGTCGTCGTAGACTAAGCCGTCTTGCTTTTGGTCTAGTTTCCTCAGTTCGCTGGACTCGTCCCTAACCTGTTTCTCGAGATTTGAGACCGCGGTCTCAAATCTCTCTAACTTGGTGAGTGCATCTTCGCTGAACAGGAGTGTTTCAATAATAGCGGCTAACTTGGCCTCAGCATCTTTCAGGTCAACGTAGGTTGGAAATAGGGTCTTTTGGGCTTGTAGTCGGCGCTGATCTTGCTCCAACTTAGTAATCTCCTTATCCAGTGACCCAATCGCATCTTGAAGTTGGTCGCGCTCTTCAACTAGTTCGTCATATTTGGACAAAAGCTTCCTGCTCTCTCCAATACCCTTTTCCTTATCTCGGATATCGTTGTAAAGTGCGGGAATCCTCTGAACTGAACCACCGGGCTTGAAAATCGCCTCTGCTTGCTTCAGAAATGTGCTATGAAGCTCTGTTAAGGATGTAGGACCCAGCTCCAGTCCAGCACCGTAAATATGGTTCTTGACCTCTTCCTCCTCCAGCGTTCTCAGCGCCTGCAACTCGTCTAGACCAATAGCATATACATTCTCGTAGAATCTCTCTGAAATTCCTGCGAGTATTTTATTCAGTTCCTCTTGCCTCGAGAGTTCTGCAGAGTCGGTGGTGACCTTTAACGGTCCTCCAGAGCGACCTTCTTTGCGAGATATTGTGATGATCTCGCCATTGGTAAGCTGACAAACTATCCTCCCCCCATAAGCCCCACCAGCGAGAGCTGGGTAAGGATTCGCACCGGTCGGGGCACGAAATCCAAATAGTATGCGCCTTATAAATGCTACTAAGGTGCTTTTCCCGAACTCATTGGGCCCATAAAGCACATTTGTACCGGAAGACAATTCGGTGGCGTGCTTGTTAAAAAAGACACCAAAACCATCGATATGGATTTCGCGTAGCTGCATCTATGTTTCCTTTAAGAGCATGTCAAGCATCTGCTCTCTTGCCCCTTTGGTAAGAGCCAATAAATCCTCTTGTGGCAATTCCTCTAGGTAGCTATGCCCCTGCCATTTAGTAAAGAGGGTCTGGAATGTCACACGTAATTCTTTCCAGTGTTCACTTTCTAGAGTGCTCAATTCGTCGAAAACAGAAACGATATCGGCGACGAAATCGTTCCCCTGTCTTAACAAATCCAAATCATACGCGCCGGCAGTATCGAGATTGAGTCTGCCAAGCCATATCCACGGTTCTCTGTTAGCTAATTGCTCTCTAATGTTTGCAAGTAAGTCTGAAATAGTATTTGTTCGCTGTAATTGAGAATGAAGACTGGTTCTGTCTTTCAGCGACAAACGCATTATGACACTTCGCCCATCTGACTTATCCGATACTTCTATGCATTTCATAGCGGCAGAGTCTAAGATCTCATCTAAGGAGAGGCAAGCAGAAATATCAACAAAATCTGACACATAACGAACTATATCAGTGGGAACAAACTTGATGACAGGATCAACTCCGAATTCGAGGGTGACGAGGTAGCATCCTTTTGAACCGATTTCGCCCGGACTTCTACTCTGTGAACAGCCGGGATATACAATCGCCGGTCTCGCGGGCCTGAGAATGCTGCCTTGGTGAACATGTCCCTATGCCCAATAATCTATACTGGTACTAGCCAGACCTTCGATACTACATGGTGCATAAGGCTCGTGTCCTGTATTGGTTCCTACGTTAGCGTGCAGTAATCCTATTCGCGGTATGTGTTCCTCTGTAGGAGCGAATCTCAGCGACAGGTTTTCTTTTATGTCTCGCTTGGCGAAGCTTATTCCATAGACCATTGCAATGGTCTCATCGTGCTCCTGCAAAGGAATGCATTCAACTTTGTCACCAGGAAAAGCAAAAACTCCCTCTGGCCATTTCAGCGTTGCTGACCAACCGTTTAGAGGATCGTGATTGCCGTAAGCAATAAGAGTGCGTATGCCGGCATCGGACAGTCGGCTCAAGCCACTTCTAAAACGTAACTGGGCTTGAAGACTCTTATCTTCACTATCGTATACATCTCCAGCGATGAGAACGCAATCGACGTTTTCTTTTATAGCTAGAGTGACGATATTATCAAATGACAGATACGTGGACTGATAGAGTAGGCCTCCAAGATCAGGATTCAGTTCTGAGATGCCCTTGAACGGCGTCCCAAGGTGGAGGTCAGCACAATGAATGAATCTCAACGGTTTCATATAACTAATTCCTCATTCACAACGCATCTGCAGAAGGTATAGTAGTCACTAGCAGGCGTGTTTGTCAAGCTCAAACATGGTTTTTCACCAAGAGATTTATGGATATAAACCACAATTTACGTAGTAACAAGAAATAGAGAAGTAAAGTGTATAGGTCAAGCGGGCGCAGCGCAAAGACCATTCTCCAAGTTGCCTCCTAATTCATGTAACAAAAAGCCATTTTGTTGACTGCGAGTATTGTCAATAAACCAGGGCGAAGCTCTTCTCAAAAGTTTTACCTTTTATCCTGTTTGGCGAGCCACTCATTTAGGCACTTTTTCTAGTCTCGTGGTATGAGATAAACCGGCTAACGGCTAGAGCAGCCCGCTCGATGGAGGGGAAGACAGCAAGGCCCGATTTGATATACCTGTCCTTGGTCTCCGTGAAGACGGATATTCCCTGGCTGCTGCCCCCATAGGCGAGGACTACCACGAGGGGCTTATGCAATCTCTTAGCTGTTTCTATTATCACCTCACGGCCCATCTCCACTATGGCTCGCGCCGGGCCTTGGATGATGCCGAGCCCCAGTTCCATGTGAAAAATGATGGAGTTGACCTCGGTATGGCTGGCGACTAGCTCCAGGGTACGAGATATGTCCTGGGGCAAGAACATGCTGGTGGTGTCTATGGGATTTCTGACGCTGGTGCCTGCCACAGGGGTAAATTCCCTGAGTTGACTCCTGATCTCCGGCGGGAGAGGAGGGACAGAGAGGCCTGCACTCTCGCAGATATCTGCAGCCTCTACGCTGGCCCCGCCACCGGATCCGATCACCCCCACATTGCGGCCCCTGAGTGGTGGTAGATGGCAGAAGGCCACAAGCAGGTCGCTGAGTTCATCCATGCTGTAGACCCGGATGGCTCCTGCCTGCTTGAGCAAGGCATTCCATATCTCCTCATTGCCTGCCAAGGCCCCCGTATGTGAGCTGGCTGCTCCGGCGCCTGCCACAGTCCTGCCTCCCTTGAGCACGATGACTGGCTTGATCGCGGCCGCCTTCATCAACGCTCTGCGAAACCGCGGGCCTTCCTTTACTCCTTCTACATAGGCGGCGATTATCTCAGTATCCGGGTCCACGGTAAAATGTTCAAGGAAGTCTGACTCGTTCAGGTCAATGGCATTTCCGTAGCTGGCGACCTTGTTGAAGCGGAGGCCGCGAAGTGAGCCCATCTGGAGTAGGTTTCCCGCATTGGCCCCGCTCTGAGACAAGAAGCTTATGTTACCACTCTCCTTCGCTTCGTCAGGGATGCCCATGCCGAAGGTGATCCGGCTCTTGTAATAGTGGAGGCCCATGCAATTGGGGCCGATGAGGCGCACACCGACTCGGCGGGCTACGGCTAAAAGCTCAGCCTCTAGCCGCTTTCCCTCTTCGTCACCGGTCTCGCCGAAGCCAGCGGTGAATAGGTGAACTACCTTCACCCCCTTGGAGCCGCAGTCTTCAATAAGCTGGGGGGTCAGTGGGGCCGGGATAAGTGAGATAACATGATCCACAGGTCCAGGCACATCCCTTACGCCGGGATAAGCCTTCAGCCCGAGGATTTGGCCAGCTTTGGGGTTTATCGGATAGATCTTCCCACCATAGCCAAACTCCAGCAGACCCTTTAGGAATCCTTGGCCCATCCAATTGTTTGGATCGCTGGTAATCCCCACTAGAGCAATAGAACTAGGGTGGAAGATACACTCCAGCTTTCGCCCGTCTCGTGATAAGCTCGGGTCTTGTGTTGTCATATCCTTCAAAATACCTCCTGTGGGAAGATGGCTAGGGTAAGCATTACACAAAAAAGACTATGTGATGGCAATGAGTCTACATTTGCCCAGGTGCCTCAAAGCTTTATTCTAACGTTGCGGTTCTTCGTAGTCAAGGCCAAAGTGAGAAAGAGAAGGGTGCAAGTAATGCTACTCTGGTCAATGCCTATGGCGTAGAACCTATTCAGAGGAGGGGCCTAAGAAATGAGGTGCAAAACTAAGGGCAACATGAATCTGGCACCGCCGAGCTTTGGCCTCAAGGATATGCAGGAGCACGAAGAGATTGCGTCGTTCGTGTGTGCTCTCACCGCTGTGCGCAGTACTTGCTCGATGCGTTGCTGTAGGAGATCGAAGACTAGGCTACATCGTCTTGCCACCTTTGGAACTCTGGGGGCCGTCCATGGCAGGCAATAGCAAGCGGGCCAGAGATTCGCTTTGTGACAACTGGACTAGCATTTGGCGCTAATTCAACGCTCTTGCGCTTTACAAGGACAACAGGCTATGGACGCTGTGATACAAATCGTCAGCGAAAAGGGCACATTCTGACGGTTTGTTACGCTTGGCCTTTTTAGAAAGTATTGACAGCTAATACGCTAAGGTCTAACATTCTCCATGTTATTTGAAATGGAATATCACGATTAAGATTGGAGTGACAAAAGACATGAATGGTGAATCAATCGTCCACCAAGAGTATGACCTGGGCGGTGAGCGCTCTGCGGAGACGCACTACTACCATATGGAAAGGGTGATCTTTTCCTACGCTGAGGACGGCACGCGGACGGGAGTCGAGAGGTATAACCTGCGCCTAATAATCGAGCCCGGAAATCGGTCTGCCGGAGAGGCTGACAAGTACACCTGCGCTGGTTTCGCGTTGCAAAAAGATGACCAGCCCAAAGTCACGATTCCAGCGCTAGAGGGGTGGTCGTACAACATCGTGAGCGGTGTGGAGGTCGATGAGCAGGGACAGATGTTCGGAATCCCCCACGTTAAGTTCGAAGGTCTGACTAACAGCAACGATGAGATGCTTGAGCCTATAACGGCGTATCAGATCTATGACTTATTCATTGGTTTCCGCGGCTTCACTGCATTTGCGGAACCAGTCAAAGACTTAAAAAGGATCGGGGACAAGATCATTGCTAGTCCGCCTGGAGAGTCACCTATTAACTTGGGCAGCAACATTGCGGAGGGGTCCACGTTCAAGAACGATGAGATCACGCTCGAGTTCAAAGGTCTGAGCGTTGTGGGTGGTGCGCCCTGTGCCGTCTTGCATTTTTATTCGGGCGAGGGTTCGTTCACGTTCATCTTTTCGCCCGCACCGAATATGGAGGTTAAGACAGTTGGAGGGACCCATTATTGGGGCGACATATACTTGGATCTAGCATCGAAGTGGGTGAAGAAGGCCGAGGTTCATGTAGTGGACATAATCAAGGCGACCATGGGGGATCAGGTTCTTAGCACCGGGGCGGAGCTAACAATCAACACGATAAAGGCGGTGCCGAAAGCGGAATTCCAAGTACATTGAGCAGGGTGATTTTATCCACTTATGCACATTCCATATTCAGTTGTTAAGGTGCTGTTGTCTATCGTGAGAGCTGATACTTAGAATTATTCCTTTTTCTAGGCGCAACATTCTGTCGAATGTAAAAGGCTAGCGTTGTTACTACTAGATGGTGGAGACGGGGGAGGGTCGGTCTCCATCGTACCGAAATTATCTCCCACAGCCTTAGACAGCGGCGGGCCTTGGCGGTGGTGTTCTATAGCATTGACCAAAAAACAACTCTCCGCCAGTGACTTGACACGCCTTTCGGAACAGTTCCCGAACTCTTGTTTGAGAAGAAGCAACTCATTCCGGCTCTGCAGCAGTTGCTTGTCTCCTATCCAAGGCCCACAGCATAAGTCTATTGTATCTGGCAGCATTCATCAAACAACATTGACGTCAAGCTTGCTAGCTCAACGGTTTGATACGTTGGGGCTTGTTAGAGGTATTGACAACCGGCAACCAGATGCTTAGAATAGCCATATTAGTTGAAATGGGAAATCCCACCTGACAATGTTTGGGAGGCTAAAAATGAGAAGGTTTAAATTATTTGCTATAGGACTGACTATAATAGGACTGAGTATAGCTCTCATTTTCTCGCTTCTGATAGGCTCTGCTGGCGGAAGTCGACCACAGACCGGAAGGGTAACGTTTCAAAATGGCGAGGTTACACTCGCTGGCAACCTTTTCGTTCCCGTGGGTGAAGGGCCGTTCCCTGCCGTCGTAATAGTTCATGGCTCCGGAAAAGAGACGAGCCGCGATCTTGTGCTCCATAGCTGGTTCTTTGTGCATCACGGATTTGCCGTATTGACCTATGACAAGAGAGGGGTTGGCGAGTCCAGCGGAACTTATAAGATGGTTGATATTAAAAATGGTGAATCTGTATTAGAGGATCTGGCCGGTGATGCACTCGCCGGTGTTGAGTTTCTGAAAGGTCATGACCGGATCGATCCGAACAGGATCGGCATCTTTGGCGGTAGCCAGGCGGGCTGGATTGCTCCGCTTGCTGCTTCAAAATCATCAGATGTTGCCTTTATTGTCCTGTTTTCCGGCCCAGTATGCACGGTGGGGCAGGAGATGTTCTATAGCGGTACAACTGGTGCTGGCCCTGGCGACAAGATAGAGGGCATTTCACTGGAAGAAGCTTCAGATATGGCACGTGATTACGCCGGACCGCATGGTTTTGACCCATTACCTTCACTGGAAGCAATCGACATCCCCGGCCTCTGGATGTTTGGTAGTCAGGATCGAAGTACGCCTGTCCCACTATCCGTTGAGAATTTGGATGCCTTGGTCGCCCAGCAAGGCAAGGATTTTAGCTACATCATTTATCTAAACGCAGACCACAACATAAGGGACCAGGAAACTGAGCAGTTTTATCCCTTTATGATTGATGCCTTGAACTGGATGGTTGAAAAGTTTGGGGATTGAATCAATTAATCGGATTTAGACAAATAGAAAAGGTGGGACGACTCTAAATGTTGTCCTGCCTTTGACTTTCTTGGTAGCCAAAACTGCGAGCTTCGCGAACTTTTCCGGTGTAAACGATTAGCTAACTTTTTATAGATTTTTACGAGCAGTTGGAAGCACAAACCGGATTCGAACTCTGTGCCTCGATAGACTCTTGGCTTATCCCCGGTAGGTGTATAAAGGAAGCTTTCTGAAAAGAGACGGCCCCAATAGAAGGTGACACCGCTTCGAGGTCGATCTACATCATGCCGAAGTCTCATCCAAATACAAAAAGCGCTAGCAGCAAAAGGCTAGCTCTGCGAACTGCCTAACTGGAGACGGGGGAGGGTCGGTCTCCCCGTCCGGATTAGGGTGTCGTATCTGTGGTAAAAAAGCGTGCATTTTGTAGAAATTCAGCTTTGTGGTACCCCTGGTGGGAATCGAACCCCCGACAAACGGTTTCGGAAACCGATGCTCTTCTGATATCCACCTATATTCGCTGATACTAGTATCGATTGAACAAACGTCCAGAATGTGTGAGGTCACAATAGCTTGGTTTGTTACCTGGATATAGAGGTTCCTTTTTACCATTGACAACAAACTTCAGAAATAGTAATCTGACACAACTCAAAAGTTAATGGGGTAAACAATGTCACGAGAACAGATATCCTATCCTATCTCTGTCAAAGGTGAGCTTTCTGAGCCACCGGCTCGCGGTTGGTGGCTCCTCAAGTGGTTACTGGGGATTCCCCACTACATTATCCTAGCGTTTTTATGGGTAGCCTTTGTGGTGGTTACTATCATCGCCTTTTTTGCTATCCTGTTCACGGCAAAATACCCAAAGGGTTTATTTGAGTTTAACACGGGAGTTTTACGCTGGACGTGGCGGGTCGGGTTTTATGCATATCAAGCCTTGGGTACCGACAAGTACCCACCCTTTACCCTGAAATCTGTTGACTATCCGGCTGACTTGGAGATTGAATATCCTGAGAGACTGTCCCGGGGACTGGTACTGGTGAAGTGGTGGCTACTGGCTATTCCCCACTATATAATCGTCGGTATCTTCCAGGGAAGTGGAGAAAGCGGAGGCGGTCTGGTTTTCATTTTAACCATAATCGCTGCAAT